>Ga0255085_1000464_pt1 | contig 11370 bp, 7 predicted proteins | sample Colum_Cont_RepB__FD_188442 | JGI IMG/M metagenome (GOLD analysis project Ga0255085, IMG submission 188442) | Freshwater microbial communities from Columbia River, Oregon, United States - Colum_Cont_RepB_8d | ecosystem: Environmental > Aquatic > Freshwater > River | place: USA: Oregon | collected... | reverse complement strand
CACGCGATCGATGCCGGCATGCCGGAATCGTTCAACGTGCTGGTCAAGGAAATTCGTTCGCTCGGTATCGACATCGAGTTGGAACGCTCTTAATCAACAGGCATTGAAAGGAATTCACCCATGAAATCACTCCTCGACCTGTTCAAGCAGTTCACCCCCGATGAGCATTTCGATGCCATCAAGATCGGCATTGCCTCCCCCGAAAAGATCCGCTCCTGGTCTTTCGGCGAAGTCAAGAAGCCGGAAACCATCAACTACCGCACCTTCAAGCCCGAACGTGACGGCCTGTTCTGCGCCAAGATTTTTGGTCCCATCAAGGACTACGAATGCCTGTGCGGCAAGTACAAGCGCCTCAAGCACCGCGGCGTCATCTGCGAGAAGTGCGGCGTGGAAGTCACCCAGACCAAAGTGCGCCGCGAGCGCATGGGCCACATCGATTTGGCCGCGCCTTGCGCCCACATCTGGTTTCTGAAGTCGCTGCCCAGCCGCCTCGGCCTGGTGCTCGACATGACCCTGCGCGACATCGAGCGCGTGCTGTACTTTGAAGCCTATGTCGTGACCGACCCCGGCATGACCCCGCTGAAGAAGTTCAGCATCATGTCCGAAGACGACTTTGACGCCAAGCTCAAAGAGTACGGCGACGAGTTCGTGGCCAAGATGGGCGCCGAAGGCATTCGCGACCTGCTCGAAGGCATCGACCTCGACACCGAGATCGAACGCCTGCGAGGCGACCTGACCGGCTCTGAAGTCAAGGTCAAGAAAAACGCCAAGCGACTCAAAGTGCTGGAAGCCTTCAAGAAGTCGGGCCTCAAGCCCGAGTGGATGGTGCTGTCTGTGCTGCCTGTGTTGCCGCCGGACCTGCGCCCCTTGGTGCCCCTGGACGGTGGCCGCTTCGCCACCTCTGACCTCAACGACCTGTACCGTCGCGTGATCAACCGCAACAGCCGTTTGCGCCGCCTGCTCGAGCTGAAAGCGCCCGAGATCATTGCGCGCAACGAAAAGCGCATGCTGCAAGAAGCGGTCGACTCTTTGCTGGACAACGGCCGCCGCGGCAAGGCCATGACCGGCGCCAACAAACGCGCACTCAAGTCACTGGCCGACATGATCAAAGGCAAGAGCGGCCGTTTCCGCCAGAACTTGCTGGGCAAGCGCGTCGACTATTCCGGTCGTTCCGTCATCACCGTGGGCCCGACCCTCAAGCTGCACCAGTGCGGCCTGCCCAAGCTCATGGCTTTGGAGTTGTTCAAGCCCTTCATCTTCTCGCGCCTCGAGGCCATGGGCATTGCCACCACCATCAAGGCTGCCAAGAAAGAAGTCGAATCGGGCACGCCGGTGGTGTGGGACATTCTGGAAGAAGTCATCAAAGAGCACCCGGTCATGCTGAACCGTGCCCCCACACTGCACCGCTTGGGCATTCAGGCGTTCGAGCCGATCCTGATCGAAGGCAAGGCCATTCAGTTGCACCCGCTGGTTTGCTCGGCCTTCAACGCCGACTTTGACGGTGACCAGATGGCCGTTCACGTGCCGCTGTCGGTGGAAGCCCAAATGGAAGCCCGTACGCTGATGCTGGCCTCCAACAACGTGCTGTTCCCCGCCAACGGCGAGCCCTCCATCGTGCCTTCGCAAGACGTGGTGCTGGGCCTGTACTACACGACCCGCGAGCGCATTAACGGCCGCGGCGAAGGCATGATTTTCGCCGACATCGGTGAAGTGCAGCGCGCCCTCGACGCCGATCAGGTGGAACTCACCGCCAAGATCAATGTGCGCCTGACCGAGTGGACCAAGAACAAGGACACCGGCGAATTCGTGCCCAGCACCTCGATGGTCGAGACCACCGTGGGCCGTGCGCTGTTGTCGGAAATTCTGCCCAAGGGCTTGCCGTTCAGCAACCTGAACAAAGCGCTGAAGAAGAAAGAAATTTCTCGCCTCATCAACACCTCGTTCCGCAAGTGCGGCTTGAAAGAGACCGTGGTGTTTGCCGACAAGCTGTTGCAAAATGGCTTCCGCCTGGCCACCCGCGCCGGCATCTCGATTGCCATCGACGACATGCTGGTGCCCCAAGAGAAGCACCGCCTGATCGCCGAGGCCGAAAAAGAGGTCAAGGAAATCGAGCAGCAATACGTCTCCGGTCTGGTGACCTCGGGCGAGCGCTACAACAAGGTGGTGGACATTTGGGGCAAGGCCGGTGACGCCGTCTCCAAGGTCATGATGGACCAGCTCCGCAAAGAGAAGACCATCGACCGCCACGGCAACGAAGTCGAACAAGAATCGTTCAACTCCATCTACATGATGGCCGACTCTGGCGCCCGCGGCTCCGCAGCGCAGATTCGCCAGCTCGCCGGCATGCGTGGCCTGATGGCCAAGCCGGACGGCTCCATCATCGAGACCCCCATCACGGCGAACTTCCGTGAAGGCCTCAACGTGTTGCAGTACTTCATCTCGACCCACGGCGCGCGCAAAGGCTTGGCCGACACCGCCTTGAAGACCGCCAACTCCGGCTACCTGACCCGCCGCCTGGTGGACGTCACGCAAGACCTGGTGGTGACCGAAGACGATTGCGGCACCCACGACGGCCAGCTGATGCGCGCCATCGTCGAGGGCGGCGAAGTCATCGAATCGCTGCGCGACCGTATCCTCGGCCGCACCGCTGCCGAAGACGTGCTGCACCCCGAAACCCGTGCCGTGCTGGTGCCCGCTGGCGACATGCTGGACGAAGACATCATCGACGAACTGGAAGCCCAGGGCGTGGACGAAGTCAAAGTGCGCACCGCCTTGAACTGCGAAACCCGTTTTGGCTTGTGCGCCAAGTGCTACGGCCGTGACCTGGGCCGGGGCGGCCTGGTGAACACCGGCGAAGCGGTCGGCGTGATTGCCGCGCAGTCCATCGGCGAGCCTGGGACCCAGCTGACCATGCGGACCTTCCACATCGGTGGTGCCGCTTCGCGCGCTGCCATTGCCTCCAGCGTGGAAGCCAAGTCCAACGGCGCCATTGGCTTCAATGCCACCATGCGCTATGTGACCAACAGCAAGGGCGAGTTGGTGGTGATTTCCCGCTCGGGCGAGATCGTCATTCACGACGAGCATGGCCGTGAGCGTGAGCGTCACAAGGTGCCCTACGGCGCCATCCTGACCATCAAGGCCGACCAGACCATCAAGGCTGGCACCATCCTCGCCAACTGGGACCCGCTGACCCGACCCATCATCACCGAATTCGCCGGCCAGGTGAAATTCGAGAATGTGGAAGAGGGCCTCACCGTGGCCAAGCAGGTTGACGAAGTGACCGGCCTGTCCACCCTGGTGGTGATCGATCCCAAGCGCCGTGGCGCTGCCAAGGTTGTGCGTCCCCAGGTCAAGCTGATCGACGCCGCCGGCAAAGAAGTCAAGATTCCAGGCACCGACCACTCGGTGACCATTGGCTTCCAAGTGGGCGCGCTGATTCAGGTGCGTGACGGCCAGGACGTGGGCCCCGGCGAAGTGCTGGCCCGTATCCCTGTGGAAGGCCAGAAAACCCGCGACATCACCGGCGGTCTGCCGCGTGTGGCCGAGTTGTTTGAAGCCCGCTCGCCCAAAGACAAGGGCATCCTGGCCGAGATGACCGGTACCGTGTCTTTCGGCAAGGAAACCAAAGGCAAGGTGCGCTTGCAGATCACCGATCCGGAAGGCAAGGTCTGGGAAGAGCTCGTGCCCAAGGAAAAGAACATCCTGGTGCACGAAGGCCAAGTCGTCAACAAGGGCGAAAGCATTGTTGACGGGCCCGCCGACCCGCAAGACATTCTGCGCCTGCTGGGCATGGAAGAGCTGGCCCGCTACATCGTGGACGAAGTGCAGGACGTGTACCGACTCCAGGGTGTGAAGATCAACGACAAGCACATCGAAGTGATCGTGCGCCAGATGCTGCGCCGCGTCGTCGTCGAGAACTCTGGCGATACCCACTACATCGCGGGCGAGCAAGTCGAGCGCTCCGAGATGCTCAACACCAACGAAGCGCTGATGGCCGCAGGCAAACTGCCTGCGACCTACAGCAACCTGTTGCTGGGCATCACCAAGGCGTCCTTGTCCACCGACAGCTTCATCAGTGCCGCCTCCTTCCAGGAGACCACGCGCGTGCTGACCGAGGCTGCCATCATGGGCAAGCGCGACGAGTTGCGCGGCTTGAAGGAGAACGTCATCGTCGGCCGCCTGATTCCTGCAGGCACCGGCATGGCCTACCACCAAGCGCGCAAGGCCAAGGACCAGATGGACGAGGCCGAGCGCCGCGCCATCGCCGAAGCCGAAGCGCAAGAGCTGGCAGAAGCCACGGCAGGCGACGGTGAAGCACCGGCGCCGGCTGACGGCGAGAACGCTGCTGCCGAGTAAGCACAAGGGCCCGCAAGGGCCTTTGTCGTTTCAAGGAGGCGCGGGTGCTGGAAGCGGCTTGGTTTTGGGCAGCGCTGGCGCTGCTGGTGTTCTGGTCCTTGGGGGCTTATAACCGCCTGGTGCGCTTGCGCGCCCAGGTGGCAAACCGCTTTGCCGAGCTGCAAAAGGCGCTGTTGCGATACCAGGACCTGGTGCAAGATGCGGTGACTGCCGCTGCTTCAGACCCCGAGCACTGGCGCAGCACTGCGTCGTTGGCCACCATTGCCTCCCAGTGGGGGCGCTTGCAAGTGGCCGCGAGTCAGGCCGCCATGGCCCTGGCGCGCATGAACGAACATCCTTTGTTGCCGCCCTCTGCACAAGAGGTGGATGCCGCTTGTGCGGAGCTCGACGCAGCCTGGCTGGCCTTGGTGCATCCGGACATCTATGCCGTGGGGATCACCGAGTCTTTGTGCCTGCGATGGCAAGAGCTGGGCGTGTTGATCCAGCCTGACCGGCAACGTTTCAATGACGCCATTGCGGCCTACAACGAAGCCATCGCCGAGTTTCCGGCGGTGTTGATCGCACGCAGTTTCAAGTTTTTGCCCGCGCAAGGCTTGCAATGAAGCCGGCTGCCCCTGCTTCGGTCGGCCCGGCATTGTGGCAACTCCTGCAAGCGACGGCGCAAGGCGTGGCCGCTGTGCGCCAAGGGCAATCTGCCACCAGAGTCATATCGGAAGTGCGCGCTGACTTGCGTCCAGGTGTTCAGGCGCTGCTGTACCAAAGCCTGCGCTATCTCGGAAGGGCCATGGCCTTGCGCGCGCAGTTGGCGCGCCGGGCACCGCCTGCCGCCGCCGATGCCCTGCTGTGCACCGCTCTGGCGCTGGCCTGGCACGACGACCTGGCGCCTTATGCGCCCCACACCCTGGTCAATCAGGCGGTGGAAGCGGCCAAGCGGCACCGTGCGACACAACCCCAGGCCTCTTTCCTGAATGCCTGCCTTCGTCGCTTTCTGCGCGAGCGTGAAACGCTGGTGGCACAGACCGAGGCCGATCCGGTCGCACGCTGGAATCACCCCCGCTGGTGGATTGAACAACTTCAACACGACCACCCTGACCAATGGCAGACCATTCTCCAAGCCAACCAGCAGGCGGCCCCCATGACTTTGCGGGTGCAAACGCAACGCATCACACGCGAGGCTTTGCAGGCGCGTTGGGCGCAAGCGGGCTTGCCCTCGCAAGCGGTGGGTGAGCACGGGCTGGTGTTGGCATCGCCTCGCGCGGTTCATGACATTCCTGGTTTCGACGAGGGCTTATGCTCAGTGCAGGACGCTGCGGCACAACGGGCTGCCCCCCTGCTGGCCGCTGGTTTGAAGCCAACGCCGGGACGCGCTTGGCGCCTGCTCGATGCTTGCGCCGCCCCCGGTGGCAAGACGGCGCATTTGTTGGAGGTGATGAATGCCGAGCTGGTGGCGCTGGACGTGGATGCCGAGCGTTGCCGGCGCATTCGCGAGACCCTGGACCGCCTGGGCCTGCAGGCGGACATTCGCTGTGCCGATGCCGCTACCCCCGAAGCCTGGTGGGATGGCCAAGCCTTTGATGGCATCTTGTTGGATGCCCCTTGCACAGCTTCTGGCATTGTGCGCCGCCATCCCGATGTGCGTTGGCTGCGCCGCGCCAGCGATGTGGGCCAACTGGCGGCCCAACAAGCCCGATTGCTGTCGGCGCTGTGGCCCCTGCTCCGGCCTGGCGGGGTTTTGCTGTACTGTACCTGCTCCGTTTTCAAGCAAGAAGGGCAAGCGCAGGTCCAAGCGTTTCTTGCGCACAACACTGGGGCGATTTTGCGCGAGGCTCCAGGGCATTTAATGCCGGCTCTCACGGACAATCGGTCTGGTGACCAAGACGGCTTCTATTACGCACTGCTCGAAAAATCCGGCCCGTGAACCACTGCCCCAGTGGCTGGCGCGTGGACTGTTGTCTTGGGTGGCGGCCTGTTTGCTCTGGCTGGCCAGTGCCATGGCTTGGGCGCAGCCACCCGCACAAGTTGAGCCGCTGACCTTCCAACGCCAGGAGGATGGCTGGTTTTTGGCCACCCAACTCACTTTTGAGTTGCCACAAGCGGTCGAAGAAGCCTTGGGGCGCGGCATCCCCTTCTTTTTCATGGCCGAAGTCGAGGTCCTGAAAGAGCGCTGGTATTGGGCCGACAAATTGGTCACACGGCAGGAACGTTATTGGCGTCTGAGCTACCACCCTTTGACACGGCGCTGGCGTTTGTTGGCTTCGTCCAACCCGATTGGCAACTCGGGCCTGGGGGTCAACCTGGGGCAAAACTTTGACAGCCTGAGCGAAGCCTTGGCGGCCATCCAGCGTGTGAACCGCTGGCGCATTGCCGATCTGGCAGAGATCGACATGGAGTCCAAGCACCGTGCCGATTTTCGTTTTCGGCTGGATCTGACACAGTTGCCACGGCCTTTGCAAATTGGCGTCCTGGGAGAGGCCGACTGGGCTTTGAGCCTCAGCCGCAGCCAGCGCATGACGCCTGAACTGCCGCCCGTCAAATGAGCGTCACGCCCACCTCGCCCGACACCCGAAAGGCCTTGCGCTGGCTGTTGGTGGCAGGGGTGTCAATCATGCTCGCCATGGGCCTGGTCTTGCTGTTCCTGTTGATGCAAGCCACCCAGAAGTGGGATGTCTATGCCAAGTACTTCACCCTGCTGTTTGGCTTGAACGCCGTGGTGGCTGGCTTGTTGCTGGCCATCATCGTCTGGATCGCCGTTCGCTTGGCCGTGCGTTGGCGCCAGGGCAAATTTGGCAGTCGCCTGCTGGTCAAGCTGGCAGCCATATTTGCGGTGGTGGGCTTTTTGCCTGGCTTGTTGATTTATGGCGTTTCTTATCAATTTGTGTCGCGATCCATCGAAGCCTGGTTTGACGTGAAGGTCGAAGGCGCGCTGGATGCCGGCCTGAACCTGGGCCGCGCCACCCTGGACACGCTGGCCCTGGACCTGGGCAACAAGACCCGGGCAGCCGCCTTCCAGTTGAACGAAGTCTCGGAAACTTCTGCCGTTTTGTCTCTCGAGCGCGTGCGTGCGCAACTGGATGCGGAGGACGTCGTTCTGTGGGCCAGCAATGGCAGCCCGTTGGCGACCGCCGGAAACTCGCGTTTTCAGCTGAACCCTGAGCGCCCTTCCAGCGGACTGATGCGGCAGTTGCGCAACCAGGCGGTGGTCACCACCATTGAAGGCCTAGAGGAAGCCTTGACACAGCCTGAGGTCAAACCCCGCATCAAGGCCCTGGCCACCGTACAACCCACGGGGTTTGGCCTGACCAGCGAGCCTCGCTTGTTGCAGGTCACCGTGATGTTGCCCCCGACCCTGGTGGCCAATGCTTTGGCCGTTCAGGCCGCCAACCAGGAATACCAGGAGCGTGCCCTGGCGCGAGACGGTCTGCGCCGGATGTACATCGGCACCTTGACCCTGAGCCTGTTTTTGTCCGTCTTTGGGGCGGTGCTGTTGGCGGTTTTGCTGGGCAACCAGCTTGCTCGCCCTTTGCTGTGGCTGGTCTCGGGAGTGCGCGATGTGGCAGCAGGAGACCTCAGCCCCAAGCCGGTTTTGTCGGGCCGAGATGAGCTGGAGGGCTTGACCCGTTCGTTTGCAGACATGACCCAGCAACTGGCGGACGCGCGCTCGACGGTGGAGCGAAGCATGGAGCAAGTCGATCTGGCACGTGCCAACCTGCAAACCATCCTGGACAACTTGACCGCAGGTGTGATGGTGCTCGACAGTGCGGGGTGCATCGTCTCGTCCAACCCGGGTGCCACGCGGATTTTGCGTGTGCCACTGGCGGCGCGCGAGGGGCAGCCCCTCGCATCCATTGAAGGACTGGGCGATTTTGCCCGCCAAGTGCTGGAGCAATTTGACAGTTTTGTGGGTGAGCGCAGCCAGCATGGGCTGGACCACTGGCAGCAATCTTTCGAGCTTCAGTCGGCCTCCAGCCAGCGCGCCAGCGCCTTGCTGGACACGTCCAACAACAGCACCACCCTGGTGGCGCGCGGCGCTGTGCTGCCCAACCAGGCGCGCTTGCTGGTGTTTGACGACATCTCTGAAATTGTCTCGGCCCAGCGCGCCCAGGCTTGGGGCGAAGTGGCACGCCGACTCGCCCATGAAATCAAGAACCCCCTGACGCCGATACAGCTCTCGGCGGAACGTCTTGAGATGAAGCTCTCGGGCAAGGTCGCTGAGCCTGAGCAGGCCATCCTGACCAAGTCGGTCAAAACCATTGTGGACCAGGTGGACGCCATGAAGCGTCTGGTCAACGAGTTTCGCGACTACGCCCGCTTGCCCCAGGCGGAGCTCTCGGCGTTGGACTTGAATGCCTTGCTCAACGATGTGCTTCAGCTTTACCAGAGCGAGGCGGGCAGTGTGCCCATTCAGGCCGAGCTTGACCCGAGCTGCCCGCTTATCCTGGGCGACGCCCAACAGTTGCGCCAAGTGATCCACAACCTGTTGCAAAATGCCCAAGATGCAACCGAAGGCCATGCCGTGAGAGAGGTGGTGTTGTCCACCCGCTGGAACCCCACCTCGCTGCGCGTGCGACTGAGCGTGCGCGACAGCGGCGGCGGCTTTCCCGAGGCTATCCTGAAACGCGCCTTCGAACCCTATGTCACCACCAAGGCCCGCGGCACCGGTCTGGGCTTGGCCGTGGTGAAGAAAATTGCCGATGACCACGGTGCCCGCATTGACCTGAAAAACCTCGAAAAAGACGGCCAGGTTCAAGGGGCCCAAGTGTCGCTATCATTCCAAGTGGCAGATTCACAAAACTTCAAGGCCTGATCGTTCAACATGGCAAATATATTGGTGGTCGACGACGAACTGGGAATTCGGGATTTGTTATTTGAAATCCTGAACGATGAGGGGCATAACGTCGAACTGGCGGAGAACGCGGCACAAGCACGCGCAGCACGCCAACTCAGTCGCCCTGACCTGGTGTTGCTGGACATCTGGATGCCAGACACCGACGGTGTCACCTTGCTCAAAGAGTGGGCCGCCAGCGGCTTGCTCAACATGCCTGTGATCATGATGAGTGGCCATGCCACCATTGACACTGCCGTCGAGGCCACGCGCATTGGCGCCCAAGCCTTTCTGGAAAAACCCATCACGCTGCAAAAGTTGCTCAAAGCGGTCGAGCAAGGCTTGGTGCGCAAGACGGCCCCGCCGGCAGCCCTCGCTGCAGCGGCCTCCATTGCGGCCGCGCAGACATCGCAGCCACATTTGGCGGTGCCAGTTTCGGTGGGAATGCCCATGGTCAGCAGTGCGCCAGCTTTGCCAGCGTCGCATCAAAGCTTTGAGTTGAACCAGCCTTTGCGCGAGGCCCGCGATGCTTTCGAGAAGGCCTATTTCGAATACCACCTGAGTCAAGAAGGTGGCTCCATGACCCGCGTGGCCGAAAAAACGGGCCTGGAGCGAACCCACCTTTATCGCAAGCTGAGGCAGCTGGGGGTAGACCTGTCCCGCGCCAAGAAGTCGGCGGCCTGAAACGCCCTGGCCGCAACCGTGTTCATGCGCTGGCGTCCTTCCCTTGAACAAGTGGTGGTGGGTGCCACGGCAGCCGCCCTGTTCCCGGTGGTGCATCTTTTCAATGCCTGGGCGTTTCAGTTTGTGGAGTTTTCTTCGCACATCAACCTGATTTATTTGCCGGCTTTTTTACGCTTGGCCAATGTGCTGGTTCTGGGGCTCGCCTGGGGCACGCTGACGACGGCAATGGGCGGCTTTTTACTGGCCGTTTGGAACAACAACCTGACCTGGGTGGAGGCCATGAACGTGCTCGCATCGTCCACCAGTGGCCTCGTTTCCATGTGGTTGTTTCAGGTTTTCAAGGGGCGACCGGTGCGCTTGCTGGTGCTGGAAGACTTGTTGCAACTGGTTCTGTTGTACGCCTTGATCAACGCCTTGCTGAATCATGTGGCCTGGACGCTGGTGGAGCAGGACGCCTTGATCACCGTGCACCAACTGCCTCTGATGGTGGTGGGTGACTTCCTTGGCGCGATGCTGGGCGCCCTGTTGTTCAACTGGGGTGCCCGAAAATTGAAGCTCGATCAGTTGGCGCGCAACCGCACGCAAGCCCTGGACGACTAGCTCACATGTTGCGGCGGTACTGGCCGCCCACCTCGAACAAGGCGTTGGTGATCTGACCCAGCGAACAGCAGCGCACGGCGTCCATCAGCACCTCGAACACATTGGTGTCGTCCAGCACCGCTTGCTGCAAGCGCTTGAGCTGGCGCGGCGCCTCCTCGGCATGGGCGGCCTGGAAAGCGCGCAACCGCGTCAACTGGCTCTGCTTCTCGCCGTCGGTGCTGCGCGCCAACTCCAGTGACTCCAGCACCGGGTCACCCTTGGGGTTGCGGAAGGTGTTGACGCCAATGATGGGGTACTCGCCGGTGTGCTTGAGCATCTCGTAGTGCATGCTCTCGTCTTGAATGCGGCCGCGCTGGTAGCCGGTTTCCATGGCCCCCAGCACACCGCCACGCTCGGCAATGCGGTCAAACTCGGCCAGCACCGCCTCTTCCACCAGCTCGGTCAACTCGTCGATGATGAAGGCGCCTTGGTTCGGGTTTTCGTTCTTTGCCAAGCCCCACTCGCGGTTGATGATCAGCTGAATCGCCATGGCGCGGCGCACGCTGTCTTCGGTGGGCGTGGTGATGGCTTCATCAAACGCATTGGTGTGCAAGCTGTTGCAGTTGTCGTAGATGGCAATCAGCGCTTGCAGCGTGGTGCGAATGTCGTTGAACTGAATTTCTTGCGCATGCAGGCTGCGGCCCGAAGTTTGAATGTGGTACTTGAGCTTTTGCGAGCGCTCATTGGCGCCGTATTTCTCTTTCATCGCCACCGCCCAGATGCGACGCGCCACGCGGCCCAGCACGGTGTACTCGGGGTCCATGCCGTTGCTGAAGAAGAAGCTCAGGTTGGGCGCGAAGTCGTCAATGTGCATCCCTCGCGCCAGGTAGGCTTCGACAAAGGTGAAGCCATTCGACAAGGTGAATGCC
>Ga0255085_1000456_pt1 | contig 11501 bp, 9 predicted proteins | sample Colum_Cont_RepB__FD_188442 | JGI IMG/M metagenome (GOLD analysis project Ga0255085, IMG submission 188442) | Freshwater microbial communities from Columbia River, Oregon, United States - Colum_Cont_RepB_8d | ecosystem: Environmental > Aquatic > Freshwater > River | place: USA: Oregon | collected... | reverse complement strand
GGGATGCCCCGACCATCGTCTTCAACGGCAATGCCGCCATCGGCCAGCAGCGTCACCTCGATGCGTCGCGCATGGCCACCGAGCGCTTCGTCGGCGGCGTTGTCGATCACCTCCTGCAGGATGTGCAGGGGATTGTCGGTCCGGGTGTACATGCCTGGGCGCTGCCGCACAGGCTCAAGTCCTTTGAGGACCCGGATGGAGGATTCGGTGTAATCGTTCTTGCGTGTCGCCATCCGCGGATTATCGCGCAGCATGCGGGCAAACACGATCCAGCCAGCGGGTGAGCCTAGATCGCGACCTGGGATCCGAGCTCAATCACCCGATTGGGGGGCAGTCCGAAGTAGTCGGCCACGCTCGGGCTGTTCTGCATCATCCAGCCAAACAGCGAGCGCCGCCAGCCGAAGAGGCCCCGCCGCGATACCGAGACGATCACCGGCTTGCTCGTGAAAAACGAAGTGTCCTCGAGATCGAGCTCGAGACCCTTGCGCCGCGCGAGTTTGAGCACACGCGTGATGTTGGCATCTTCGCGATAACCAAAATGCGCCACGAGCCGGAAAATACCCTGCGGCCTGCGCTGCAACTCGATGCGGTCCTCATCGAGCACCCGAGGCACATCATCGAAAATCACGGTGAGAAAGACGGTCTGCTCGTGCGCCACCTTGTTGTGCTTGAGGTTGTGCAGAAAGCTCGCCGGATAACCCAGCGTGTTGGAGCTGAAAAACACCGCACTGCCCGACACCCGGGTCACATCCGACAGATCGAGATTGAGATCATCGATGTGCGGGTCGTAGTTGAGCGCTTCCTTGCGAGCCCGCATGATCTCGGTGCCCCGCCGCCAGGTGGTGAGCGCCGTGAACATGAGTGTGGCCACCACCAGCGGAAACCAGCCGCCATCGGCCACCTTGCTGATGTTGGCTGAAAAAAAGAAGCCTTCGAGCACCACAAACACCAGCAACAGCGGCAGCAGCATACGCATGCGGGTGGAGGGGCTGAGCCACAGCGTCACACCCAGCAGCAGGCTGCCGATCAGCAGGTCGCCTGACACCGCAACACCATAGGCCGCAGCCAGATTGCTCGAGGACTTGAAGGTCAGCACCAGCATCACCACCGCCACCAGCAGCATCCAGTTGATCACCGGGATGTAGATCTGGCCCGATGATGTCTCGGAGGTGTGCAGCACCCGCAGGCGCGGCAGATAGTTCAGGCGCGAGGCCTGCTGCGTGACCGAGAACGCGCCCGAGATGGTGGCCTGCGAGGCGATGACGGTGGCCAGGGCCGAAAGCGCGATCAGCGGCCAGAGCAAGGCATCGGGCGCCAGCAGAAAAAAGGGATTGCGAATGGCCTCAGGGTCGCGCAACACGAGAGCGCCCTGGCCAAAATAATTGAGCATCAGGCACGGAAACACCAGGACAAACCAGGTGATCTGGATGGGCTTGCGCCCAAAGTGCCCCAGATCGGCATAGAGGGCTTCAGCCCCGGTGAGCGTCAGGAACACCGCGCTCAGCGCAATGAAGGTCCAACCCGGATGATTGAGCGCGAATCGAAGGGCATGCACCGGATTGACCGCACCCAGAATCTCTGGGGTCTGCACGATGCTCGCAATGCCCAGCGCAGCCAGCACCGTGAACCACACCAGCATCACGGGCCCGAACAGTGCGCCCACACTGGCTGAGCCTTTGCGCTGAAGCATGAAAAGACCCACCAGAATGACCAGCGCAATCGGAAGCACGAGCCGCTCCAGGCCCGGCGCCTTGACCGTGATGCCTTCAACGGCCGAGAGCACCGAGATCGCCGGCGTGATGACAGCATCACCATAAAACAGCGACGCCGCAAACACGCCCAGGGCACTGACTGCCCAGATCATGCGGGGGCTCTGGCGCGCGAGCGCCAGCGCGTTGGTGAGCAGAGCCAGCACCCCGCCCTCGCCGCGGTTGTCAAAGCGAAGGATGACCAAAACGTACTTGAGCGAGACGATGATCGTCACCGCCCAGAACATCATCGACAGGACCGGAAAGACCTTGTCGGGTGTCAGCGGAAGCCCGTGCGGCTGTGCAAAGGCCTCCTTGAAGGCATACAGCGGGCTCGTACCGATGTCACCGAACACCACACCCAGCGCACCGAGCATCAGCGCGCGCAGGGGTTGGGCATGAGGCGCACTCATCGGGCAGTGGGGGGTCTTGACGCTGGGGGAGGAGGAACGCGCGAGAGGATTTGACGAGGATCGATCGGTGCGCGATGCCGGCTTTTCGCTTGAAACGCGGCGCAGGCAGCGACTGGCGGAGGGAGGGGGATTCGAACCCCCGAAGGGCTGTTAACCCTTACACGCTTTCCAGGCGTGCGACTTCAACCGCTCATCCACCCCTCCGGAACTCGAGATTGTAGCGCAGCATGCCGTTATCGGCTGATCGGCGGCATCGCTCCATGCTGGGTACACCATGACCTGCGACCCAAAAAAAACCCGGGCACAGGGCCCGGGTGGGATGACACGCCCCGGGATCGCCGGGGCGGACTTTGCCGGCCTGTCGTGCAGGCCAGAGTTGTGGATGGTATCAGGCCGTCATGAATCAGGCGGCTTTGAGGTTCGGATAACGAACGTTCTCGACCAGGTCCTGGATCTTCTGCGACGGGGCCGGGGTGATCAGGCTGACCAGCAGAATCACCGCGAAGCCCAGCGGCACGCCAAACACACCGGCGGCGATCGGCTGGATGTCCCACCACAGGTTGGTCACCGGTACCGAGCGCGGCGTTCCGAAGAAGACTTCGCGCAGCCAGACCTGGGTGGTCACCATGTAGTAGAAGGTCACACCCACACCCGCCAACATGCCCAGCGATGCCGCGATGCCGGTGGTGCGCTTCCAGAACACCCCGAGCACCAGCGCCGGGAAGAACCCGGCTGCGGCCAGCGAGAAGGCTGCAGACACCAGGAACAGGATGTCGGCGGGCTTTTGCGCGGCCACCAAGGCGGCCAGGGCGGCCACGATCAGCAGGAGGATCTTCGAGAGCAGCACACGGCGGGCCGTGGGCGCATTCGGGTCGATCATCTTGTAGTACAGATCGTGAGACAGCGCATTGGCAATCGTGAGCAGCAGGCCGTCAGCCGTTGAAAGCGCCGCAGCCAGTCCACCCGCAGCCACCAGACCCGAGATCACATAGGGCAGGCCCGCAATCTCTGGCGTGGCCAGCACCACGATGTCCGCACCGATGCTGATCTCAGCCAGCTGCACGATGCCGTCCTTGTTCACGTCAGTGATCGAGAGCAACGTCGGATCGACCTTGGTCCAGGACTGGACCCAGGCTGGCAAGCTGCTGAAGGCCGTGCCCACCACATCGTTGTAGATCACGTACTTGACCAGGACTGCAAGCGCAGGCGCCGTGAAGTACAGCAGGAAGATGAAAAACAGCGACCAAGTGACCGAAGCGCGGGCCTCCTTCACCGAGGGCGTGGTGTAGTAGCGCATCAGGATGTGCGGCAACGCAGCCGTACCCACCATCAGGCAGAACACCAGGGCCAGGAAGTTGCGACGGGCGATGTCTCGCGCGTTGTCATCCTTGCCCGGGAAGGCTTCACCGTGACGCAGGGGCGGGTTGGCGCGCGGTGCAACCGCACGATCCTTGGCCCACTGAGCCTTGGCAGCCGCCTCGTCCTTGAAGTAGGCCCCCAGTGCGTCCTCAGCCGCCTTGACCTTGGCTGCGTCCGGCTCGGTTGCACCCTTGGCTTCAGCCACAGCAGCCTCGAGCTTGGCCTTGCCATCGGCGTAGGCCTTGGCCGGATCCTTGAGCGCTTCGGCACCGGCAGCCGCACGATCCTTGAAGATCTGACGGACTTCCTTCTCCTTGGCGTCATCGATCAGCTTTTGCTCGATGGCGGTCACCTTCTCCAGCTGCTGACCATAGATCAGCTGGGGCACCGGCACGCCGGTTTGCTTCACGGCCAGCCACACCACCGGGATCATGTAGGCGATGATCAGGATGATGTACTGGGCCACCTGGGTCCAGGTGACGGCCTTCATGCCCCCCAGGAAGGAGCAGACCAGAATGCCTGCCAGACCCAGGAAAATACCGATGGTGAAGTCCACACCCGTGAGACGCGTGGTGATCAGACCCACGCCATAGATCTGTGCCACCACATAGGTGAAGGAACACAGAATGGCGATCAGGATGCCGATGAATCGCGGCAGGTGGCCACCATAACGGGCCCCCAGGAAGTCGGGAATCGTGAATTCACCGAACTTGCGCAGATAGGGTGCGAGCAGCAGCGCCACCAGCACATAGCCCCCCGTCCAGCCCATGATGAAGGCCAGACCCGAGAAGCCCTGCAGGTAAAGACCACCGGCCATGCCGATGAACGATGCGGCGGACATCCAGTCGGCACCCGTGGCCATGCCGTTGAACACGGCAGGCACGCGGCGTCCGGCCACGTAATACTCATCGGCATCGGTCGTACGGCTCATGATGCCGATGCCGGCGTAGAGCAGCACGGTAGCGGCCAGGAAGACATAGCCCATGGTCGCGCGCGACATGCCCATCTGCTCGGCGATGGCGAGCAGGGCCACGAAGATCACGAAGCCACCGGTATACCAGCCGTAAACCTTCTTGAGCTGGCTGGTAAAGGCCTTTTGGGATTGAGGTGCAGCACTCATTCGATCTCCTCCTCATCCACGCCGTACTCCTTGTCGAGCTTGTTCATGGCCGACGCGTAGTACCAGATGATGATCATGTAAATGATCAGCGAACCCTGGGCTCCCATGTAGAAGCTGAAGGGCCAGCCGAAAAAGTTGAAGCTCAGATCACGGGCAAAGTAGCCCACGACGAAGGTCGCAACGAACCAGACCAGCAAGAGCATGCCGGTGAGGTTGAGGTTTCTTCGCCAATACTCCTGGAGTTTGGCTGGGACTTGCATGAAATCCTCCTGGGTGTGCCCGGTGGGCTTGTGGTGCTGCAAGAACGAATCGGGCCTCAGGCCAGATCCGGGGGAAGGGGTGCACTGGTTTCGCGCGCAAGCTGGCGGGCCACCTGAGGCTCAAAACCGGCCAGGCGCTTGACCATCTCGGAGACACGCTCGGGCTTTTGCAGGCGGTGATACACATGACCGAGCTGATAAAAGCCAAACGGACTGAGCGGCTGCAGTTCGATGTTGCGACGTAACAGGGGAATGGCCTGTTCGAGCTGACCGGTTTTGATCAGTGACAGCGCCTGACCGTAGTAGGCCCGGTCCAGCTTTTCGTCCAGGGCCGCGGCTCGCTGAAAGGCCACGATGGCCTCCGGATGCCGCTCGGCCTCCTGCAGGAGGTAGCCGAGGTTGTACCAGGTGGGGGCCTGCTCGGCGTTGAGCGAGAGCGAGCGCTGTACCGCCTCGATGGCCCGGTCGCGTTGGCCGAGTTCGGCCAGCAGATGGCCCACGGTGGCCTGTGCCTTGGCGTCAGCGGGGCGGGCCGCCGCAATCCGCTGCCAGTACTCGAGCGCCATGGCATCGCGCTTCAGTAGCCGCGACCACACCGCCATGTTTTTCCAGAACCAGATGGACAGACCCGATGCCTGCATCAGCGCACTCCTGCAACCTGGGGAATCGCCACCGCCAGGGCAAAATAGATCCAGAAGAGCAAAAAGAAGGCCACCACCGGCACATGCCGATCGGCCACCCGCGCCGGGGTGATCCGACGAACCACGCGCGTGACCGGGCTGGTCAGAAACCGAAAGAAGCGATAGACCGCGTTGTCTTCCTGACGGCCGAAGCTCAGCAGATAGACCATGCCCTGGCCAAGCAGCAGCAGCCCGGCGTACATCACCAGCAACTGCAGCACCCCCAGTGCATTGACCATCAATGTGTCTCCTGTTTCAGTACGGAACAATGTTTTGGGCTGATCCCTGAATCGCGCCAGCCCGCGGATCAGAGCGACTGCTTGAGCTGCTCGAGAATGGCGGGATTCTCAAGCGTTGAGGTGTCCTGCGTGATGGCCTCACCCTTGGCGATGGCACGCAACAGGCGGCGCATGATCTTGCCGGAGCGGGTCTTGGGCAGGTTGTCGCCAAAGCGAATGTCCTTGGGCTTGGCGATCGGTCCGATTTCCTTGCCGACCCAGTCGCGCAGATCCTTGGCGAGCTTGGCTGCTGCGGCCGCATCGGCGGGCCGGGCGCCCTTGAGCACCACGAAGGCCACGATGGCCTCGCCGGTGAGGTCATCCGGGCGACCCACCACGGCCGACTCGGCCACCAGCGGATTGGCCACCAGGGCCGACTCGATCTCCATGGTGCCCATCCGATGGCCCGACACATTGAGCACGTCGTCAATGCGACCCGTGATGGTGAAGTAGCCCGTGTCCTTGTTGCGCACGGCGCCATCACCGGCTAGGTAGTAGCCCTTGAGCTCCGGCGGAAAATAGCTTTTCTTGAAGCGTTCCGGATCACCCCAGATCGTGCGGATCATGGAGGGCCAGGGTTTTTTGACGACCAGAATGCCGCCGGTGCCGTTGGGCAGATCACCGCCCACCTCGTCCACGATGGCGGTGGTGATGCCGGGCAAGGGCAACGTGCAGGAGCCTGGCACGAGCGGCGTGGCCCCTGGCAAGGGCGTGATCATGTGCCCACCGGTTTCGGTCTGCCAGAAGGTATCGACGATGGGGCAGCGCCCTCCCCCCACGTTGGTGTGATACCACATCCAGGCTTCGGGGTTGATGGGTTCACCCACCGAGCCCATCAGGCGCAGGCTGCTCAGATCGTAGCGGCGCGGATGGGTGGCCGGATCGGTTTCGCTCGCCTTGATGAGCGACCGGATCGCCGTGGGTGCGGTGTAGAAGATGCTCACCTTGTGACGGGCGATCATTTCCCAGAAGCGCCCGGCGTTCGGATAGGTGGGCACCCCTTCAAAGACCACTTCAGTGGCGCCACAGGCCAGCGGCCCATAGGCCACATAGGTATGCCCCGTGACCCAGCCCACATCGGCCGTGCACCAGAAGACATCCGACGGCTTGATGTCGAAGGTCCATTTCATGGTCAGCATGGCGTGCAGCAGATAGCCACCCGACGAATGCTGAACCCCCTTGGGCTTACCGGTGGAACCCGAGGTGTAGAGAATGAAGAGCGGATGCTCGGCCGGCACCCAGACCGGATCGCACTGATCGGGCTGACTGGCTTCAAGCTCGTGCATCCAGCGATGACGCGAATCCCACTGAATCTCGCCACCCGTTCGCCGATACACCACCACATGACGAATCGCCTCGCAGCCGCCGAGCTCGAACGCCTCATGGACCGCATTGAGCAGGGGCAGCGCCTTGCCGCCGCGATACTGGCCATCGGCAGCGAGCACCAGCGTGGCCCCGGCATCGACGATGCGCTCCTGCAGGGACTTGGCCGAAAACCCGCCAAAGACCACCGAGTGCGTGATGCCCAGGCGGGCACAGGCCTGCATGGCCACCACCGCCTCGATGGACATCGGCATGTAGATGATGGCCCGCTCGCCCTGCTGGTGGCCGAGTGACTTCAGGCCGTTGGCAAACCGACACACCCGACGATGCAGCTCACCGTAGGTGATGGCCGTCACGCTGCCGTCATCGGCTTCGAACAGAATGGCAGTCTTGTGCTCGGTCGGTGTGCCCAGATGGCGATCGAGGCAGTTGTAGGAGACATTGAGCTCGCCGTCATCGAACCACTTGAAAAAGGGCGCGTTGCTGGCATCAAGCGTGCGGCTGAAGGGCTTGTGCCAGAGCACCTGCTCACGGGCCCGACGGGCCCAGAATCCCTCGTAGTCCTGCTCGGCTTCGGCACACAGCGCACGGTACTGATCCATGCCGGCAATCGTGGCCTGGCTCACAAAGCCGGTGGGCGGGGGGAAGACTCGGGTCTCGACGAGGTTGGTCTCGATGCTGGCGGACATGGCGCAGGGCTCCGGGATCAGGCGGGGCGTACAGCTTGGGGCGAATTTGCAAGCCGAACGGTACTGACGGCGGCTTACAGTCGCCTTACGGTCAAAGCCCGCCAGATGCCGATAGAATCGAGCCCCAATCAAAGCGACCCGAATCGCTCGCGCCTGGAGGGTGCGAGCGAGCAGGTGTTGCCACAACCTCGACACACCATGCTGCCTGAACCGCGTCAAACCAACTTCCTGGGCAATCTGATCTTCGCCAGCCGCTGGCTGCAGGTGCCCCTCTATCTGGGGCTGATCGTCGCGCAGGGCGTCTATGTGGTGCTCTTCATCGAAGAGCTCATGCACCTGGTGGCCATCCTGTGGGATCCGAGCGTGCTCGACAGCACGGTGCAGCGTCTGGGCATTGCCGAGCGCAACAAGGAGACGGTCATCATGATCGTCGTGCTGTCCCTGATCGACGTGGTCATGATCTCCAACCTGCTGGTCATGGTGATCGTGGGCGGCTATGAGACCTTTGTCTCACGGCTACGGCTCGAAAACCACCCCGACCAGCCGGAATGGCTCTCGCATGTGAATGCCAACGTGCTCAAGGTCAAGTTGGGCACCGCCATCATCGGAATTTCGTCCATTCACCTGCTGAAGGTCTTCATCTCGGCCGGAACCCTGTCCGAAAAAACCCTGCTCTGGCAGACCATCATTCATGTGGTCTTCCTGATTTCAGCGATTGCGATCGCCCTGATCGACCGAATCATGGTGGTGCCTGCAGCCAAGCACGGTGGCAGCAGCGCGGGCGTTGGCCCTGGCCCTGGCGAATCGCATTGACTCAGCGGACCTGATCCCTTTTTGTTTCGACTCTTCAGCCGCAGGTTCTGCCTGCACGACAGGAACTCGACATGCCTACCGTGATCCGCCAGCAAGACCTCATTGACTCGGTCGCCGCTTCACTGCAGTTCATCAGCTACTACCATCCGGCCGACTACATCAAGCACCTGGCGCGCGCCTACGAGCGCGAGCAAAGCGCTGCAGCCCGTGATGCGATTGCCCAGATCCTGACCAATTCGCGCATGTGCGCCGAAGGCAAACGGCCGCTGTGCCAGGACACGGGCATCGTCAATGTCTTCATGAAGATCGGCATGGATGTGCGCTGGGAGGGCTTCACCGGCTCGCTGGAAGATGCCGTGAATGAAGGTGTGCGTCGGGGCTACAACGATCCGGCCAACATGCTGCGCGCCTCGATCGTGGCCGACCCGCATTTCGAGCGCAAGAACACCCGTGACAACACGCCTGCAGTCATTCACATGACGGTCGTGCCCGGCAACACGGTCGACATCACCGTGGCGGCCAAGGGCGGTGGCTCCGAGAACAAGAGCAAGTTCGTCATGCTCAACCCTTCGGATTCCATCATCGACTGGGTCATCAAGACCGTGCCCAGCATGGGCGCGGGCTGGTGTCCGCCCGGCATGGTGGGGATCGGCATTGGCGGCACGGCCGAGAAGGCCATGCTGATGGCCAAGGAGTCGCTCATGGAGCCGCTCGACATGTCGGACCTGATCGCACGCGGGCCCTCCAACCGGGTCGAAGAGATGCGCATCGAGCTCTTTGAGAAGATCAACGCGCTGGGCATTGGTGCGCAGGGCCTGGGCGGCCTGACCACCGTGCTCGATGTCAAGATCGCCATGGCCCCCACCCATGCTGCCTCCAAGCCCGTGGCCATGATTCCGAACTGCGCTGCCACCCGGCATGCGCACTTCGTGCTCGACGGCTCGGGCCCGGCCTATTGCGAACCCCCCTCGCTCTCAGACTGGCCCGATGTGCACTGGGTGCCCAACACGCAGACCTCGCGCCGGGTTGATCTCGACACCCTTACGCCCGAGGAAGTCGCCTCCTGGACGCCCGGTCAGACCCTGCTGCTCTCAGGACGCATGCTGACCGGACGTGATGCTGCGCATCAGCGCATCAGCGACATGCTGGCTGCCGGGCAAAAGCTGCCCGTGGACTTTCACAATCGTGCGATCTACTACGTGGGCCCGGTGGATCCGGTCCGTGACGAAGTGGTCGGCCCCGCCGGCCCTACCACCGCCACGCGCATGGACAAGTTCACCGAGACCATGCTCGCCAAGACCGGGCTGATCGCCATGATCGGCAAGTCGGAGCGCGGGCCTGTGGCGATCGAGTCGATCCGCAAGCACAAACGGGCCTACCTCATGGCCGTGGGCGGCGCGGCTTACCTCGTGTCCAAGGCCATTCGCAATGCCCGCGTGCTGGCCTTTGAAGACCTTGGCATGGAGGCCATCTACGAATTTACCGTGCAGGACATGCCGGTCACGGTGGCGGTTGATGCCCAAGGCACCTCGGTGCACGAGACCGGGCCCAAGGAGTGGCAGGCCCGAATCGCAGGCATTCCGGTGAAGGTGAGCTGATCTCGGTTCGTATCCCCGGACGGCGCTGACTCCGTCGGCGCCGCTGGACAGCCCAGGTCCTGTCAGGAAACCTTGAACATCCCAGGTGCCGTCAGGGAACCCTGAGCCAGGGAACCCTGAGCCGAGCGCCTGATGACTGGCGCAGTACCGGGTTCACCCCAGTGCAGCAATGCCTGCCCGGGCGATCTGCGCGTCTTCGCTCGACTTCACACCCGACACGCCCACGGCGCCGATCACCTGGCCGCCCACCACGATCGGCACACCGCCTTCGAGCATGCCCTGCAGCAATGGGGCCGAGAGAAAGGCCGTGCGACCGTCGTTGATGATCTTTTCGTAGACCCCGCTGTCACGCTGACCGAGGGCGGCGCAGCGCGCCTTTTCGGGCGCAATGTAAGCGGAGATCGGGGCCACACCATCGAGCCGCCGCAGCGCAAGCAGATGTCCGCCGTCATCGCACACAGCGATGGTGACGGGCCACTGGTTGCGCTGGGCCTCGGCCGTGGCAGCCTCGAGAATCCGGGACACGTCAGCAGCTTGAAGCACGGATTTGGTGATCATCGGTCAATACTCCTTCATGAATTGAGAAGATCGGCACTGCGGGCTCGCGCATGGCCACGCTCCACATCGATGCCGCGCAGCAACCACAGGCCCAGAACGAAGGACACCCCGGTGACCAGAATGGCCACGCGGTGATTGCCCTGAGTCATCCAGGTGATGGCCCCGTAGACCAGCGGGCCGATCACGGCCGACAGCCGGGTGGCGAGCGTCCAGAGCCCGAAGAACTCGGCCAGCTGGCCGGGAGGAATCAGATAGGCCGCCAGCGCCCGTCCGCACGACTGGCTCGAGCCCATGCACAGGCCTGCAATGACGGCGGCCACCCAGAACATGGCGGGCCCTTGCGCAAAGGCGGCCATCAGCCCCATCACCAGCCAGCCCCAGAGCGTGATGGACAGCGCGCGCTTGTGGCCGATGCGATCCTGCAGATGGCCAAATGCAAAGGCGCCGATCGCGGCCGCGATATTGACCAGGAAAATCAGCATCATGGTCTGCTCCTGGGTGAAGCCCATCGCCTGCTCGGCATAGATGGCCGACAGGGCAATCACCACCGAAATGCCAGCGAAATAGGCCGTGCCGCAGGCAAGCAGTCGCCAGAAATCGGGAAAGCTGCGCGCACGGGCCAGGGTGGCCCGCACCTGCCGAAACGGGTGAGCTTCACCCAC
>Ga0255085_1000438_pt1 | contig 11759 bp, 7 predicted proteins | sample Colum_Cont_RepB__FD_188442 | JGI IMG/M metagenome (GOLD analysis project Ga0255085, IMG submission 188442) | Freshwater microbial communities from Columbia River, Oregon, United States - Colum_Cont_RepB_8d | ecosystem: Environmental > Aquatic > Freshwater > River | place: USA: Oregon | collected... | reverse complement strand
TGGTGGTAATAATGGTGGTGGTACTCAAGTTGGTGTTCTTCCGGGTACTGGTGGAAGTGCTGATTCATCGTCATCTTCTTCCTCTTCCAGTTCTTCTTCCAGTAGTACTTCGGGTGGTGGTGGTGGCTTTGCTTCCCTCGTGAATGCGCTTGTTCAAGGCTCATCAGCAGTTACAGGAACAGGATCAGGATCATTGCTTGAAAGCCTTGCTGCAATTGCTTTTGGTGGCGGTGGTACTGCTACCACAGTGAATGAAAAGCAGCTTGAAAGAATCTTGGGCGGAGACGCCGATGGTGATGGCTTGGAATTGGATGAAAAAGATACTCCTGAAGCTAAAGTAATATCCAGCTCGGATGTTATAAAAGCCACTACATCACTTGTTTCGGTATCTTTTGCCGAGGCATATAAAGGCACTGATCTGGCGATATTCAGTACCATACAGGCTGAACAACAGGTTGTTTCTGAAATTGCAAATATCCTTGATAAAGTTCTACCTATCGTTGTTCCCACGGAATTTGAAAACTCCGTTGAAAACATTCTGGTGCAAACCGAGAAAACATTGTTGGAAGAAGGCAAGGAAACTTTGACCAAGGTTGCAAACACTCTTACCGACTTGGTTCAGGCAAGGCTTACTAAAAATATTCCTAATGCTCAGCCTGCCAAAAACAAAGCTGATGCAAAAATCAGCACCTTTGAATTCGTAGCTGCAAACTTGGTAGAGGCCACTAAGAACGACCAAGCTGCTGAAGATAGTGAGTATTCGGGTGATATTTGGTTCGAACAAGAATTGCCTGAAGGTTTTGAAGAGATGGTTAACTTCACCTCTGTGAATCGCAATAACCCTGAAGGGGCTTTATTGGGTTCGCCTGTTATTGTTGATGATCAAACTAATAAAGTTGCCGAAGTTGCTGGCCTTGTCGCTGGTGCTCTTCTTGCTCCTAGTTTCATTAACGGTGCTTCGGATGGCAAGAAGGTGCCTGTAATTGGAAAGCCAAAGCATAGAAGAAAACCCAATAAATAAGTCTATCTTTCTTTGCTTCGTTTTTGCCAAGATTAATTGGTTGATCCTGCTCAGTTGTTTGGAAGCAAGATGGGTCGTCATTTCTTTGGCGATTAATGCCAATGTTTCATGATTCGGATTTTACTAGTAATATTCAGCTTTAAAACTTATCATGTTGATAACTATCCTAGGGAATCATCATGCCTCCTATTTCACGCCGTGAAGCGATTGCCTTATCTGGTCTGACCGTTGCGGGATTCTCGCAATCCAGGCAGCCATCTAAGTCATTCGGTCAGGCCAAGGCCTGCATATTATTGTTTCCTTATGGTTCCCCACCCCAGCATGAAATGTTTGATCCCAAGCCGGATGCCCCGGTTGAAATTCAAGGCGAAATGAAATCCATTGCCACTTGCATGCCAGGGGTTCGCATTGGAGAGGGGATTCCCGCACTAGCACCAATAATGGATAAGCTTGCCGTTATTCGTTCGGTAAATCATCCGTACCCTCAGCATGGAGTTGCTTACGCTGTTACAGGAATTCCGACTTACACACCAGCACTAGAAGATAAGCCTCGAGATGCCCGCCATTGGCCATTTATTGGCTCTGTTGTGGATTACATCGGGCAACTTCGTTCTGGTGGTGCTATCCCCACGGTGCCGCGTAATATTGCATTGCCTTGGCTTCTGAATTCGAAGACCGATTTAAATGTTAGTGCTGGCCCTTATGCTGCATTTCTTGGGCAGGCGCATGATCCCATCTGGACAGATTTTGATGGCGTGGGCACTAAAAATGCTCCCCGTTATACCGATGGGCAAACAAAAGATTATTTAGATCCCTTTCAAGAAACCACCTTAGGGGGAAAGTTTAGTATTTCTTCCCTTGGGCAAAAAATGGATGGTCTTTCCCCAGAACGATTGCGGCAAAGGCGTGAACTTTTACATCGTATGGAATTGGTTCCACCTCGGCTGTTTGATAAGCATCGTGATCTTGCTTTTTCTTTACTTATGTCTGGGAAGACTCTAAACGCATTGGATCTTAGTCGTGAGCCGCAACTCTTGCGGGAAAAATATGGCACTACTCTCTTTGGTCAATCTTGTTTGGCAGCAAGAAGGTTGGTAGAGGCCGGCAGCAAATTTGTGACTGTTTTCTGGGATGGTTTTGGCCAGTTTGCCAATTGTGGTTGGGATACACACAACAACCACTATCCCCGCCTTAAGAATTATCTGCTACCTAGTTTCAATCAGGCGTATCCAACACTGATCCAAGATTTGGAATCGCGTGGCATGCTTGATTCTACTTTGGTCATGTGGTTGAGCGAACATGGTCGAACGCCGAAGATTGATAGCAAGCCCAAGGGTGCTGGCCGTCATCATTGGTCCCAGGCTTATTCGGTGGTTCTTGCGGGCGGTGGTGCAGCTCGGGGTAAGGTGATTGGTAGTACGGATAAGCACGCAGGCGAAGTCAAAGATACTCCCGTTTCCCCCAAAGATATTCTTGCTACAGCATTTTATCTGCTTGGCATCGACCCTGAAACCAGAGTGCCCGACACTTTTGGCCGGCCTATGCCAATCGCAGGGGAGGGGGTTGTTAGGCACGAACTGCTTGCGTAAATAAATTATTTTTTATTGAATACGATGACAAAAAAAGCAAAGCTAATTTCAAGAAGCACAGGATCGATTTTGAAACAACGCAACTACTTTGGAATGATACTTTTCTTCTTGAAATCCCAGCCAAAACATTGAATGAGCCTCGCTTTCTTGTAATTGGATTGATTGGAAATGAACATTGGTCGGGTGTTATTACCTATCGGGAAAACAACATTCGGATTATTTCTGTACGCCGTTCACGCAGTGAGGAGATTGACTTGTATGAAGGCGAATGAATTTGACAAAAAATTTGATAGTGGAGCTGATATAATCAGCAGCTTGGATCTATCGAAAGCAAAAAGACCCATGCTGGATCAAAAGCGGGTAAATGTTGACTTCCCTATTTGGATGATTGAATCCATGGATCGTGAAGCTAATCGATTGGGCGTCACCAGGCAATCGATCATCAAGATATGGTTGGCAGAACGCCTTGAGCAAATTAACCGTTAAACATGGTCTTCCACATCGTTCGTTAAAAGTAAACAAACATTAATCGCAGATGCTTTAAATTCGACTTTTCCAACCGCTTTCGGCTGACCATTTACCAGGAGGCGCTCCGTTGACAACTATTGTTGCCACCAATGGCCCCAAAAAAACATTCAGATCTTGAACAATGGTATCAAGAATTTCTAGCGTGTCTTTATAATGGGGTTTTCGAATAACCCATTCCATTGCTTCTGTTTTTCCAAACTTGTTCAAAAGTTGATTATCTTTATTTGTAAGGCAAAAGCTCTTGTTGCAATTCAGATACCGATTCAAACTCTGGGTCTTTGTGAATTAGCACTGCCTCACATTGAAGGGCCGTAGCTGCTATCCAAGCATCTCCTAGCGACAATGGGAAACTAGCCTTCATTCGAGCAGCCTGTTCAAGTAATTCTGGCGTTTCATGCACCCATGTAATTGGCAATGCTTGACATAATAAATAAGCCTTGCGCCCTTCTGCTTCACCTTCGTTTTTCCAAACCCGGTAAAATAGTTCCATTAGTGACATGAAGCATCCAAAAACAATAACCTGCGCTTTGCTCCCTATGTTGTGCTCCAAGGTCATAGCGAGAATCTCCGCAACGCGATCGCTTCCTGGCTCGTTATAATGCAAAGTCAACAATGCAGAGGTATCTAATACATAGGATGTCACGCCTTTTTGCCCCGCTTATTTTTTGGAGGTTTTTCTTTGGCCAATTCCGTTTGCCTATCTGCTTTTCTATCTTGAAGAAACTGCGAGACAGAACCGATTTTTCCTGCACCCCGGAAGTTTGCAATTGCTTGCATTCCTGATAACTTTTTCGATTCCTGTTGATGGAGGGTGTTTTGTATATGCGCTTCAAAATCTTCTGGCCTTACCATTAATGCAACTACCCTGCCGTGCCTAGTGATGGTAACTGGTTCCCGTTGCACGGTGTCGAGCAACTGGCCAAACCTATTTTGGGCTTCGACTGAAGAAATCGTAATCATGGAATCAACTCCTTAAATTAGTCAACATAGCTATCTTAGCTATAATTTAAATTTCCTGCAAGTTTCATTTTCATAGCGAAGAAGCAAAGTGCCATAATTAGCGGATTTCTGATGGTTCATTGCGTAATTCGTGAGATAGGGTTGACGAAGTTGCCTCGAACTTAATTAACTAAGATTGATCTAATTCGCTTTTTCACACCTTTATTTCCGATAACCGTTAAAACAGCATAAAACCAAGGTTATTAATGGAATCGCCGCACCCAAGTTCACCTAAACTTCACTAGAAAAAACCCTTTTATCAAGTACAATAAAATAGTTCAGTAATAGTTTGTCTGCTGTGTTTAGCTCTAGATTCGCCCGATCTAGATTCGCCCTAGTCGAGAATATTTTGCATACGACCTCGTTAACTTTGCTGCAAAAGCTGCGTATCCAAGACCCAGAAGGTTGGGAACGATATACGAAGCTTTATTTGCCTTTGCTCTATAAATGGCTGAAAAACATGGGTATCAGCGAGGAAGATGCGCAGGATATCTGCCAGGAAGTGTTTATCAACACCTACACATCTTTGAGCAGTTTTGAGCACCATGGCAAGGGAAGTTTTCGCAAGTGGCTTCGTACCATTGTTAATCGCAGAATAAGTGATCATTACCGCAAGAAAGAAAAAGATTCGCCGGTGGTTCCCATCAAGGGAAGCGGGCCAAAAGTCTTGTCGGAATCATGGGAAAATGCCTTCGTAAACGAAGTGTATCAACATGCCTTGGCCTTGATCAGACAAACAACCGCCCCAAGAGACTGGGAAATATTCGAAAAGTTGCACTTTTCAGCAACAACTTCGCAAGAAATTGCAGAGGAATACAAGATTACAGCCAACGCAGCGGCAGTAATTCGCTGCCGGATTTTGCACAAGTTGCGCGAAATTGTTGTCGATTGTGTAAAATAAACCATTATTCATGTAATTTTTAGGCTCTACCTTCGATTACTAGGTTTGTGAACATTAAAAACACACAATCGGACATTACACCTGTCCGTTCTGATAACGATGCAACTCTACCCGAGATAAATCTGGCATCCTCTGATTGCCCGACGGTGCCAGAGTTGAATTTATTCGCCACGGGCGATTTACCGAGCATCGATTTCGATAAACTTGCAATGCATATTGAATCGTGCAATATCTGCCTCAGCAAAATGGAGTCCAGCCTTTTTGATAACGAACAAGATGAGTTTCTTAAACACATAAAACCCATCGATGAAAACTTTATAAGCGAATTGCAAACCCCCAGCGAAACCTTGCAAAAAGCCTTGGCGCTTTCAGGCAGGGGCGTTTCGGCGCACTATGTCGAAAAGTACCGGCCTTTGTTTGCCAAGCCTTCCTTTGAGGGCGACCTAGGCACTTTTGGAAAATTCCGAATCATTACCGAAATAGGCTATGGCGGCATGGGCATGGTTTTTGATGCCTACGATACCCTTGCACATCGCAGGATTGCCCTTAAAACCCTAAGGCCCGATCTTCTAGGCAATCAAACCCTTCGCGCATTATTTCTTGATGAAGCTCGTATGGCGGCCTGTTTGGAACATCCTTCTATCATCAAGGTTCTTGAAGTTGATGAAATCTTAGGGGTACCTTATTTCACCATGCCTCTAATTAAAGGTGAATCCCTAGACCAATTCCTTAGTCTGCAAACCTCCCCAATTTCCCGAAAACTTTTTGATCACCTGTCCCGCCAACTACTGGAAGCGCTGGTGTATCTGCATGAAAAAAAAATCGTACATCGCGATATCAAGCCATCCAATATTTTGCTGAAGCCATCCGGTGAGGGTTATCAAGTCGTGTTATTGGACCTTGGTCTTGCGCGCTTTGTTACGGAAGCAGGCAAATCCCAACTGGGTCTGGGAACTCCTGAATTTGCTGCTCCGGAACAAATTTGCGGGCATCTTGTGACCGAACGCGTTGATATTTTTAGCCTTGGGAAAGTTTTTAAGCGCATGCTGTCAAACCCAAGCAATGGTTTAATTTCCACGGGTACCAAAGGATTGAAAAATCTAATGGACCCATTGCCAGGCTTGCTAAAATCCATGACCGCAGAGGATGTTTTACAAAGGCCATCTGCGGTGCAGGCGCTTAATAGGTTATTTAAAAATAGATCCCCAAGAGTTGCTATAATTACTGCTGTTATTTTTATTGCTGCATCTATAAGCGTATTCTTAAGCATTTCACCATTCAAAGCAACGGATGGCCGGGAACAAAAAGCACCCGAAATTGTCCGGGTGGATCTGCCAAAAATTCAAACAGCAGTTCCTGCAGAGTTACAAACCATTCGGGCAACAAACTTTTTTCAAGGTAAAAAAGACCTAGCATCTGCTTTGGCCGCCAATGAATTTTCTTTTGTATCTCAAATTAGCAATCGTGAGGTCGAAGTTGCATACCAAGATAAAGCATTGGTAACTGAAAGATTAAAATTGGATTTTGACTTGTATAAGTTGGCATTGAATTTTGAGGGAAAATCGCTTGCGGTTCTTGGAACAAAAGGCGAATTACAAATTTTTCGTATTCCAGAAGCAAAATCCATACTCAAAATACAACTAAAACAGAATGCCCCTAAGGACATGTTTTGGGGTGGGACTTCATCCAATATTTTGGTGTGTATTCAGGATGATAAACTACAAATTTTATCGCCCGGGGAAGACCTGGCCTATGATGGCAAACTAAAGGATCTGATTTTCCTGAAATCAAAGAACAATGTTTCATCCAAAATTGCACTTGGGGCACCCTTGCAACAATCTGACTGGGTTGCCATTAGTTTCGAACAAGGCCAAAACCTTGTTGGTAATTTGAGCACAGGGGATATAAAATCATTTGCAACTTTTGGGGCTTTCAGCCAGAGACCCATTTGCCTTGTTTGGAAATCAGCAGAAGTTTTTTCGGTGGTTTACGGCAAAAGTATTTATTCCCAAAGCATTATAAAACCAAAAGAGTCTGAGATTTTTGAAATGCCTGAATTAGCCAAAGACATTCAATGGTTACGGGGTAACGCATATCTATTTCTTTGGGATAAATTTTTGGCTCTGAAAACGCTAGACCTTTTAAAAGAAGGATCGAACAAAAAGATATGTTCCTTTGAGATGGAAGGCGAGATGGGAAATAAGATTCAAAAACTTGCTGAAAAAGACAAATTTGCGGTCTACTGCGCATCGGGAAAGGTGCTAGTTTTTAAGATGAAAAACTTGGATGAAGTACCTTCGCAAAGCCCAAACAAATAAAATGTTCATTACAAATGATCCGCAAAATCATCCAATGGCTCATCAAAATCCTTCGGTTACTGTTTCTTAGCGTTTAAAAACATTCTCACCGCAAAGACGCAAAGACCGCAAAGGAAGAAAAGAAATCCTGGCTTGCTTACTGCTGCTTAGCGTTCTTAGCGTCTTAGCGGTAAAAATTCTTGGCTTTGGTTTTGCAGGTTTATAGGTGCGCAGTTTACCATTACTTTCTTCTGTTTGGCAAAAAATCCTAGCCCCAAACCGATGGTCAGTTCCTCTTTAAAGCCTCAAAAGCCCTATCTCAATCAATCCTTCGTAAATTGGCTTTTACAGCTTTACCGAAACAAATCTCCGATATTTCCCAAATTCTAATTATTTCATGAAATTAATCAGTAATCCCCACGATCACCTTCATGTACGGGGTGCTGTAACTGTAGTTTCCCCCTAGTGTTCTGTTGTAAGTACTTAATTTGCATATAGATACGGAGTTTTTGATGAACGATTTCTTATCCAGCTTTTTAAACAAGATTTCCAAGAAGGTTTCCCGCAGGAAAACCACCAAGTGGAATAAAAACCAGATTAACCTGGATCTTCTGAAGCTCGAAGAAAGGCTCGTTCCCGCTCCTAACCTCGTGGTTCCTACTACCACCTCGGGCGCTCCCCTAGGGTTTTTGGCAACCAGCAACCTCGCCTTTTCAGGCGCCTTGGATATCGAACTCTTGGACACCCCGAACCCCGCCAGCACCGGTAGTTTTAGCACCACTGTTGACGCCACCGCAGGCACTGCTTCGGCTACCGCTTCCGGTGCAGCAGTGGTTACTGGTTCCGGGACCAATGCTTTGACAATCGCTGGCAACCTTGCCGATGTAAATGCCACCCTCAACAGCCTCACCTACACCAATAGCACCACGGGCGCAGCCTCGTTGGTTGTAACAGCAAGCGATTCTGCAGGCACCCCTCTTACCGATACCAAAACCATCTATGTGAATGCTGCCAGTGCTACCGCGCCAACCATCACCACGGCGTTGTCAGACATTCGCTATTACGCAGAAACAACATCGGTCACCGAGGCCGCAATCAGCTTCACCGTTAATGATCCCCAAGGCTCCGCTGGGGTTACAGTTACAGGGACCAGCAATAATCCCAACTTGATCCTAAGCTCTGACATCACTATTGCTGGTACTTACCCGAATTTTACAGTCGCATTAAAGCATCAGGCAAATGTAACCGGCACAGCGCTCATCACCCTTAAAGTTTCTGATGGCACCAACTTCACGACAAAATCGTTCAATGTAAGCGTGTCGCCTACCGCCCAATATTACTGGGATATCGTTGCGGGTAATGGCACGGCTGGTACTACCGATGGCACAGGGACTGCCGCGAAATTTAATGGCCCGCATCAAATCGCAGTCGATTCCGCAAACAATCTTTATGTAGGTGACTACAACTCTGGAACGATCCGCAAGATTACCCCAGCAGGCGTGGTGACCACGATTGCCGGTTCTGCCACAGTGGGTTATCTGGACAACACAAATCCTCTTTTAGCCAAGTTCAATAAACCCCTTGGGATCGCGGTGGATAACAGTGGGAATGTGTATGTGAGTGAAGACGGTGGGTATATCCGCAAGATCGCTTACAATTCTGGCAACGCAACTTACGGCCCAGTCACGACTCTGGTCAGCACTTTAGGTAGTACAACCACTTCATGGAATACGCTTATTGTAACACCAGATGGTTCAACCATATATGTTGGAAAAGCTAATGATTTTAAAATTTACAAAATTGATACTGTTAACAATACTGGCGCCGCATTTACCGCGGCTTTCTTTAGGAATCCCAAGGGTCTTAGTTTTGATAATAGTGGTAATATTTTAGTGCGTGAACAGACAACTGGGTATAACTATCAGGTTACTCCAGCAGGTGTGGTGACTGATCTGATTCCTTCGGGTGTTGGTTATGGTCATGGGCAATTTATTCAGTTGGCTGATGGAACTTACCTTTCAATCGGGGGGGGGATTGGATCTAATAACGGCACGAGTAATTTGATTACTCGAATATTCCCACCAACCGTAAGAACAGTAAATGTAGGCGGTGGCGGTGCTGCTGGCGCGCTCGGATTAGGCGCGGCTGCAGGCTTTGCAGATATTCGCAGCATTGTAGATGCCCCCAATGGCTTTATTTATGTAAGTGATTTTGGTGCCACTCAAAACAAGATTCGCGTGGGTATACCAACACCTAGTTTACTTAATCCTGGTACGCAAAGCACCCTGGAAGGAACCCGCTTGGCCTTCAGCAGCGCTAACCTCGCGCAATTGGGCGCCTTTGCCAATGCATCCGATAACAGCAATGTCAAGCTGGCCCTTACCTACACGCTCAGCGTTGAAAATGGAACGCTTGATTTTAATAATGTGGCAGTTCCCAACGGCGTAGCGGTTACTTTCAGCGCGGATAGGCGCTCGGTTACCCTGGTCGGTGCCGAAGCTGCAATCAATACCTACATGCTCAACTTTGGCTATACGCCAGATGCCGGGTACATCAACGCAAAGGGTGACGGCACCGCACTTGCCTCCGGTGCGGCTTCGCCTAATCTGCTTAGCCTTACGGTGACCACGGCCAACAATCTGACCAACCCAATTACAGGCAGCTTGAATCTTGTAGTTAAATCTTCCAATAACACCCCACGTATTGTCACGGCTTTGCCCGACAAGGTTTACCTTGTCGATAGCGTGATTACTACAGAAAAAACAATCAATTTTACCATTGCCGATGCCGATACCGCTGCCGGTTTGTTCGTTAATAACGCCACCACCGGTGCGCGCATCACCGCGACTAGCGATAATCCGAACCTGATTCTGGCGTCGGATATCGCCTTGTCGATCGGCGGTGGCACGGGCAATGCCCGCACTTTCACAGTTAAGCATCAAGCAAATATTACCGGTGTGGCGAACATCACCATCACCATCGCCGACGCTCAAGGCAACCAAAACACCTACACCTTTAAAGTGACCGTAAAAACAGCCCCCAATTATTACTGGGGCACTTTGACAACCGTTGCGGGGGGATCCCAAATCACTACCGACAGCAACGGCGATTTTATTGCGCCAAACCATACTACTGGTGCTATATGGAGGATCACTCCTCAGGGTGCTACAACTCTTCTGAAAAGTGGTTTTTCAAGCCCTCTTGGTGTTGCGATTGATGCCAACAAAAACATTTATGTTACACAAAACACCACAAGCAACATTATTAAGGTTCCCTACAACTCTGTAACTAATACCTATGGGGCATCCGTTGTTTTTGCTTCGGTCGCTGACGTTGGTCAGATTCTGCTTTCGCCAGATGGCACCACCCTTTATGTAAGCACTTACACACAGATCAAGAAGATCAACATTGCGACCGCGGCAGTCAGCGTACTTGCAGGTAGTGGAGCAAGCGGTACCGCAGATGGCACAGGCCTTAACGCAACATTCACAAATGCTCGTTTTTTGTCGTGGGATAACAACGGAAATATTATTGTCGCTGAGGCTAATCTTCCTGTCCGTCAGGTTACCCTGGCTGGTGTGGTAACTACATTAGCAGCGTTTTCAAGTGCTCCGTCTTTTTCTTCTCACCAAAATACCATTGTTCAGACACGCGATGGAAATTATGTCGGCATGGTAGCTGTGTATGAAGTTCGTGTTTCCACACCAGATGGATCTTCAGTAGCGGTTAGTGGCGGCAATGGCACTACTGCCGCAGACGGATTAAATAGGGCAGGATGGTTGAGTACAAATCGTGGCAGTGTTGCTACCCCCGATGGCAAGGTTTACATAACTGATCGTGGCGATAGCAATCAAGGTAATTCCATCCGCGTGGGTACATTGTATCCAAGTTTGCTAAACCCCGGCATGCAAAGTACCCCGGAAGCAACCCGCTTGGCTTTCAGCAGCGCTAACCTTGCGCAATTGGGCGCCTTTGCCAACGATACGGATATGGGCCTTGTCGTCCCATTGCCGATTACCTACACGCTGAGTGCGCAATTCGGCACGCTTGATTTTAACAATGTAACGGCACCCAACGGCGTGACAGTTACTTTCAGCGCGGATAGGCGCTCGGTCACCCTGGCCGGTGCTGAATCTGTTATCAACACCTACATGCTCAACTTTGGCTATACGCCAGATGCCGGGTATATGAACGCCAACAGCACCGGCGGGGCACTGGCCTCTGGGGCCGTAACTCCTGATGTTCTCAGCTTCAGCGTAGTAACCGCTAGTAATACTAATAACCCAGTTACAGGCAGCTTGAATCTTGTAGTTAAATCTTCCAATAACACTCCCCGCATTATCACGGCTTTGCCCGACAGGGTGTATCTGGTCGATAGCGTGATTACTACAGAAAAGGCTATCAATTTTACTATTGCCGACGCC
>Ga0255085_1000437_pt1 | contig 11770 bp, 10 predicted proteins | sample Colum_Cont_RepB__FD_188442 | JGI IMG/M metagenome (GOLD analysis project Ga0255085, IMG submission 188442) | Freshwater microbial communities from Columbia River, Oregon, United States - Colum_Cont_RepB_8d | ecosystem: Environmental > Aquatic > Freshwater > River | place: USA: Oregon | collected... | reverse complement strand
CCGGTGGCTTTGGCGGTGGTGGCGGTGGCGGTTATGGCGGTGGCGGTGGCTACGGCGGTGGCGGCGGCGGTGGTCGCCGTGAAGGCGGTGGCGGCTACGGCGGCGGCCGTCGCGAGGGCGGCGGTAACGACGGCGGCTTCCGCAGCCCCTATGGCGCAGCACCGCGCAGTGGTGGTGGCCGGGGCAGCTACGGCGGCGGTGGCGACGCTTATTGAGCCTTCACCAAAAGCATGGTTTCAAAGGCCTCTTCGGAGGCCTTTTTCGTGGGCTGTCAATACAAGGGGGTCAGCGCCTTGGCTGTAAAACCCCTCTGACACGACCCGCCAGCTCCACCCGCTGGTCCAAGTTGTCATACGTCAGGCGGTCGGCGGTAAAGCGGTCCTGGCCGCGCATTAACTCGACGGGGAGATGCGTTTTTACCCGATCCGTTTCCACAAAGAAATGCAGAAACTCGCTGCGCAATTCAAACCGCGGTTGTGCTGCACTGCCATTTCTCGCAAACGCCTCTCGCACCACCGTGGCTGCGCCCATCAACTGAACCTCTGAGCCATCGGCATTCGAGATGCCTTTTTCCGCTTGCGCCACCGTCACTTGACCAAGGGGCCCGGTACGACGAATTCGGGGCTGGTCTATTTCCAGGGTGTCGGTGTCGGGGTAATGCCGGATCTCAACGCCTTGAATTTCCGATTGAAAGCGGCCATCGGGTCCGAAAGTTCTCACAGCAAAGTCGCGCATGAAATAGTCAGGCACATGGCGCGCCTGCGCTCGCACAACTTCGTCCGGGGGCGGCGGCGTGTTGCGCACGAGCCAGTAAGTCAACATCGCCAGCAACCCCATCAACACCACCGGAAAATAAAGCAACAAGGCATCCAGGCTTTCACGCAAACGGCGCCATAACGAGCGAGGGCGTTGTGCAAACACGGACGTCAAGGCATCCAAGCTCATGCCAAGTAGTCTCGCAAAGCCTCGGCATAACGCCCATGCGCGACCAGCAACAGGTCGCACACCTCCCGAACCGCACCGCAGCCGCCACTGCGCGCCGTGACAAAATGGGCGCGCGCCAATACTTCAGGATGCGCCTGGCTGGGCGCGCAAGACAAAGCCACGCGCGTCAAAACGGGAAGGTCGGGCCAGTCATCGCCCACGGCCGCCGCCTGTGCCCAGCTGAGTTGAAGTTCTGCCAATATTTTTTCGGCGGCAGGACGTTTGTCCTCGGTTCCGAAAACTGCGTGCGTGATGCCCAAAGCCTTCAAGCGCAAGCGCAATGGCGCGCTGTCGCGGCCGGTGATCACGGCGGGCGTGATGCCCATGCGTTGCAACATCTTGATGCCTTGGCCATCCAGTGTGTGGAAGCGCTTGAGCGTTTCACCATGCTCCGAAAAATACAAGCCGCCATCGGTGAACACGCCATCGATGTCAAAAAAGACCACCCGAACCGGCTGGGCACGCAAGAGCAGCGCAGGGTCATGCTGCAGCACAGGTTTCATCAGATCACCTTCGCACGCATCAAATCGTTGCTGTTCACAGCGCCACACAGGCGCAACTGGTCATCAACGACCAGTAAACTGGTGATGCGATGGGCCTCCATTTGCTCTGCCGCCTCAGCGGCCAACGCGGTGTCACGCAAGGTTCGCGGGTTGGGGTGCATGACGTCGGCCGCTGTCAATGCGCGCAGATCGACCCCTTTCTCGATCAGGCGTCGCAAATCACCGTCGGTAAAAATGCCCAGGACGCGCCGCTCGGCATCCACAATGGCCGACGCGCCCAAGCCCTTGGCGCTCATCTCGCGCATCAATGCGCTGAAGTCGGCAGACGGCTGCACGCTAGGCACCGCATCCCCTTGGCGCATGATGTCTCGCACATGGGTAAGCAAGCGACGGCCCAATGCGCCGCCAGGATGGGAGCGGGCAAAGTCTTCTGCCTTGAAGCCGCGGGCATCGAGCAAAGCGACTGCCAAGGCATCGCCCAAAGCCAATTGGGCTGTGGTGCTGGCGGTCGGCGCCAAATTCAAGGGGCAGGCTTCTTTGGCCACCCCGCTGTCCAGCACAATGTCGGCATGTTTGGCCAGCGTCGATTCAAGGCCCCCGGTGATGGCCACCAGGGGAATGCCCAAGCGCTTGAGGACCGGCAAAATGGCCGTCAACTCATCGCTCTCGCCGCTGTTGGAAAGTGCCAGCACCAAGTCGTGGGCTTGCACCATGCCCAGGTCGCCATGGCTGGCCTCGGCGGGATGCACGAACAAGGCAGGTGTTCCGGTTGACGCCAACGTGGCGGCCATCTTGCGGCCGACATGCCCGCTTTTACCCATGCCCATCACCACCACCCGGCCCGGTACCGCCAATATGCGCTGAACCGCTTGCACAAAGCTGTGCGACAAGCGTTGCCCGACTTGTTGGACCGCCGCGGCTTCAATGTCCAGCGTTTCCCGGGCCATTTGAAGAATGCGCTCACCCTGCCGGGGGGTCAAGCTTTGGCGAGAGGAGGCAGCGGGTGGGGTCATCATTCCCTGATTTTATAGACCCATCAGCCGTCGGTGTGTTTCAAAGCCATTACCATGTCTTCATGACCTCTCTTGACTTGGCCTTGTTGTATTTGCTGGCAGCCGTGTTGGGCGTGGTAGCGTTTCGTTTCATGAAGCTGCCGGCCATGCTGGGCTACCTGCTGGTGGGCATCGTCATTGGGCCTCATGCGCTGGCGCTCGCGCGCGACTCGGCGGGCATTCGCTATCTGGCCGAGTTTGGCGTGGTCTTTCTGATGTTTGTCATTGGCCTGGAGTTCAATTTGCCCAAGCTGCGCAGCATGCGGCACTTGGTTTTTGGCTTGGGCTTGGGCCAGGTTTTTCTCACCATTGTGGGTGCCGTTTTGGGGAACATGGCCTTGGTGATGGTGTTCTCCTGGGTCGGCCTGAGCTGGGATTTGTCGTGGCAAGCCGCGGTGGCTTTGGGGGCCGCACTGGCCATGTCCAGCACCGCCATCGTGGCGCGACTGATGGCGGAGCGATTAGAGCTGTCCTCCGAACACGGGCAACGTGTCATGGGCGTGCTGCTGTTTCAGGACTTGGCCGTGGTGCCCTTGCTGGTGCTGATCCCTGCGCTGGCCATGCCCTCGGGCAATGATGTGTGGTGGGGCCTGGCGTTGGCGCTCTTAAAAGGCGCAGCGCTGGTGGGTTTGCTGCTGTGGGGCGGGCCACGCGTGATGCGCTTTTGGCTGACCGTGGTAGTGCGGCGCAAGAGCGAAGAGTTGTTCATGCTCAACCTGCTGCTGGTCACACTGGGCCTGGCCTGGCTGACAGAGCATGCCGGACTGTCCTTGGCCCTGGGCGCGTTTTTGGCCGGTATGTTGATTGCCGAAACGGAATACAAACATCAAGTTGAAACAGACATTCGGCCTTTTCACGATGTGTTGTTGGGCCTGTTCTTCATCACTATTGGCATGAAGCTGGAAGCCTGGGCTGTCATCAAGAACTGGCCTCTGGTGGTGGTGTTGACGCTTTTTCCTCTCGCCGTCAAAGCGGCTTTGGTCGCGCTTTTGGCCAAGCTCTTGGGGGCCGCGTCAGGGGTGGCGTTGCGCACTGGCCTTTACCTGGCCCAAGCGGGCGAGTTCGGTTTTGTGCTGCTGTCCTTGGCCGCGCAGGAGTCTTTGATTTCTTCCGAATGGCTGAGCCCCGTGCTGGCGGCCATGGTGTTGTCCATGTTGGCAACCCCCTTCATCATTTTGTACAGCGACCGCATTGTCATGAAGTGGGTGGCCAGCGACTGGCTGTTGCAGTCTGTGCAATTGACCAGCATTGCCAAGCGCGCCATTCGCAACGAAGCCCACGTGATCATTTGCGGCTATGGCCGCTGTGGCCAAAACATGGCGAGTTTGCTCATGCAAGAAAACATTCCGCACATGGCCCTGGACCTGGACCCAGACCGCGTTCGACTGGCTGCGGCCGCCGGACAAAGCGTGGTGTTTGGCGACGCGGCCCGCTTGCCCAGTTTGATGGCAGCAGGCTTGGCGCGCGCCGCTGCGGTGGTGGTGAGCTACCACGACACCCCATCTGCCCTGAAGGTGCTGGCGCATGTGCGCGACCATGCCCCGCAAGTCCCGGTGATCGTGCGAACGCGCGATGACCGGGACCTGGATTTGCTGCGGCAAGCGGGCGCCACCGAAGTGGTGCCCGAAGCCATCGAAGGCAGCCTGATGCTTGCCAGCCATGCATTGGCGCTCATGGGGGTTCCCATGCGACGCGTGATTCGGGTAACGCAAGAGCAACGCGAAGCCCGTTACGACTTGCTGCGTGGCTATTTTCATGGCGCAGACGATGATGACATCGACGAGTTAGAGCATGAGCGCCTGACCAGCGTCACGCTGCCATTGGGCGCCAAATGTCTGGGGGCCACGCTCGAGAGTCTGGCGTGGCGTGGCATGGGTGTGCGCTTGGTTCAGTTGCGTCGTCATCAGGGCCACGCCGCCCCCCTGGACGATGACACCCGGCTTGAAGAGGGCGATACGCTGGTGCTGTCGGGCAAGCCAGAGGCCTTGGCCATTGCCACCGAAAAAGTACTGAAGGGGTAGCCGACTACTTGCCGATGCAAAAACGCGAAAAGATCACACCCAACAAATCATCCGCACTGAACTCGCCCGTGATTTCACCCAAGGCGTTTTGGGCTTGCCGCAACTCTTCTGCCAGCAAATCCAACGCCGCGTCGGTCTGGCTCAAGATGAGATGCGCCTGGTGCAGCGCTTGCGCCACGCGTGCGAGCGCCTGGACATGCCTCTCGCGGGCGATGAAGACGCTGTCTGCGGCGCCTGCCTGCCAGCCCGCAATCGACAACAGTCGGGTGCGCAAGTCGGCCAAGCCGTTACCGGTTTTGGCCGATAAATACAAGGCGTCTGGGGTCCTTGAAAGGTTCGGGACCGCATCGGCTTTGTTCCAGACCTGTAACACCGGAATGGCCGCATCGACGTCGCGCTGGAGTGCGGCCGCAATGCGCGCGTCCTCTTCTTGGTAAGCGCTTTGGCCTGCGCGGGTGAGGTCGTGCAGAAAAACCACGGCATCCGCTTGCCGAATTTGCTCCCAGGCGCGGGCAATCCCGATTTTTTCGACCTCGTCCACCTGCGGGTGGTCCAGAGGGCGCAGGCCGGCGGTATCCACCACATGCAGCGGCACGCCGTCGATTTGCAATGATTGGCTGACCACATCACGGGTGGTTCCCGCAATCGGCGTGACGATGGCCAGCTCGGCACCCGCAAGCGCGTTGAGCAAAGAGCTTTTGCCAGCATTGGGTTGGCCCGCAATCACGACACGAATGCCGTCACGCAACAAGGCGCCTTGCCGAGTGCGCTCCAAAATTTCTTGAAGTCGCGTTTGCAGCCGATCAAGCTGTCCACGGGCGTCTGCCTTTTCCAGAAAGTCGATGTCTTCCTCCGGAAAATCCAGTGTCGCCTCAACCAACATGCGCAAATCGATCAAGGCATCGCGTAGGCCATGTATTTTTTCGGAAAAAGCCCCCGCCAAAGAGCGGCTGGCACTGCGCGCCGCCAAGGCGGTGCTTGCGTCAATTAAGTCTGCCACGGCTTCGGCTTGCGCCAGGTCGAGCTTCTGGTTCAGAAACGCGCGTTCAGTGAACTCGCCGGCGCGTGCCAGCCGCAACCCCGGCAACAGCGCACTTGCGGCGTCATCGTCATGCGCCTTCTCCTGTGCAACCGCCATGCAGCGCGAAACCAGCAGTTGCAGCACGATGGGCCCTCCGTGCGCCTGCAGCTCCAGAACGTCTTCTCCGGTATAGCTGTGCGGCGCTGGAAAGTACAACGCCAAGACGTGGTCAATGGGATGCCCTTGCCCATCTTTCAGGGGAAGGAGTGTGGCCTCTCTGGGCTTGAGGCTTCGGCCGCAAAGTCGTTGCAACCAGGGCTGAAGCGTGGGTCCACTGATGCGCACGATGCCCACGGCACCCCGGCCCGGTGCCGTGGCAATTGCAATGATTGGCGCCGCTCTGTCGTGCATGTCGGAGCTCTCAGGCAACGCCGTTCAACGGCGTCAGCGGCCCAGGACGCCTAACTGCTTGTTGATCAGCCACTGCTGTGCAATCGACAGAATGTTGTTGGTCAACCAGTAAAGCACCAAACCCGAGGGGAAGAAAAAGAACATCACGCTGAACGCCAGTGGCATGATCCACATCAACTTGGCTTGCATGGGATCGGGCGGGGTCGGGTTGAGCCAAGTTTGCAACAGCGTCGACAAAGTCATCAAGACAGGCAAGATAAAGAAGGGGTCCGGCGCGGCCAGGTCATGGATCCAGCCAATCCAGGGTGCATTACGCATCTCGACAGTGGACAGCAATACCCAATACAAGGCAATGAATACCGGAATTTGAATGGCGATGGGCAAGCAGCCGCCCATGGGATTGACCTTCTCCTCGCGGTAGATCTTCATCATCTCCATTTGCATTTGCTGGGGATTGTCTTTAAGTCGTTCCCGCATTTCCATGACGCGCGGGTTGACGGCTTTCATTTTGGCCATGCTGCGGTAGGCCTGGGCATTCAGCCAGTAAAAGCCTATCTTGAGCAGCACCACCAGCGCAACGATGGACCACCCCCAGTTGTGCAGCAAACCATACAGTTTGTCGAGCAGCCAGTACAGCGGTTTGGCCAAGATCGTCAGCCACCCATAATCCTTGACCAGCTCCAGCCCCGGGTAAAGGGCTTCCAGCTTGTGCTCTTCTTGGGGGCCGACAAAAAAGCTGGCCTGGACTTCCTTTTTCGCCCCGGGTGCAATGGGCTCCAAAGGAACGATCATGCCAACGGCAAACAAATTTTGATCCACCTTGCGGGCAAACAAATCGCGACGGGTGTTATCAGGCAACAGCCAGGCGCTTGCAAAGTAATGTTGCACCATGGCGATATAGCCATCATTGGCTTGCTTTTCGAATTCTGCCTTGCCTTTTTCAATGTCTGAGAACTCGAATTTTTGATACTTCTTGGCGCTGGTGTAAACCGCCGGGCCCGTGAAAGTGGAGTAGAAAGAAGACTCCCCTTCAGGCTTGTTGCCGTCTCGCACGAGTTGCAAATACAACTGTGGCGCCACTGGCGCGCTGCTGCCATTCACCACCTCATGCTTGACGCCCATGTCATAAGCGCCGCGTTTGAAGGTATAGGTCTTCAGCAGTTTGACACCGTCGACCGCAACCGACTCAAATTGCACCGTCAGACTGTCCTGGCCCGCTTTGAGTTCACGCTCTCCCGGCATCACCCGCATGGGCGTTTTGTGCGTTGGAAAGCTGCCACCGGCCGTATTTGCAATCAGTCCCGTTTGTGCCAGGTAAACACGGTCTTTGCTTTCGTCAAGAAGCACGACGTATGCGCCTTTGTGGTGCGCGTCCTCATGCTTGAGAAATTCTGTGCGAATCAGTGACGCGCCTTCACTGTCAAACGTCAGACGCAACACATCGGTGCGAACTTCGATGTGCTCACGGGGTGTCGCTGCGCTGGCCTGAGTGCTGCCGGGAACGGCCGAAACCTGGCCCGATGCCGGTGTGCCTGCTGGCACGCCGCTGTTGGCATTCGCGCTTGTCGCACCATTGTTTGCGACAGGGGCTGTGGCATCTGCTTTGGGAGGTGAGGGGAAAAAGGTCGGCTTGTGGCCATTGTAAATCTGCCACTGGTCCCATAGCAAAACCATGGAGAAACCAAAGATCACCCACAGGATGGTGCGACGAATGTCATTCATGTTGTAGTTTTCGCAGGAGAAGCTTCATTGGGCACGACAGCACCTGAAGCGATTGGAAAGAGGGCACCAGGAACAGGATCGTGTCCTCCAGCACACCAGGGGTGACAACGCCCCAGTCGACGCAATGTCAGGTAGCTGCCTTTGGCGGCACCATGCAACGCAAGGGATTGCAACGCGTAAACAGAACAAGTAGGCTCAAAACGACACCCAGAGCCTAACCAAGGGCTAAGCAAAAGACGGTAGCTTTTGACGAGTCCGACGAGCAAGGCTTGAATCATGGCCTGAGCAGTTTCTCAAACAATTGTTGCAATTCCATCTGCAGTGCACGCTTGAGCGCATCGGACGTGGCACTGTTGAACTGTTTTGAATCAAAACTTGCTCGCAGCCTCACCACATGCGCAGCCACCGGCAGTTGCGGCGCCCATTGCGCCATGGCCACGAAAATCTGGCGGCGAATGGCATTGCGTGTGACCGCCTTTTTTGCCCAGCGCTTGGGAATGACTGCACCAATCCGACAAATGCCATTCGTGCCAGCCTGCGCTCGATGCAGGGCAAAATGAGACGTTTTCGTGGCAATGCCGGCAGCCATGACCGCTTGAAAATCGGCCCGGGTTTTAAGGTGTTCCACAGCCAGGCAATGCAGTGGATCGGGCCAAACTGTGGTTAGACAGCCAAGCGCTTGCGGCCCTTGGCGCGGCGGGCATTGATCACAGCGCGACCGCCGCGTGTTTTCATGCGAACCAAAAAGCCATGGGTACGGGCACGGCGGGTCTTGGAGGGTTGGTAAGTGCGTTTCATCGTGGTTCCAATCTAGAGGGTCCCTGAAATAACAAGGGAAACCCGAAATTATCGCAAAATTTCACCGTTTTGGATAGTCAGCACTTTTTGGCCTCATTTCTGAGCTTTTTCGTTCTGTGGATAATTTTTTGATAAAGTCCTGGTTTCGGGGTTTAAAAACCTATCTATCCACAGATCTCTATCACAATGACCCTTGGCCCCCCCTCTTCCTTGCCCGACGCCGATTTGCCATCGGATTGGGGTTCCAGCCTATGGCAAGGGTGTGTCGAGCAATTGGCCCAGGAACTGCCTGAACAACAGTTCAACACCTGGATCAAGCCGCTGTATGCGGTGGCGGGCAATGATCTTTCCAAGCTCACCCTCTTGGTGGGCAACCGTTTCAAATTGGATTGGATTCGTGCCCAATACGCGGCGCGAATCACCGCTCTGGTTGAACAATTGAATGGCCAACCCATTGTTGTTGAGTTAGCGCTTGCTCCCAAAGAAACTATTGTCAAATCAGGATTTTCAAAAATTTCTGTCGAGTCTGAAATTTTGCCTGAACGTTTTCAGGCGGCTGAAGAACCGATGACGACAGGTTTTCGGTCTCGCTTGAATACTGCCCTGACGTTCAGTAGCTTGGTTGAAGGCACGGCCAACCGGATGGCACGTGCAGCTGCGATGCATGTGGCAGGCATGCCCGGGCAGCTCTACAACCCGTTGTTCATCTACGGTGGTGTTGGCTTGGGCAAAACACATTTGATGCATGCTGTGGGCAACAAGCTGTTGGAAGATCATCCAGAAGCGAAAGTTCTCTACATCCATGCGGAACAATTTGTTTCGGATGTGGTTAAGGCTTATCAGCGGAAAACTTTCGATGAGTTCAAAGCCCATTACCACTCTCTGGATTTGTTGCTGATTGACGATGTGCAATTCTTTGCCAACAAGGAACGGACACAAGAAGAGTTTTTCAACGCATTCGAAGCCTTGCTGGCCAAGAAATCACATATCGTGATGACCAGCGACACCTATCCCAAGGGCTTGAATGACATTCACGAACGCCTGATTTCACGCTTTGATTCTGGCTTGACGGTTGCCATTGAGCCGCCCGAGCTGGAGATGCGGGTAGCGATTCTGATCAGCAAAGCGCGCTCAGAAGGCACCGAAATGCCTGAAGAAGTGGCCTTTTTTGTTGCCAAGAATGTTCGTTCCAATGTTCGCGAGCTCGAAGGCGCGCTGCGCAAAATTCTGGCTTATTCCAGATTCAACCAAAAAGAAATTTCCATTCAACTGGCACGTGATGCGTTACGAGACCTTTTGTCGATCCAAAATAGACAGATCTCGGTGGAAAACATCCAGAAAACAGTGGCCGACTATTACAAAATCAAAGTGGCCGACATGTATTCCAAAAAGCGTCCTGCCTCCATTGCTCGGCCGCGCCAAATTGCCATGTACCTGGCCAAAGAGCTGACACAGAAAAGTTTGCCAGAAATTGGTGAATTGTTCGGTGGCCGGGACCACACCACCGTGTTGCATGCGGTTCGGAAAATCACGGCTGAACGTCAACAATTGAGTGAGTTGAACCAACAATTGCACGTTCTTGAGCAGACCTTGAAAGGTTAAATCAGATGAAGAACAACCCTGTGCATGAAAAAAGGATAACTGTGCACTTATCCACAGTTCTTTGTTTTTTTCAAAACTTGTCCACTTTGGCGAGACAACCGAAAAGCACAGTTGCAAACAGCCTTGGAAGTGTCTCAAGTCATTGAAAAAAAAGAGGAAAATGGCGTTTTCCACAGAGTGGCAGCGTCCTTATCTACTACCACTATCTAAATTAAAGAAATCAAGAGGTTGACATGATCGTTCTGAAAGCCACACAAGAGCGTGTTTTGTCGGTGTTGCAGTCTGTCTCTGGCATTGTTGAACGCCGGCACACATTGCCTGTTTTGGCCAATGTGTTGATCCGCAAAACGGGCAGCCGTTTGCAATTCACGACAAGTGACCTGGAAATTCAAATTCGTACCGAATCTGAACTCGACGGCGACGCAGGCAACTTCACAACAACTGTGGGTGCACGCAAATTGATTGATATTTTGCGTTCGATGCCCAGCGACCAAACCGTCAGCCTAGAGTCCAGTCAAAACAAACTCATTCTGAAAGGCGGCAAAAGCCGCTTCACTTTGCAAACCTTGCCTGCGGAAGATTTTCCTCTGGTTCAAGAGTCTGCAAGCTTCGGACCGGTTTTCAGCGTTCCTCAAAAAACACTCAAGGAATTGTTGAACCAGGTTTCGTTTTCAATGGCTGTCCACGACATCCGCTATTACCTGAACGGCATTTTGTTTGTTGCAGAAGGCAAGCAACTGAGTTTGGTGGCCACCGATGGTCATCGACTTGCTTACGCCTCAGCGTTACTGGATGTGGAAGTGCCTCGCCAAGAAGTGATTCTTCCCCGCAAGACAGTTTTGGAAATGCAGCGCCTTTTGAATGACAAGGAGGGCGCCATAGAAATGCAGTTTGCCAACAACCAAGCCAAATTCAGTTTTGAAGGCATGGAGTTCGTGACCAAACTGGTGGAAGGCAAATTTCCGGACTACAACCGTGTGATTCCCAAGAACCATAAAAATACAGTCACGTTAGGACGAACTTCCCTGTTGGCTTGCCTGCAGCGCACGGCCATTCTGACCAGCGAAAAATTCAAAGGGGTTCGGTTGAATCTGGACCCTGGCACCTTGCGTGTGGCTTCCAGCAATGCCGAGCAAGAAGAGGCAGTCGACGAGCTCGAAATCGATTACGGCGGAGACAGCATTGAGATTGGCTTCAATGTGACGTACTTGATTGATGTGTTGAGTAACATGGACCAGGACATGGTGAAACTGGATCTCGCGGACTCCAACAGCTCGGCCCTCATCACCATTCCAGACAATGCCACATTCAAATATGTGGTGATGCCGATGCGCATTTAAGCCTTCCAATTTTTTAACAGCTTCCTGCCCTGAGCTTTGACCCTTTTGCGGGTCGACGAGAGTATTTATGACCGAACCGACAGAACAAGCCAACATTCCTGCACCTTCGGATGCTTATGGGGAAGGCGCCATTCAAATTCTGGAAGGACTGGAGGCTGTTCGCAAGCGTCCTGGCATGTACATTGGCGACACCTCCGATGGCACAGGTTTGCACCACTTGGTGTTTGAAGTGGTGGACAACTCAATCGATGAGGCACTGGCTGGCCATTGCGATGACATTGTGGTCACCATCCACACCGATAACTCCATCAGTGTG
>Ga0255085_1000435_pt1 | contig 11781 bp, 10 predicted proteins | sample Colum_Cont_RepB__FD_188442 | JGI IMG/M metagenome (GOLD analysis project Ga0255085, IMG submission 188442) | Freshwater microbial communities from Columbia River, Oregon, United States - Colum_Cont_RepB_8d | ecosystem: Environmental > Aquatic > Freshwater > River | place: USA: Oregon | collected... | reverse complement strand
GTTTACTACGGAACCCAGACGCCGCCGAGGATTTATGGCCATGAAACGGCTGGTACCATTGTCAGGGTGGGGGCCCGGGTCCAAGGGTGGTCGGTGGGTGACCGTGTTGGGCTTCACCATCACGTGCCCTGTCTGGACTGCCATTTTTGCCGACACCGGGCCTTCGCCCAATGTGAGACCTACAAGCGCACGGGTATTACGGCGGGCTTCGAGCCGGCCGGCGGTGGTTTTGCCGAATACGTTCGGGTCATGGATTTCTGTCTGCCGGGAGTGGTGAAAATTCCGACCAAGAACAGCCTTGAGGAAGGGGCCATGCTTGAGCCGGTGAACACGGTGCTCAAAGGCATTCGCAGCCTGCCGCTACTCCAGGGCGACACCGTTTGGGTGGCGGGTGCCGGGCCGATCGGCTTGCTCTTCATCGGCATGCTGTCCGCATTGGGCATGCGTGTGGTGGCGACCGACCTCATGGAATCCCGTCGTCAACTGGCCCGACGTTGGGGGGCCTGGAAGGCCTTGGACGGGGCGGATACGAATCTGGTGGATGCGTTGCGCTCTCTGACCCGAGGCCGCGGGTTGGATGCCGCCGTCGTTTGTGTGCCCGTCGATGCCGTGGTGGCCCAGGCTCAAGCCGTATTGCGGGGCGGGGGAACGACGTTGCTGTTTGCCCATACCTTGCGCGGCAAAATGGCTCCTGTAGATCTCGGTGTGCTGTGCGTGGATGAAAAAGGATTGATGGGCAGTTATTCCTCGGATTTTACCCTGCAAAAAGAAGTGGCCCGATGGGTGTTTTCCCGGCGCTTGGATGTCCGGAAGCTCATCACCCATCGCTTCCCGTTGGAGGAAACCGCGGCGGCCGTGGCTCTGGCAGCGCGTCCCAGCGAGGATTCTCTCAAGATCTTGGTCGAGAGTGTGGTTGAGCGGTGATCGCCTCGAATTTCCGGGCGGATTGACCTTCTGAAAACGACAACGCCGGCGCGCAGTGCATGCACGTCGGCGTGGTCGGATGTCAACCCGGCCGGCCCCCTGAGAAGACCGGAGGGTTCGGGGTTCAGGCAGTGAGCTTCTCGAAGCGGGCCTCGATGAACTCCCAGTTGAGCACCTTCGAGACGGCCTGCACGTAGTCCGCGCGGCGATTCTGGTGCTTCAGGTAGTAGGCATGCTCCCACAGGTCGATGCCGAAGAGCGGGGTCTCGCCGTTGGACAACGGGCTGTCCTGATTGGCAGAGGTTACCAACTTCAAGCTCTTGTCCTTGGTGACCACCACCCAAAGCCATCCGCTGCCGAAGACGCCCATTGCGCGCTTGAGGAATTCTTCCTTGGCCTCGTCTTCACTGCTGAAGAGTTCTCCGAAGGCCTTCATGAGCGGTCCGCCTTCGGTCAACGGGGCCGAATCCTTCTTGAGGCATTGCCAGAAGAGGGAGTGGTTGTAGTGGCCACCACCGTGATTGCGCACGGCGGAACGGATCTTCTCAGGAACGGTGTTCAGGTTCTTGAGCAAGTCTTCCACCGAGAGTTTCTGCAGGTCGGGGTAATCAGCCAGGGCCTCGTTGAGCTTGGTGACGTAGGTCTGGTGATGCTTGCCATGATGGATTTCCATGGTCTTGGCATCGATGTACGGCTCCAGCGCGTCGAAAGCGTATCCCAGCGCAGGCAACTTGTGGGGACCCGAGGCGGATTGCGCGAGGGTCCGGAACGGAGCCGCAGCCATGGCCAAAGCCAGGGCACCGGCCGACTTGAGTGCGTGACGTCGAGTGATCATGCAGGGAGCAAATGTGTTGAAGTGCGAGTTCGACGGTGGTCCCGGTCGGATCGGGGCGCAAGCTTGTGTGTGTTTCCGTTGGGTCACAGATGCACGGGAAACTTTCGCCAGCCTTGCGCCCGCTTCGTTGCCGATTCTAATATGGAGTCGTATGAGGTTGCTCCGAACCGGTTCCCTTTCGATGGCCATGATTCTGGGTGGGATCCTGTCCCTGCAAGCGGAGATCACCCCCGAAGACATCCGGCAATTGCAGACGCGTTTCCAACAGGCGGAGGAGTCCGAGGAGCGTCTGCGCGCCCGCATTCAGAAGCTGGAAGCCGCCAACGCGGAGTTGCGATCGCAAATCGGCGAGGTTCGATCGGTGGCCGCTTCGGCGGGCAAAGAAGCCGTCACCCAGGAGCAGCTTAAGAAGGTGCTCGATCAATTGCGCGAGTTGGACCGCCGTCGTCAGGACGACAACGAGAAAGTGGTTCAGCAAATCAAGCGCCTGGCAGACCTGCCGACGGCACCTCCACCGAACTTCGATGAACCCAAGACCAAGGGACGCAAGCCGGCTGGCGACTCCGGAGGCGGCGCTGGCGGTGCCGGTTCAACGACCAAGGCTGAGACCAAAGGTGAACCCAAAGGCGAGGCCAAGACCGAGGCTCCCAAGCCCTCACTGCCGGCTGATTATGAATTCTACGAGCATGTGGTTCGCGAGAACCAATCACTGAGCCAGATCATCAGCGAGTACAACAAGGGTTATGGTTTGAAGGTGCGGATGAAGCACGTGCTGGAGGCCAACCCCAAGTTGCGTCCGGATCGCCCGATTTTGGTGACAGGACAGAAAATTCGCATCCCCGTCGTCAAGTAAGCAGGGTGTCTGTTCCACCAGAAAGGCGACGATGAAGCTCATCCGAAAACTCCATCTGTTTCTGGGGGTGTTCTTCACCCCGCTGTTGGTTTTCTTTGTCGCGACCGGTTGGTACCAGACGCTCAATCCGGACCGGCTGAAATCGCCCAGCGAGGCCGAGACGCTGTTGCAGAAACTCCGGGTGGTGCACACCGACATGATTTATCCGGGCGACCGCGAGTTCAGTCGCCCGTCCTCGCCGAAGCTGTTTCAGGGAATGGTGGGTGCCATGTCGGCCGCGGTGCTGATCACCACGTTGTTGGGGGTGTTCCTGGCCTTTCGGTCGGTCCGCAGCAAGGGGTGGGTTTTCTTTTGGTTGGTGGCCGGTCTGGCGGTCCCGTTGGGCCTGCTTTGGGCAGGCCGAAAGGGTTGAGCATGTCGTTGACACCGGTCCAATGGTTAATGGCTGGAGCCGCGGCAGCGGTGATATGGGCCGGCCTCTGGTATTGGTTCCGGACTCGCCTGCGGTACGTCATCGGACAGACTTCTCTCCGGGTGGTCTTCGGGAAGACCACCGTGCGTCGAGTCCCCTTCGAGGAAATCCTGCGAATTCGCAAACCCCGGCGCAATCCCCCTTGGCGGCTCACTGAAAACTGGCGCAATGGATTCTTCGATCACCACCGGGTGCTGATATTGGAACGGCGCACGGGATGGTTCCCGTGGTTTGTCATCACCCCGGCCCGACGCTACGAATTTCGATCCCAATTGCGCGATGCCATGGCTCGTCACGGGGTCGAGACTCAAGATGAGGGCGCAGCCGACGGTGAAGGGTCTTCCGAAAACTTGGACTGATTCTTTGGACGCCGTTGCTCCGGCGTCGTTGCCGAACGGCCGACGTCTGATTAGCGTCTGAGCAGAAATGCAATCATTGCTGATTTCAGGCGGGCGGGTTGTGGATCCGGCCAACGGGCTCGATGGGGTGGCCGACGTGCTGGTAACCGATGGACGCATAGCTCGAGTGGGGCCGTCTTTGCAGGTTCCGGCGGGCACTGATCGGATCGATGCTTCGGGGCAGGTGGTTTGCCCGGGCTTGATCGATCTCCATGTTCACTTTCGTGAGCCGGGTCAGACTGCCAAGGAGAACATCGCGACCGGCGCTCAGGCTGCCGCACGCGGTGGATTCACCACGGTGGTTTGCATGCCCAACACGCAGCCGGCGATCGATTCTGCGAGCACGGTTGCTCTCATTCAGGAAAAGGCACGCACGGCGGCCATCCGGGTGGAAGTGTCCGGCGCCATGAGCAAGGGAATCCAGGGGGAGGAATTGGCCTCCATTGGTTCCTTGGCCAAAGCCGGCGTGGTGGCGTTGACCGATGACGGTCACTGCATCCAGAACAACGATCTCATGCGCCGGGCGCTCGAATATGCCCGACAGTTTGGATTGCCGGTCATGGACCATTGCCAGGACTACGGCATGGTCATGAAAGGCGTGATGCATGAGGGGCTTCAAAGCCTCCGCCTCGGTCTTCGCGGTTGGCCTGCCGCAGGCGAAGAATTGATCGTCGCCCGGAACATCTTGTTGGCCGAACAGACGGGGACTCCGGTGCACTGCCAGCACATGAGTGCCGCCGGCAGCGTTCGTCTCATTCGGGAGGCCAAGCGTCGCGGAGTCCCCATTTCGGGAGAGGCCTGCCCCCATCACTTCACGCTGACCGATGCGACCATCGCCGGCAGCTCCGAGTTCTGGTCTGGAGACGGTGCGGAATTGGCTCAGCGGGTCTTTTCAGGGCACCCGCTGCCCACCTGGCCGGTCTACCACACCCATTTCAAGATGAATCCGCCTCTCCGTACGGCTGCCGATCGGGAGGCGATTTTGGAGGGGTTGGTCGATGGCACGCTGGAAATCATCGCCAGCGACCACGCCCCCCACACCGAGTCTGAAAAGGAAGTGGAGTTCGATGACGCTCCGTTCGGTATTGTCGGTTTGGAGGTGGAGCTTTGCTTGTCGCTCATGCAGCTCTACCACACAGGACGGCTTTCGCTGTCGGGAGTGCTGGAGAAGTTGACCATCAATCCGGCCCGTTTTCTCAAACTGTCCGAAGGTCGCGGCACGCTTTCAGCAGGGGCTTGGGCTGACATCACGATGTTCGATCCAGATGCGACTTGGGTGTGCGACCGTCGCGATACGGCGAGCCTCAGCCAGAATAACCCGTTTCATGGTTGGCCCATGAAGGGGCGGGTCACTGGAACCATTGTGGGAGGTCGGCGGGTGTTTTCCGTTGGTTGCTGACTCTTGCTGAAATTGGAGGCGAAAATTTGGGTTGGTTGCCGGCGGATGGCGTGATTAAGGTCGTTTCGTGATGGATCTGCGATCGTGGATGCTGCGATTTGGGGCTTTCCTGGTGTTTGTTTGGCGCTCTTCGGCAACGGATCCTCAGTTTGCTCCGCCCGCCGTTCGGCTTTCACCCGGTCTTGCTCAAGCTCCGGTCATCAAGCGTTTGGAAACACCGGGCGCGGTGGCTGTTTGGCGTGAGTATTCCATCGGAGATCCCAGTTCCGTGGAACAGATGTATCTGGAGTACATCAACCGGGCGCGGGCATTGCCATGGGAGGAGGGGTTTCTTCTGGCGACGGTTTCTGATCCAGAGATTCAGAATGCCTACCAATTTTTCGGAACCGATCTCCAGCGAGTCGTCGACGAAATTGCATTGTACCCGCCGCAGCCGCCGCTGGCTATTGAGCCTCGGTTGACCCAAATCGCCCGCAGCCACAGCCAGTACATGCTGCGCAACGCCGTTCAGGAGCATCAGGAACGGGATCCGGTCACCGGAAAGGTGATCAGTACGACGGAGTCACGCCTTCTGGGATCGGGATATCCGCTCAGCGCCGGTGGCGAGAGCGTCTACGCTTACGCGAAGACGCCGCTCGAAGGTCACGCCAGCTTCGAAGTTGACTGGGGGCTGGGAGACGGAGGTGTTCAACGACCGCCGGGTCATCGGAACAGCAACCATGATGGAGCATTCCGCGAAGTGGGAGTCGGTGTGGTGCACGGTACTCAATCCCGGGTGACTCCGCCGGTCACCAATGCAGTGGGAACCAATATTGTCATCACTCCAGCGGTGACCAACACGGTTGGTCCCAGTCTGGTCACGCTGGATTTTGGGTCCCGATCGGATTTGCCGCCGCTGGTCACGGGAGTCGTCTATTACGATTTCAACACCAATGGTTTCTACGATGTGGACGAAGGAGTCCCGGGTGTGCGTGTGGAGGGAGAATCTTCCCGCTGGTTTGCCACGACCGCAGGCTCTGGCGGTTATGCAATTCCCGGGGTCGAAGGTTCCCAAAAGATCCGGTTCCTCAGCGGTGACCATGAATTGGGTTCCCGCACGGTATCGGTGATCGTCGGAAAGAATGTGAAGCAGGACTGCATCTTGCCCTATGCGGGAACACGGGTGTTGGGCCCAACTTCGGCCTCCGTGACGGGGCTCAATGTGTATCGGGTCGAGCAAATTCTGGGGGCTTCTGGATACGAGTGGCAATCCATGCGCTGGGATCTCTTCAGCGGTTCTGAAGGCGGCGAAGATGGGGGCGCGCGTTTCCTGTTCAGCGGTCTGGCCGGCTGGGATCCGGTGAAAGTCGGGGCTGCGGCGTCGGGAACGCGTTCCTTTCAGTTGGTGCACACCAATGGATTGGAACAAATTCTCCAGTACAAGCCATGGGTGCGTCCGGGTGTGGGATCGGAGATTCGGTTCAAGTCTTACCTCGGCTTCACGAGCACCAACCAGATTGCTGCGGTGGAGGTTTCCACTAATGGCATCCAGTGGACCGCGCTGTATCAGGAGCGGGGACGGGGCATCTCGGTGTCTCCCACCGGAAGTTATCTGGCGAAATCAGTGTCGCTGGCCGGCTGGGTGGGTGTGGATCTTCGGATTCGATTCCGGTTCTTTGTCGAAGCAGTCGATGGGTCCCGTTTTTATACCCAGACCCAATCCGCCTTTGGTTGGTCCATCGATGATATTCAATACTCCAATGCCTTGGTGGGGACCGAATCGGCCTCCCACGCCTTGGCCGCCGCAACGCCGTTCGTCTTCAAGCCCACCTCCAGCGGTCGCTATGAGTTCAAGGCCCGCCCGCGCTTTGGAAGTCAGGAACTGCCTTACTCCGCACCGGTGGTGGTCGATTTTTCATCGACGGCCGTTTCCTCGGGAACGGTGGTGGTCGAAGGAATTCGTCGCGACGGGACCGGCCAAATGATGATCGACTTCGCACTCACAACCGGTGTGGCCCGCGAATGGGTGCTGCAAGGGCGTGGATCACTGGTCGAGGCTTGGCAGACGGTTTCTGGCGCCACTCTGACGGACAGGGGGGGAGGGCGACTGACTTGGATTCAATCGCCGCCGGCAGGAAACTTCTTTTACCGGGTCATGGCGCGGTGAGTATTCGGGTTGCGCCGTCGGTCCGAATTTCCCAGAAAACTCTAACAGTGGCCGGAAGGTAGCCTAATACCGTCTCGTAACGTTTGACGTTCCGAACGGAAGGTCATTATCTGGGTCTGTGGAATTCCTGAAACCCCGAGTTTCTGCTGTGACTTTGCTCCCATGAACCTGCTGCAACGCATTTGGCGATCCTCCCTCGGGAAGAAGTACCTGATGGCCCTGACGGGTCTGGCGCTCTTCGGCTTTGTGGTGGGACATCTGGTCGGTAACCTCCAGGTGTTCGGCAACCCGGAGTTGATCAATTCCTACGCCTATTTCCTGAAGTCCAAGCCGGGTCTCCTGTGGGGCGCACGCTTGGGTCTTTTGGCCACAGTCGCCATCCATGTGGCGGCCGCAGTGACTTTGAGTGCCGCCAACAAGGCGGCGCGCCCGGTCGGCTATGCGGGTGGATCCGCCTATGGCTCCAGTTGGCGGTCGCGCTACATGCTGGTCAGTGGTTTGGTCATCTTGGCCTTCGTTGTCTATCATCTTCTGCACTACACCGTGCAGTTGCCGGCGGTGAATGGTGGATTTGATTTTCGCTCGCTCACGGCACGCTTGGCCGATGGAACCCAAGTTCAGGACGTGTACGCCATGATGGTTCATGGTTTCCAGGTCGTATGGGTGTCGCTCTTCTACCTGATCGCCCAGGCCCTTTTGTTCATCCACTTGGGGCATGGCCTGTCTTCCATGTTCCAGTCGCTGGGACTGCGCAACCACGTCTGGGGCCCGCGGATTGCCGCCTTTGCGAAGGTGGTCAGCCTCGTGATTTTCCTGGGATATGCCTCGATTCCGGTCGCGGTGCTGACCGGAATGGGGGGCGACTACCTCAAGAACAAGAAGGCGCCGACGCCCACAATCGAGACTCTTCGCTGATATGGCCACGCTCAATTCTCAGATCCCCGCCGGCCCCCTGTCCGACAAGTGGGAGAAACACAAGTTTAGCTCCAAGCTGATCAATCCGGCCAACAAGCGGAAGTACAAGGTCATTGTGGTCGGTGCCGGTTTGGCTGGTTCCAGCGCCTCGGCGACCTTGGCCGAGTTGGGCTACGAGGTGCACAACTTCGTGTTCCACGATTCCCCGCGTCGCGCCCATTCGGTGGCCGCTCAGGGCGGTATCAATGCGGCCAAGAATTACCAGAACGATGGTGATTCGGTGCATCGACTCTTCTACGACACCATCAAGGGTGGCGATTACCGCGCCCGCGAGGCCAATGTTCATCGCTTGGCCGAGGTCTCGGTGAACATCATCGACCAGTGTGCTGCGCAAGGTGTGCCCTTCGCCCGCGAATACGGTGGCCTTCTCGACAACCGGTCTTTCGGTGGTGCCCAAGTCTCACGCACCTTCTACGCGCGTGGCCAGACCGGACAGCAGCTCCTGCTCGGTGCCTATTCGGCGCTCAACAAGATGATCGGAGCTGGCGGGATCAAATCCTACACCCACTCCGAGATGTTGGACTTGGTGGTGGTCGACGGCCATGCCAAGGGCATCATCGTCCGTAATTTGCAGACGGGTGAGATCACTCGGCATAGCGCCGATGCGGTCGTTTTAGCGACCGGCGGTTACGGCAACGTCTACAACCTGTCCACCTACGCACGCGGTTCCAACGTCACGGCCAGTTGGCGCGCCTACAAGCGCGGGGCCTGTTTTGGGAATCCTTGCTACACGCAAATCCATCCGACGTGCATTCCGGTGTCGGGCGATTATCAATCGAAGCTCACCCTGATGTCGGAGTCGCTGCGCAACGACGGCCGCATCTGGGTTCCAAAGCGCAAGGAGGACTGCAAAAAGAGCCCCGCAGACATCGCCGAGGGCGACCGCGACTATTACCTGGAGCGGATGTACTCGGCCTTCGGCAATCTCGCTCCACGCGACGTTGCCAGCCGCGCTGCCAAGTATGTCTGCGACGAAGGTCGCGGCATTGGCGAAACCGGGCTGGGCGTCTATTTGGATTTCGGAGATTCCATCCGCCGTCTGGGTGAGGGGAAGGTGCGGGAGCGTTACGGCAACCTCTTCGCCATGTACCACGAAATCACCAACGAAGACGCCTACAAGACGCCAATGCGCATCTACCCGGCGGTCCATTATACGATGGGTGGTCTGTGGGTTGACTACAATCTGATGAGCAACATCCCGGGTTTGTTTGTTCTGGGTGAGGCCAACTTCTCGGATCATGGCGCCAACCGCCTTGGGGCCAGTGCCCTGATGCAGGGACTCTCCGACGGTTACTTCGTCCTTCCGAGCACCATCACGACCTATTTGGCCAACGTGAAGGCTGGCGGTCGTCCGGCGACCGATCGCGCGGAGTTTCAACAGGCTGAGGAAGAGGTTCGAAACTTCACCCGCCGAGTCACTTCCAACAACGGCAAGCGCTCGCCCGACAGCTTCCACAAACAGTTGGGCAAGATCATGTGGGACTACTGCGGCATGGCTCGCACCGAGACGGGTCTGCAGAAGGCCATCCAACTCATCGGCGACCTCCGTGAGGAATTTCGCACCACCGTCAAGGTGCTGGGTGAGCCGAATGGATTGAATCAGTCTCTGGAAAAGGCCGGTCGTGTTGCCGACTTCATTGAACTGGGCGAGTTGATGTGCCGTGACGCGCTCATGCGCGAGGAGAGTTGCGGCGGACACTTCCGCGAAGAGTACCAATACACCCCCAATGACCCTGAAGTGCAGCAGGGCGTGGTCAACACCGGCGACGTCAAGCGGCGGGACGATCAGTTCGCCTTCGTTGCGGCCTGGGAGTATGCCGGTGCCCCGGACAAAGCCCCGATCCTCAACAAAGAGCCGCTCATCTACGAAGAAGTGAAGATGAGCACCCGGAGCTACAAATAACCCGCCACCCGCAAAACACCTTCCCTACTGCCCATGAAAGTTAGCCTGAAAGTCTGGCGCCAGAAGAACGCGAATGCCGCGGGCGAATTCAAGACCTACGCGTCTCCCGAACTCAATCCGAACATGTCGTTCCTGGAAATGCTCGACGTGGTGAACGAAGAGCTCTCCAGCCAGGGAGAAGAACCCATCGCCTTCGACCACGATTGCCGCGAGGGCATTTGCGGTACCTGCTCGCTGGTCATCGATGGCAAGCCCCACGGTCCCCACAAGGGTGTGGCCACCTGCCAGACCTACATGCGGAGCTTCTCCAACGGCGATCAAATCGTCATTGAGCCCTGGCGGGCCAAGGCCTTCCCCATCGTCAAGGATCTGGTGTGTGATCGGAAGGCTTTCGACCGCATTCAGCAGGCCGGCGGCTTCATCAGCGTGCGCACCGGCAGCGCGCCCGATGCGAACAGCATTCCCGTGTCCAAGGAGAACGCCGATCTGGCCATGGATGCGGCCCAGTGCATCGGTTGCGGTGCCTGCGTGGCGGCGTGCAAAAATGCCAGCGCCATGCTCTTCGTCTCCGCGAAGGTTTCCCACCTCGGCCTCATGCCCCAGGGGCAGCCGGAGCGTTACAAGCGCGTCAAGGCCATGGTGGACCAAATGGACACCGAAGGCTTCGGAGCGTGCACCGTGACGGGCAGTTGCGAGGCTGTTTGCCCGAAGGAAATCTCACTCGACTTCATCGCCCGGATGAACCGCGACTACGCCGTTTCGCTCATTCTGGGAGATCCCAAGCAGGTGGCGGGTGGCGGCGCGGGTTGATCGTCCGTGATTGAATCAAATCGTTACAGGAGGGGTCGCCCTCGGAACTTGCCAAACCCGGTGGGCTGTTTGAATCTAGGCTTTCTCTAGTCAGTAAATATATGAAGATTTCTCAAAAGATTGCGGCTTCCAAGCGTCGCGGAGGTTTCACCCTCATCGAACTGCTGGTCGTCATCGCCATCATCGCCATTCTGGCCGGCATGCTTCTGCCGGCACTCGGCAAGGCCAAGTCCAAGGCACAAGGCATCATGTGCATGAACAACGGCAAGCAGCTCATGCTGGGCTGGACTCTCTATTCCGGTGACAACCGGGAAGAGATCTGCCTGTCAGCCGGTTTGGGCGGCTTGGTGAATACCGCTAGCCCCACCAAAACCTACCCGTTGAATCAATGGTGCATGGGAACCATGCATGAAGGTCCAAGTTGGACCAACACCATGCTGATCATGGATTCCTTGCTCTACAAATACGTTGGAGCATTGGGGGTCTACAAGTGCCCCTCCGACAGAGCGACGACGAAGGGACCTTTTGGCGGTGGCGGCATTCCGAAAGTCCGGAGCCTGTCGATGAGTTGCTACATGAATCCGGTTCGGGGACAGGAGTGGAGCACGGGTCGGGCTTACCGCAAGCAAAGTGATTTCATTCTGGGTGCCTCCCAAACCTGGGTGACGATTGATGAGAACCCTGCGTCGATCAACGATGGTTGGTTTGTGCACGCCTCGCAGACCTCGTTCGTCGATTACCCTGCCTCATATCATAACGGCGCTGGCGGTCTTTCTTTCGCCGATGGCCACTCGGAGATCAAAAAGTGGCGATCGCCCACGATTCTCACCTACGGTCTTCGACAGAAGTTCGACCGGGTTCTGGACACGTTGGACGCGACTTGGCTCTACGAGCGCACGACCACCTACTGAATTTCGGATTCAGTCGATCCGGATCGGTCGACGACTTTTCACATACCGCCAAATTGGCGGTTTTTTTTGCGGTGCGCCCGGCAGGGCGCACTCTCCAACGGGTTAAAGTCCCGAGCAGGCCCGACAAGGGGAACTGCATAGCTGCACGACAAGGG
>Ga0255085_1000430_pt1 | contig 11880 bp, 7 predicted proteins | sample Colum_Cont_RepB__FD_188442 | JGI IMG/M metagenome (GOLD analysis project Ga0255085, IMG submission 188442) | Freshwater microbial communities from Columbia River, Oregon, United States - Colum_Cont_RepB_8d | ecosystem: Environmental > Aquatic > Freshwater > River | place: USA: Oregon | collected... | reverse complement strand
AACTCCAGCGGTCGTTGCGGATATTCTTGCGCGCGTAATCGTAGGGACTGAGCGTCTGGCCTAGCAGCGTTCGCAGGCCGAGGGTAGCCCCGGTGGGTTGCACAAGGCCGTTCGGGAATGGGTTGGAAAGCGTGTCGTTGGGTGTCAAACCGCCGTCGAGCGTCGACACCATATCCGTCTGCGCGGAGAAGCCGGTGGCGTTCACGAACGGCTGCCACCAGCCGGAGTAGAAGATACCGTAGCCAGTGCGGATGACGGTCCGGGGCAGAACGCGATAGGCGAGTCCGATGCGGGGTTGCCAGTTGGTCTTGTCGGCCACGACGTTACGCCGGTTGTCCTTGGTGGCGAAGAAGAGCCCGCCCTTGACGGAGAAGTTCGCCGGAGAAAGTTCGGGAATCGAACTGGCAGCGTAGGCTGTCTTCGCCGCCGCTTCAATTGGGTTTGGCGTAACCAGATCGAAGCCCAGATTGTTCTGGTTGAAGCGTTCGGTGATGCCCAGCATGAGGTCGTACCGCAGGCCGACGTTGAGCGTCAATTTGGAGGTCACCTTGTAGTCGTCCTGGAAGTACCAGCCATAGAAGGGGCTCTGCGGCGCGGTGGCGGCGCGAAGGTTCAGCAGGCCGCTGGCGGGGTTTCCCAGCAGAAAGCTGGCGATGCCGTTGCCCAGGTTGTTGCCGGGCGTGAAGGCGCCGGGCTGTGTGAAAGCGCGGTCAAAATTGTATTCACCACCGGGCCGGGCGGCGCCCTGCGAGTTATTCTGCTTCACTTGGGTTTGGAAGCCGAACTTCATATTGTGGCTTCCCCAGTTCTTGGAGACACCGAGGTTGAATGAGAAGGTGTTCGTGTGTTCGTACCATTGGCCCTCGGATGCGCCGATGTAGTAGCTGTCGGCGATGTTGAAACGAGGGAAGATCTTCTGCTGCATCTGACTGATCAGCGATTGGGAAATGCCCAGGGTCGTCTGATCGAAGGTCGGATGGGTGCCTTGCTGGGTCCACCGTGTGAAGCCGCCCTGTGCGGTGATGACCATTGAGGGGCTGATGGTGTAGATGTCGCTCAGCCCGATGGAGGTTTGCGCGCGGTTGTTACCCTCCAAAGCCCCAACGCCTCCTTCCCCGATGTCCCATGGCGTAGGCGTGCCAGGGAAGCCCTGATTCGCCGACCAGCGGCCAAAGATGCGGTGGTTCTTGAAGTTCTGGTCAATCCGCAACGAATAGTTTTCTCCGTCGTAAGGCGCCGGAACCTGGTTGAAGTAGTTGTTAGCGCCGGTGTTGGTGTCGCCGGGCAGGTTGGCCGCCGGGTAGCGCCCGATGACGTTCCTGGAGACAGCGTTGAGACGGGAGGCGGGGATACGGGCGCCGGGGAAGAGGGTACGGACACCAGCCGGAGTGGTGGTCAACGGATCGGCAATCTGGAACGGAGCGCCGGCAACATTGAAGGTCTGGGAGAAATCACCGGTGCGCTGCAGCGCGGTTGGCACCGTGAAACGGTAGGAGACCGGCGTCCGCTGGCGAAGCCCTTCAAAGTTGAAAAACCAAAATGTCTTGTTCTTGACCAGCGGGCCGCCCGCGGTAAGGCCAAACTGATTGAAGCGGAAGACGGGCCGCTTCGATCCGGCGCGATTGGCGAAAAAACTGTTAGCGTTCAGCTTGTCATTGCGGAGAAAATTGTAGAAATTTCCGTGGAACGCATTTGTTCCGCCCTTGGTGACAACGTTCACGTACATGCCGCCACCGTGGCCGTATTCGGCGTCCAGAGCATTGGTGGAGACCGTGAACTCTTCAACGTCGTCGACGCTGGGGATGTAGGCCACGCGGTCGGAGACGTTGTTGGGGATCCCGTCCATAAGGAACTCGTTGGTACGGTTGTTGGCACCGGAAGCGGAGGTGTAGGAGACGCTATCGATATCGATGAGGCCGGTGGAGGAGGTGGGGGAGTTGTTCGTGATGCCGGGGGCAAGGTTGACCAGCATCAGCACGTTACGCGCAAGCAGCGGCATGTCCTGGACGGTGCGTTGGTTGATGTTTCGGCTGACGGAGGAGGTGGATGTTTCCAACAGCGGCGATTCACCGGTGACTTGTACAGAGTCGGTAACCTGGCCCAGTTGCAGCGCAAAGTCCGCCGTGGAGCGAATACCGGTGCGGACGGTAACCTCCTGCACACTCTTCTTGAAGCCCGTCTTCTCAACGGATGTCTCGTAGCGCCCCGGATTAACGAGCGGGAAAAAGTAATTGCCGTTCTCGTTGGTCATTGTGTCGCGGGCAACGCCCGTTTCCACATTTCGCAGCGTAACCTTCACGCCGGCCAACGATCCGCCGGATCCATCGATGACGGAACCATCGACGGTACCAACCGGTTGCACTTGCGCGTGCAAAAAGAGTCCGGCCAAAAGCACAAGCAAATAGTTGCGAAACATGGAAACCATAAGCCACCTTGTTCTATTGAGTTTCAACCTACTTACGGACGGCGATAGTATATCAGTCTCTTCATGACTCCCGCACCCGGTACAATAGCGGGAACCTTGCACCTGATTCCCTATTTCTTTGCCATCTCGCTCTCCGCCCAGGTCACCGTCCAACTCGGCCAGCCGCGGCTCGTCGCCGAAGGCCCGGTAACGGAACACCGCTGGGGGCGCTGGCAGTTTCCCACTCTGGACGCGGGCGCCAAGGGCGAAATGCTCCTGTTTGTCCACGTGGAGCCGGACTCCGCCGCCTCCTACGGCAAGGTGCGGAAAGTGTACGTATCGGTGGACAAAGGCCGCACCTGGCGGGAGGATGCCGATGCCGCCCGGCGCGCCTACGGCCTGCGCCTTCCCAATGGCGAATGGCTCCGGACCGACACCGTGGCCGCCACCCCGATCGCCGAAGTAAAGCTGCCGGCCCAGCGTGCCGAACGGGTCAGCTATAAAACGCCATTCCAGCTCTACCTGCTACGCGAGCTGCCGGAGAAGCTACGCAACATCTACTTCCAAAGGTTCGCCGGTCAGTGGACGCCGGAGAACCATCCGCTCAACGACCCGGAGGCGTTGCGCTACGCCACCGGCGGGCTCATCCCACAGATCTGGTGGGGCGACATGAAGGTGCTGAAGGACAGCTCAATCGTGGCGCTGACATACCCCTACTACCACGCCAGCCAGCCCACGCCGTACACCTCCGCGGCAAGTTATCGTTCCACCGACAACGGCCGCACGTGGCAGAAAACGGGTCACATTCTCTACCAGGAACCGGACCGCCGGCGCGACGGATTTACCGAACCGGCTCTGGAAGTACTACCGAACGGCGAACTGCTCGGTGTCCTTCGCACCACCGATGGGAACGGCGTCGGGCCAATGTACAGTGTCCGGTCCGCCGACCAGGGGCGTACGTGGTCGCCGCCGCAGTCGTTTGCCGAAACCGGTGTCCTGCCGCGGTTATTGCAGCTGCGCAACGGGGTGCTGGTGCTATCGTCCGGGCGGCCGGGCGTCGATCTCCGCTTCAGCACGGATAACGGGCGGACGTGGTCTCCAGCGAAGGAACTGCTGCCGTTGCCCGACCGCGCGAAGATCCAGGCGGATTCCTGCGGATACACGTCGCTGTTGCCGTTGGGTAAGGACCGGTTTCTCATTGCCTACTCGTGGTTCACGCCGCCCTCGGGGCGTAAGTCCATCTATGTGCGCGAGGTGCGTGTGCGCCCGACGAAGTAGGTGGATTCGTTTACCACTCGGGAGTAACCGCTTCGGGCTGATCCCAATAGAAACACGCACGTTCCCGCCGTAGGATCGGGGCAGTGCCATGACTCGCCTACTTCTTCTCTCCCTCCTCCTGCTGCTTCCCACGGCCCACGCCGCCTCCCGCGCACACAAGAACCGCTGCTCCGATGCGGTGCGCGTCGTCCGGGGTGGCGTCGGCTTCGTCTATGAAAAAGATCCGGTAGACCCGCGGAAGGTAGACTCCGCGGAGCGGCACATCCAGCAGATGGCGGAGCGATACAAGGAGGCTGTGCAGCAGCTGAACTCCGCCGGGCAGTGGGATCCGAACGATCCGGACCTGGCTGAGTGCGTCAGCCTGATGAAGCCGATGCGCGCCTATATCCTGGCGACCGTCGAGAAGATCAAGGTGGCCAAGGAATCGGCCACCAAGGGCGGACCGGTGGTGGAAACGGCGAAGAATCAGGATGTGAAGCAAGCCTTCTTCGTGCTCGCCGCGGTACAAGTGGAGCCCGCCGCGAACACCTTCCAGAACCTGAAGCCGGCGCAGGCAAAGGATCTGGTGGCGCTGTTGGCGCCCACGGCCGCCGCTTGCCAGCAATCGATACCAGCGGCGATGAACGCCCCGCCCTCGGCGCTGGTGCGCTCCGGCACGGAACGGCGGATCGCCAACGTGGTGCTGCCCGGGGACCTGGACACGAAGGCCGATTGGCTCTGCTACGTCGCGTCGCAGCGGGATAAACTGGCGCTGCGGGCGCTCGGGAATGTGCGCGTGTCCGCGCCGAACTACGGCAACACGGATTTGGCGTTCACAGAGATCTTCGCCAAAGGCGCCGGCTGGAGCGGGGAGGCTAGTGCGGGGCTGCTCGATATCGCCGCGAATGAGGCGCACTTCATGGGGCAGATGAAACAGGGGCTGCAGGAGTGGTACACCGCGTTCGGCGCCCCGCTGGCGGATCAGCCTTTCCCCGGGTTACAGGACCAGATTCTGAAGTTCCGTAAAGCGGTGAATGAAGCGGCCGCGCGCAACCCCATTCAACCCGGGCCACATAAGTTCGCGCCAATGGAGACCCGCGCAAAGTCCTATGTCGGCAAGTTGTATCCGAAGATGGTTATCTTGAATACCTGGATGGACGAAGCCACCTATACCGTCCGAACCAACGCACTGGGCGTGCCGTTGTTGCGCTATCGGTCCGGTCAGATTGTCTACAGGGTCAACAACGATAGCTTCTGCCGGCAGCGGACTTTCAGCTTTTCCGAGGCGCATCAGGGCGGCGGCAGTTACCTGACGGGTGGGGATCCCACGCTGCCGGAAAGCGTCCGCGCCGTGAAGTGTCCATAGTGACTCCACTGTAAATGCGGATAATTAGGGTGATACACTCATGAGTTCTAACTACAGGGAATTCAGAGGGCTCACCCTACCGCATGACTCCGGAGCGTTGGAAACGCATCACTGAGGTCTATTCGGACGTTTGCGACTTGCCGCCTGAGCAGCAGGCGCAACGCCTGGCCGAATTGTGCGCGGGCGAGACAGATCTATTGGAGCAGGTCCAGCGGATCCTGCGCGACGATCCGAGCGAGGGCAAAGGCTTCGTCGATAACCCCCCCTTGGGCGATGCGCTGGCGCGGTTCACCAGCACGGGCCGTCGCCTCGAAGCGGGCGAAGTGCTGGCCGAACGCTTCGCCATCGTGCGCCATCTCGGCTCCGGCGGCATGGGCGAAGTGTATGAGGCGGAGGACCGGCATCTCCACACCCACGTCGCCATCAAACTGATCCGCCGCGATATCGCCGATCAGGCCGAAGCCGTCGCCCGCTTCCGGCGCGAGATCACTCTCGCCCGCCAGGTCACGCACCGCTCCGTCTGCCGGATCTACGACTTCTTTCCGGCCAGCCCCACCAGCCGGGGCGACCGTGTGGACTTCCTCACAATGGAGCTGCTCTCCGGCGAAACGCTGGCCGAATTGATGGAGCGCGAAGCGCCGCTGCCGCTGCCCCGCGCCATACCGATTCTGGAGCAGTTGACCTCCGCGCTCGACGCCGCCCATGCCGCTGGCGTTCTCCACCGGGATCTGAAGGGCGCCAACGTCTTCCTGTCCCGCGAAGGCGGCGATCTCCGCGTCGTCATCACCGACTTTGGTCTCGCCCGCTCCGCCGACAGTGGCGACTCCCACGTCACCGGTTCCGCTTGGGGCGCCGGCACCCCGCTCTACATGTCGCCCGAACAGTTGGAGGGCGGCGAACTCGGGCCGCAATCCGACATCTATTCGCTCGGCGTCATCATGTACCAGATGGCCACCGGGGTGGCGCCGCTGCAGGGCCACTCGCCACTGCAGATCGCCGTCCGGCGCATCAAGGAGCAGCCGCGATCGCCAAGGACAAGCAATCCGAACATTGACCCTGCGTGGGAGTCGGCCATACTGCGTTGTCTCGCGCTTGATCCCAAACGACGTTTCGCCAACGGCGCCGAGGTTCTCCGCGCGCTCGGCGACCGGCGTTCGAGAACGTATCGGATTCCTCGGAAGCCAGTGCTGGTGGCGGCAGCGGCCATTGCGATTTCGGTGGCTGGTTGGTGGTCGTTCACGCGGTTGCGCGTAGCGCCGGTCCGTCCGGACGTGGCACGTTGGTATCGCGAGGGCGAAGTGGCGCTCGCCGATGGATCGACCGCCAAAGCGGCCAAGCTCTTCGAGCGTTCGCTCGATATGGACCCGGGATATCTCTCCGCCCGCTGCCGTCTGGCCGAGACGTACATAGAGCTCGACATGCGCGACCGCGCCCAGGAGCAGATCCTCCAAGCCGTGGGCGGCAGCCATCGTTCGGCGGAAGAGCGGCTGTTGTGCGAAGGCGTGAAGGCGACGCTCACAGGGCAGTGGGATCAGGCGCTGGCTACGGCGAAGGATCGAGGCAACGCACAGCTAGATGAGGCGCGTTGGAACGAGCGCGCCGGCCGCAACGCACAGGCCGCCGCCCTCTATGAGGCGTTGATCAAAGCGGATGGCTCGCAGCCTGGCCCTCAATTGCGGCTCGCCAACATCCGTATTCGAGAAGGCAAGAACACGGAAGCGACGGGGCTCCTCTTCGGTGCCGAAGCAAACTATAGAGCGTTGGGCAATGCCGAAGGGCTGGGTGAGGTGGCGCTGGCCCGATCCGCCTTTGCCAATCCTGTGGCGGAGTCTATCCGACAGGCCGAAGCCGCCGCGCGCCGTGGCCGGGAGACAGGAAGCGACTGGTTACTCGTGCGCGCACTGCTTGTGCTTTCACGCCGTGTAGAGCTGTCAGGCGATCTGGAAGGGTCGCGCAAGCTGGTGACAGAGGCTATAACGACCGCGGAGCGCGCCGGCCTTGCCGGCCAAGCCGTGAATGGAATAATTGACCTCGGATACATCCCGTTTGCGCAAGGGAAGTATGAGGAGGCTGAACCGGACTTCCGCCGGGCCTTGCAGTTGGCGCAGCGCTATCGCGCCCAACGTGCAGAGGCCAGAGCCCGCTTGACGCTTGCACAGATGCATATGAGCCTCAACCAGCTTCCGAAAGTGGAACCACTGATCAACGATGCCCTGCAATACTATCGTGCCACCGGCGATGTGGTGCAGATCGCCCAGACCCTTCGTTTCCGCGGCGATTTCCTCGAAAAGGCTGGCAAGTTCGACGACGCGCGAAAGGTCTATCTGGAAGCGCTTTCCGCGAGTCCCAGTGCGGCGGACCAGCTGCAGGCACGGCAAAGACTTGGTTACCTCGCCCGCCAGCAGACACGCTATGAGGACGCGGCCGCCCGGTTCGCCGAAGTTGTGGAAACGTTTGAAAGCATGGGCAATCGCGTATCGGCCCAGAGTTTCCGGATCGAAAAGGCAAAGGCGCTGTTCATGTATGGTCGGTTTGAGGACGCGGCCAAAGACCTTGAGCATGTGCGCAAGGAAAAGCCGGCGAACGAAAAGGTAAAGTGGCAACTCGATCAGGCGCAGTCCTCGCTCGACTTTCAGCAAATGCGGTTCGACGCGGCCTTTGCCCGTCTGGAAGCGATGCGCGCCGCGGCGGTCAAGCGGGGCGCGAAGTCGGAGGAACGCGGTCTGCGTTACGAACTCTGTCCGAAATATGCTGAGGCCGGCCGGCCCTCCCTCGCGGCGCCGCTTTGCCAGACCGCGATCCAGGAATTCGCTGGCCGTCCCGCGCAGCTCGTGGCGCCTCATTACGCCATGGCGGAGGTCTATATGGACCGCCGCGAGCCGGCCAAGGCCGTCGCCGAAGCGCGAAAGGCTGTTGCCTATGCCGAGCAATTGAACGATCTTCGCAACACCTGGTACAGCCTGCTGGTGTTGACGCAGGCGCTGCATATGGCCGGCAACCCGGAATGGAAACAGACACGGGAACGAGCGCATGGAGTGTTTGCCGCCATCGGTAGCGCGGATTCGCCCGAGAACGCAAAGACCTACCTAAACCGGCCCATCATCGGGCGTCGGCATCAGGCGGTGGAGAACTTGTACTAAACGCAGAAAGGAAATGGATCATGGCCACAAAAACGAACACAAAGAAGGCGAAGGGGTCGCCTCCGCGGAAGAAGCCAAGTGCGCCGAAACCCCCGCGAGAGGCCACGCCGCCGGAATATGCGCACATGCTCGGAGTCGCGAATGAAGCGTTCGGGAAAGTGAAGAATCCCAATCGCACCGCTGCCACTGTTGCCTATGCCGTGATTCAGGAACTCATCAAGCGGGCAGGCACCAGTAAGGAGTTCGTCGCCATCTTGACAGTCGCCAAAGAGGAGGTTTCCCTCGGCCTGCCTCCCGGTGACGGCGCCACACCTGCCGACGACAACTCCTCCCGCCAGGAACGCACAGGTCCCTGATCTTTGCAGTAGCCAATCAACTCGAAAGGATGCCAACATGGGCAAAAAGAAGGAAGACGACAAAAAGAAGTCGAAACCGAAGGTTTCCAAAATAACCAAAGCGGCGGAAGCCGCGATAAAGAGAAACCCCAAGCGCAAGGCCTTCGCTGCTTCGCTCGCCGTTATCAAGGCCCTGATTAAACGGGCCGACGAAAAGCAAGCGATCATCAAATTCCTGGAAGACGCTTACCAGGAAGTGAAGGTCGGTGGCGGCCATGACGGTGGTGTAGGCGCAAGCGCCGATGGGCCGCCGTTTGACAAACCCAACGATTGAGGTTCCAATCTGCCCGGTCGCCTAATCTGCGGCCGGGCATTTCAGCCGGAAGTAATAGTCCTCCCACTTCCCACGTTTGCGGAGTTCGGCCAACACATTTTTCCGATCCTTGATTTTCCGATTGCAGAGCACGGCGACCGCGGCCGTCACATACGGAGCTGCCATCGAGGTTCCACTCAGCCAGCCGGAAAACGTCAACCCCATCGCGTTCTCATTCATCGGGAGCCCCGATAGAATCCACTCGCCAGGCGCGCAAATGTCCCAGGGTTCCTTGCGGTTCGTTTTGTCCGGAATCCGATTATTGGTCCGTTCCCATATTTCTTTTCCGCCTCCGAAAAAGGCAAGGGCTCCTACAGATATGCAGTTCTCAAATGCCGCTGGGTAGATCACCGGATCCCTGTCGTCCTTACTCGCAGAATTACCGGCAGCGGCGACGACAAGAATACCCGCATCAGCAACTGCATCGATGTCTTTCTTCAGCGTGCTACTCGAATGCGCACTCCCCAAGCTCAGATTGACTACGTCAATCTCCCTCATTCGCTTTGTACCCCGCTTCGCCAATCGGTTCAATTCGCGCGAGAGCTTACCGGGGTCCAGAGAGTACTGCTTGGCGCCTTCCCCTTCATCAAACGGCTCGGAATCCATCACATCAGCTACCCACAGCCGGGCACTGGGGAGCACTCCGGCGGGAGTGTCATAGACGGTCTTTGGATTCAGGCCTAACTTCTCCGTAGCGGTCGTCGCACGGCCGGCGATGATCTGAGATACGAAAGTTCCATGCCCGTACTTATCCTTCCTGGATTCTTTGTTCGGATAGTCAACCGCGTCGGCCAACCCTGGGTGATCCTCGTCACAGCCGGAATCGAGTACCGCAATGTTTCGGAGCTCCAGCGTGTCCCAGTTCGATGGCCTCCCGATTCTCTCTTGCGGAAAGAAGCCTTCATCCGGCACTACCTTCAAGCCAGGATGTAAATCCAAGGGGAACTTTGCCTCCATCGCCGCCCGGTCCCGGCGATCGATGGCCGGCGCCCACATGTATGGGATCGGCTCAACATACTCAACCCCAGCATTCGCCACCACCTTTTTCATCACCGTCTCGACATCCTCGCCAGGCGGCAGCTTAATCCGCAAACGCAGACGCGCTTCCCGTGCCAACTCCGGGTCCACGGGAGCGCCTAACTCCGTCGAGGCCAGTAACGTCTCTGCAGTCAAACGCAAATTCGCCGGCAACTTCTTTAAAAGTCGGGGTAGCACAAGTCTCGCCAGAGATCCGCCCGCATCCAGGACGCTAACCCCCACCGGCCAAAGAGTCTCAATCTTGATCGCCCCATGCTGACTCTTCAACATCGCCAGCAGCTCAATAATCGAAGTTGCCAAGCCCAGCGGGTTCGCTTTCCCCACCATTTCCGGACGCAGCTCAATGATCATCTCGCCTGGTCGGAACTGCGGAAGTGCTTTATCACCCATGCGCCTTCTTCTCCTTGAATCGCGGGGTTCCCGGAGGACAAACCAGCCGGGTGATGCCCTTCTTCTCTGGACCGAGTCTCTCTAGTTCAGCCAATACGTTATCCCGGCCCTTTATTCCCTGAGCGCACAAGACCGCCACTGCAGCCGTGACATAGGGCGCTGCCATGGAGGTACCGGTCAGCCAGCCGGAAAAGGTCAAGCCGAGTGCGTTCTTGTTTAGAGGAAGCCCGGATAGAATCCACTCCCCGGGCGCGCAGATATCCCAAGCCTTGGTGCGTTCGCTGTCTTCCGGAAGGCGTCGGTTGGTACGCGCCCATATGCTGGTTCCGTCTCCCTCATAGGCCAGCGCTCCAACAGAGATTGTGCTCGAAAACGCCGCCGGGTAAATCACTTTGCCTTGTTTCCCAGATGGTGAATTCCCTGCTGCTGCGACTACGACGACCCCGGCCTTCTCGAGAGCGGCGATGTCCTTCCGAAGAGTCTTGCTGGCGCTCTCACTTCCTAAGCTAAGGTTCACCACGTCAATTTGCTCCAGCCGTTTCGTTGAACGGGAAGCGATCCGGTTTAACTCAAACGAATAGCGGCCCGGATCAAGCGAATACTGTAGCTTTCCATCGCCGTCGTCGAACGGCTCCGGGTCCATGACATTAGCAACCCAAAGCTTCGACGCTGGTAGCAGTCCACCCACGGTGTCACTGACTTTCTTGGGGTCCACACCATACTTCTTCCGAGCCACTTTCGCCTGGCCAGCAATCGAATGAGCGATGAAAGTACCGTGACCATACCCGTCCCGCCGGGACTCCTCATTTGCGAAGTCAACCCGCCCTTCCAAGCCAGGGTGCTTATCGTCACATCCGGAATCCAGGATTGCAATATTGGAAAGGCTAAGAAAATCCCATGTCTCCGGCCGTTCAACCTCCTGTACGGGTAGGAAGGCGCTGGAGTCAGGAGCGCGCGGCTCAATTTCGCGGCTTTGATATTCCTCCTTGGTGTGTACATCCACTTTTGGTCCAAGAACAAATGGAATCAACTCAGCATGTTCGATGAAGGTGGGGTTGCCGATTCGGAACAGCAATTGATCGAGGTTTTCTCTCCGGGGAAAGTAGATTCGTAACCTACGTCGTGCTTCGGCGGCGAGTGCCGGATCGACTACGTCACGTAATCCAGTCAGATCCTGCAGGCTCGAGATCCACTGCGCGACGATGCTCGGCAATCCAGTCGGCACCTTCAACACCGAGGAAGTTCGACCGCTTGTGCCAGCGCCTACTGAATTTGATACTCCCACACGCCACAACGTCTCGATCTTGGTGGCCCCATACTCACGCTTAACCATTGCGAGCATCTCAAGAATGCCTGGGGCAAACCCAAGGGGAAACTGACTTCCGACGAACTCAGGCAGAAACTCGACGACAATCTCTCCGGGCCGAAAGGTAGGAATCGACTTCTTGCTCATAGGTGCACCCCCTCCTCAAAATCACTGCGTAATCCCCAACCATCCGGGGCCAAAAAACTACTTCACCCCACTCACCTTCAAATTCCGAAAACTCCCCGTCTCATTAAACGACCCCAACCCAACC
>Ga0255085_1000420_pt1 | contig 11955 bp, 9 predicted proteins | sample Colum_Cont_RepB__FD_188442 | JGI IMG/M metagenome (GOLD analysis project Ga0255085, IMG submission 188442) | Freshwater microbial communities from Columbia River, Oregon, United States - Colum_Cont_RepB_8d | ecosystem: Environmental > Aquatic > Freshwater > River | place: USA: Oregon | collected... | reverse complement strand
CCGTAGTAAGAACAGCCTCATGCCTGAAGGTTTGGAAAAGCAAATCACTCCCAAAGAGATGGCTGATCTGTTCGGGTATCTTATTCTGGATAAGCCTCCGGAAGATCCGAAGGCTAAAAAGATTCCAGGCGCACCGTAATGTTAGTTTGAATTGTTTTATCAATTAAATAAGGAAACCTAGTTGTGCCATTGAAAATTTCTGCCTTTCCTAAATGTTATCTCGATACTATTGCAGGCACTCGTGAGATGACTGTTTTTCAGTGGATAGAGATGGCGAAGAACCTCGATGCAGACGGCCTTGAGATGTATGATGGTTTTTTTACCAGCCTTGACAATGATTACATCGATAAGGTTGCAAACGCAATTCATGATGCTGGTTTTGCAATGCCCATGCTTTGTTGCTCGCCTGATTTTACGCACCCCGATGCCAATGTTCGTAAGCAGATGATTGATACGCATATTAAAAAGATTGAAGTAACCCGCAGGTTGGGCGGGAAGGGTGCGGTTTGCAGGGTTCTTAGTGGCCAGCGTTTCCCCGAGGTTTCGCGTGCGCAGGGGCTTGCTTGGGCTGCTGATTGTATTAAGGCTCTTCTTCCGGTAGCCCGTGAAAACGGTATCATTCTTGGATTGGAAAATCATTACAAGGATGGTTTTTGGAAGTATCCCGAATTTGCCCAGAAGATGGATGTCTTCCTTGATCTCGTTAATTCCATCGAAGATAGAGAGAACTTTGGCGTGCAGTTTGATCCTTCCAACGCCATCGTTGCTGGGGATGATCCGGTTGAACTTTTACGCCATGTTGCTTCGCGCGTAGTTAGTATGCATGCATCCGATCGTTATCTTGAAGCTGGCGCCAACATCGATGAGCTTCGGCAATCCGATGGCACGCTCGGATATTCTGCGAAGTTAAAGCATGGCGTTACAGGTAAGGGCCTAAACGATTTTGATAGTATCTTCCGCATTCTTAAAGAAAACAACTATCAGGGGTGGGTTAGTATTGAGGATGGCATGAATGGCATGGAAGAGATGGCGGAGTCGCTTGCTTTCCTTCGTATGATGAGTCAGAAGTATTTTTCTTAATAAGGTTTGTTGATGAAAAAAACAAGAGTCGCCTTGGTTGGGTGTGGCAAAGTTGGTGGGCTGCATTGCAAAGCGGTTGCTCAGATTCCCGAGGCAGAATTTATTGCTGTTTGTGATGCTGATTCTTCGCGTGCATCTAAGTTTGCGATAGAACATAAAGCTCAGGCTTTTACAACCGTCGAAGAGATGATTCTTAAAGCCAAGCCTGATGTTTTACTGATTGCTACCCCCCACCCTTTGCATCGCCAACCAACTGTTGCTGCTTTAAATGCAGGTGTTCATGTGCTTGTAGAAAAGCCCATGGCGGCATCCATTGAAGATTGCGATGCCATGATTGCTGCTGCAAAAACCAGTGGCGCGACTTTGGGTGTGATCAGTCAGCGCAGGTTTTTTGAACCCGTGCTTCGCATGAAACATGCAATTGATGCTGGGAAGATTGGCAAACCTCTTCTTGGTTTCTTCTTGATGTATTCTTGGCGTAGTTTGGAATATTACAGCTCTGATCCATGGCGTGGAAAATGGAGTACCGAGGGCGGGGGCGTGCTTGTCAATCAATCGCCTCACCAACTTGATATCCTTCGCTGGCTCATGGGCCCCATTGCGGAGGTTCAGGGTTATTTTCAAAACCTCAATCATCCAGGTGTTGAAGTTGAAGATACCGCAGTTGCTTCACTCCGCTTTGTTAATGGCGGGTTGGGCAGTATTCTTGCAAGTGTTTCCCAGAAGCCTGGCATTCATACCAAGGTACATGTTCATGGTTCGAACGGTGCATCTGTTGGGGTTGAAACCGATCGGGGCGCTACCTTTATTGCAGGCATGACGAGTATTCCTGAACCTCCTCTTAACGATATCTGGACTATTTCGGGTGAAGAAAAATTGCTCGAAGGGTTCCAGCAGGAAGATCGCAACGCATTCACCAAGATTGATGCAACGGTTCATTATCATGCATTGCAAATAAGAGAATTCGTGCAAGCTATTCGAGAGCACAAACAACCCATGGTTTCTGCAGAAGATGGCAGAGCTACGGTTGAACTTTTCACTGCTATTTATCAATCCAGCAAAACAGGCAAGGCTATTAAGTTACCTTTGTAAGAAAGAGTTTTTATGAAAAAGATACTAATGTTGATTGTCTTATTATGGCTTGGTTTGTCTGCAAATCTGCAGGCGCAAAAGCCTAATGTGCTTTTTATCCTTTGCGATGATCTTCGCTGGGATAGCCTTGGTTGTACAGGGCACCCCCATATCAAGACCCCATCGATAGATAAGCTTGCAGCTAGCGGGGTGAATTTTAAAAACACCTTCTGCACGACTTCTCTTTGCTCTCCAAGTAGGGCTTCCATCCTTTCAGGTAAATACGCCCACGCTCATACCGTTGTAAATAATTTCACCGAATATCCTGTGAATCTTAAGAATTTCCCTGGGGTGCTTCATGACTCCGGATACCAGACTGCTTATTTTGGGAAATGGCACATGGGTGAAGAAAACGATAACCCACGGCCTGGCTTTGACACTTTCGTTACTCACAAAGGCCAAGGGAAGTACTTCGATACCGAATTTAATATTGCGGGCAATCGTAAGGTCGTGCCTGGGTATTACACTAATGTCGTTACCAACATGGCTTCTGATTGGATCGGTAAGACTGATAAAAACAAACCTTGGCTTTGCATGATCGGGCACAAAGCGCCTCATAGCTTTTATTTTCCTGAACCGAAGTATGCTCACTCCTTTGATAAGGTTGAAGTCCCCTACCCTGATACTGCTTTCAAGCTTGCGGATAAACCTGAATGGATCAAGTCAAGGTTGAATACCTGGCATGGGATTTATGGCCCTTTGTTTGATTACCGTAAAAAATTCCCTGATTCTAGCCCTGAAGCTGTCAAAGATTTTGCAGCTATGATCCGCAGCTACTGGGGTACCATTCTTTCTGTGGATGACAGCGTTGGCTTGTTGGTCAAAGAACTTGAAAAAAGAGGAGAGCTTGATCGCACTATTATTGTTTTCATGGGGGATAACGGTTTGCTGAATGGCGAACATGGTATGGTTGATAAGCGCACCATGCATGAACCTTCCATTCGAATTCCTTTGATTGTTCGCTACCCCAAGCTTACTGATACAAACGCCCCAAAGAAAATTGATAACCTTGTTCTAACTGTAGATATGGCTCCTAGTCTTCTTGAGCTTTGTGACGCCCCGAAGTTAGAAAACATTCATGGTAAGTCGTGGGTTAAGATGGTTCAGGGGGATGACACCAATTGGCGCAAATCATTCCTTTACCATTACAACTACGAAAAACAATTTCCTTACACTCCCAATGTGCGTGGTGTGAGAACGGATGAGTGGAAGTTTATTCATTACCCTCATGGCGATGATAAACCTGATCGCCATCTTGCGGAGCTTTACAACATTAAGAATGATCCTGAAGAGCGCGTGAATCTTATCAAGGATGCAAAATATTCTGGAAAAATAACAGAGTTGAAAAGTGAGTTGGGGAAGTTGAAACTTGAACTGGGCCTTGAAAAAGATTCAATGCCCTTGGATCTGGGAATTGGAACTGCGTTACCTGATGCGAAAATTCGTTAAGTTGTAACCGTACATGGCGGATGGGGAATTGGTGAGAGGCCTTCTGTAAGCTGGCATTTACAAAACTTCATAATGTTTATACAATGTATCTACAGGAGATTACCTATGAAGACCAGCGTAAAAAAATGGGGAAACAGCATGGCTGTTCGAATTCCCGCATTGGTTGCGAAAGATTTGCAGATTCGTGATGGAGCTATCCTTGAGATTTCGGTGGATGCAGGAAAGATCATTCTTAAGCCCGAAAAAAAAAGTGCAGTAGATCTTAATAAGTTACTTTCCAAGGTGAATAGTTCTAATATCCACGGTGAAACTGATACTGGAAAATCCGTGGGCAGAGAATCTTCCCTATGACAAAATCCTATTGCCCAGAACGGGGTGATGTTGTCTGGTTGGAATTTATGCCTCAATCGGGGCATGAGCAATCGGGTCGCAGGCCTGCATTAACACTTTCCCCTGCCAGTTATAACCGTAAGGTGGGGCTGGCGATTTTCTGTCCGATTACCAACCAGGTAAAGGGCTATCCATTTGAAGTTTTAATTCCTAAAGGTTCAAAAGCTTCTGGGGCCATACTTTCAGATCAAGTCAAGAGTTTAGATTGGAAGGCAAGGAATGCTTCCAAGATATGCAGGATTTCTGGCGATATCATTGAAGATGTATTGGAAAAAATCGGTTTATTGCTGGGTGCTTAATTCGCTAACTAAAAGGTCCTACTATGAAAAAGATGAATCGAAGAAACATGATGCAAGCAACTCTAGCAGCAGGAACAACTACAGCAATTCTATCGCAAGTACAGGGTGCAGATAATAAACGCAAAGGCAATATCAGGCATAGTGCGTGTTCGTGGTGCTTTATGAGCGGTGGCGATAAATGGACCTTGGATGAATTATGTGTGAATGCCAAGGAAGTTGGATGTACCTCCATAGAGTTGTTACGACCTGCGCAGTTTGCAACGGTTAAGAAGCATGGCTTGGAAATTGCGATTGCCTCTAATGGAGCACCTGGTGGTTTCAAAAAGGGTTTCAACAACCCCGCATATCGTGAAGAACTTTTAAAATACACCCGTGAAACCATCGATGCTTGTGCAGAGTTTAAGGTTCCTACGGTGATTGGTTTTGTCGGTTTCAAATACACCAACGCAGATGATCCGAAGAGTCCGGTGATTTCTCTTGATGATGCGGAAAAAAATTGCATTGAAGGCTTGAAGCAAATTGCTGGTCATGCGGAAAAAAATGGTGTCACGGTTGCAGTTGAACATCTTAACACCAGGGATGGTTCACACCCTATGAAGGGCCATCCGGGTTATCAGGGCGATGATCTCGATTGGCTTGCCAAGGTTGTGCGCAAAGTGGCGTCTCCCAATATCAAAATCCTTTTCGATATTTATCATGTGCAGATCATGCATGGCGATGTGATTCGTAGAATTGGCGAGAGCAAGGATATCATTGCCCACATTCATACTGCGGGAAATCCTGGTAGGAATGAACTCGATATCAACCAAGAAATTCAGTATCAACCCATCATGAAGAAGTTAGTGGAAGTAGGCTACAAAGGTTTTGTTGGACATGAATTCATCCCGACCCGCAATGCTAAAGAAGGCCTGAAGCAAGCGGTTGATGTTTGTGATGTGTAACGCCTTTTTTAAGCATGTCAAATTGGGTAAACATTTCGAACGCCTGAATAGTTAAGATGGGTGAAATGTTTTGATTAATCCAAGCAATTGGGTCATGAGGTTCATGCCGACTTATCCGTTTTAGTAATTTTTGCCCCTCATTTCGTTCGATGAGCATAGTTAGTGTGTAATTAATACCGGAAGTAATATTCTGGGATAAAGTGACAATAACCATGCGAATTAAAATGTTTAATAAAATAACAGCTCGACTTTTATTAACGGGTGTTTCCCTTTTGGGAACGGTGCTAATGGCACAGGAAGGTTCCTATCAGAAAACAACTAAACAGCTAGGGCTGGATGATTCGGGAAAGGGAGAGATTTTTTCAGGGCCCAAGGAAGCCAACACCAAGGCGCCAACTGAATTTAAGAAGGTGGATATTCAGGAAGGTGATTTCCCGCTTCCCATCAACTTTGCATCTGCAATGCAACTTTCAGATGCTAGGCCATTGATTATCGATGCTGCCCGGGCAGCGGAGTTAGTTGCAGCAGCGCAGCTTCAAAGGGCCAATGTACTTTGGTTGCCTAACATTTACGCTGGTATCGATTACTATCGACATGATGGGCAATACCCTTCCCCTCTTCCCCCAGGTCAGATTTCAAATAGTAGGCAAGCATTCACCGCTGGCCCTGGTCTATCTGCAATTTTTGCAACTACGGATGCCATTTATGAACCACTCTCTGCAAGGCAGATTTTGAAAGCCAGGCAGTATGAAATCCAAGCTGCAAAGAACGATGCCCTTATGGAAGTAGCGGTAGCATATTTTAATGTGCAGCAATCGCGTGGAAGATTGGCGGGTGCGATTGACACCGTGACCAAAGGAAAAGAGCTGGTTAGAAAAACGGAAGTATTAAGCAAGGGTTTGGCTGCGCCTGTAGAAATCGATCGTTCACGAACTTTGCTTGCAGAGCTTGAAGAAAATGCAGTTCAGGCACGCAACGATTGGAAGGTTGCAAGTGCAGAACTTGCCAGGCTGCTAAGATTAAATCCGATGGCGCAGGTAGTACCTGTTGAGCCTCCGCATTTAGCGTTGATGCTAATATCGCCAAGTCAGCCCGTGGATGGTTTGATTTCTTTGGGTCTTACCAGCAGGCCAGAATTAAGTTCGTATCAGGCGTTGGTACAAGCGACGATAGTAAAGCTGAAGCAAGAAAAAATGCGCCCTTTCATACCTAGTCTTTTATTGCAGGGTAATAGCGGTGCTAACGGTAACAGTGCCCCGCTTCTTGGGGGTGCAACATCTGCGGGTGTGAATGGACAGTTCACCGGGGGAAGCCGTTTTGATATGAATGCTGCAGTATTATGGGAGTTGAAAAACTTTGGGTTTGGTAACCGTGCTCTTATTAAAGACCGTGAAGGGCATAGACAACAAGCCTTGGTAGATTTGTTTATGATTCAAGATCGTGTTGCAGCGGAAGTTGCCCAATCGCAATCACAGTTAAGTTCTGCTTCAGATCGAATCTCATTTGCGGATGCTGGCCTTAAAAATGCCCTTATCAGTTATGATGGGAACCTTAAGGGTATGAGCGAAACAACCAGGTTTGGCGATGTTCTTATGTTGGTGAACAGGCCCCAAGAAGTTGTCGCAGCTTTGCAACAGTTGGATAATGCTTATAGGAATTACTTTAAATCGGTTCAGGATTACAACAGGTCACAATTTAAATTATTCAGGTCGGTGGGATTTCCCGCAGAAGTGCTGGCGATTCAGAAAACTGCAGGACAGCAAATCGATGTGGATACCAGCAGACCATTTGATCTGCCACCTGTAACTGGGATTCCTTATGCGAATATGAGTTACAACACATCAAGTGCTCCCTTGCCTCCCAAAAACTAGAAGGCAGGAAGCGTAAAAGTTACTTGGATTTAGAAGCCTCCTTGGTGGGGGCTTTTTTGTTTTCTTCTGGTTTGGCAGTTTCGCTGACTTTAACAGTTACATCATTATCGAGTTCATCGAGATCGCCTTTGAGGAAAACCTCATCGCCTTTGGGTTTCTCCCAAGTATCCCCGTTTTTTACACTGAGCAGTTCCTGCCAAACACCATCGCTTGCACCAAGTTTTAAACCCAGTTGAAGGCACTTGCCATCTTTTAGGATGTAGGCAACAGGAAGGTCGCCGCGCTTGGTGATGCAAACAGTGGGAATGGCTTGTACATTATTGCGTTCAATTTTCACATATCCATAGGCATACATCCCGGGAAGTAATTTTGCATCTGGGTTGATCAGATCTATTTCAGCACGAAGAGTTCTACTTCGAACATTGAGAGCCCAGGAGGTGCGGGTGACCTTGGCATCGATTCGCATATCGTTAAATGCCTGCACTCGAACTTCAGCATTGGTTCCAATGTTAACAAAATTGGCATCCCCTTCTGGGACATCGACAAAAATTCGAACGATATCGGTTCGGGCGATTGCAAAAATGGGAGACCCTTTGGAAGAGGATTGATCAGGGCTCATAATTCTTGCAGTTTGATCGCCTGTTGCTGCTGTCACAAAGTCGCCTGTGTTGGCGTTTCGAAGAACCACAATACCATCATAGGGGGATGGTAACGTGATATACCCAACAAGTGCTGCCAGCCTTTTTTCATCTGCTTCTGCAACTTTGACGGTGGCTTTTGCTGCAAATACATCAACTTTAGCCTTGGCGAGATTTGCATCACATGCAACCCGTTCGGCATCTGCAACCATTACCTGGGCAAGTGATGCATCGCGTGCAGATTCATAAGAACGAAGCTGCTTTGTGGATTCATCTAAAATTTGTTGATCGACCACACGCTGTGCCACCAAGCCTGTAAGGCGTTTTACTTCAGATTGCCAGCGCACAACATCTGCATCGAATTTTCCAACATCGGCTTTGGCTTTGGTAACCTTGGCGATGGCAGCTTTAAGAGTACCATCAGCAGAATCAACAAGCCTTTCAGCTTGCTCCACTAGAACTTTGTCCAAAACAACCGTGGCTTGTTTGAAGCCATACTCTTCGACTAATTCAGGGACAAAGAGGGTAGCAAGAACCTGATTTTTTTTAACTTTGTCGCCAATATCGACATTCCATTTTTCGATAAAGCCCGGGATCTTAGAAAAGATCGAGGTTTGCTCATAAGCTTCGACAAAGCCTGGCTGGCCTACCGTTCTTAAAATGTTGCGTGTCTCTGCCTTGACCAAAGTGACTTCGGGCATGTTGGGACTGGGTTTAGCATGCTCGGTGTTTTTACTGCAGCCCGCAAACGAAAGAGTACTCAAACCTAGAATAGTTAAAGTCAGGGTTTTCGATGTAAATATAGGGGTCATGCTAACTCCGTGCCAGTAGGTGCTTTGTCGGTAGATTTATTTTCAGGGTGCAAATGTTCGTGTTTATCGCCACCATCGAACTTGGTGCCTTCGGGATCATCAGGATCAATGGAAACCGAGATAGGCTTTCTGTTCCCTAGCAGTATGGAAAAGACTGCTGGTAAAACTAAAAGAGTACAAGCGGTAGAGGCGAGTAGCCCGCCGATAACCGCACGACCTAAGGGTGCTTGCATTTGCGAGCCTTCTTCCAATGCCAATGCCATTGGAAGCATACCTGTGGTCATTGCACAAGCGGTCATGATGATGGGCCTAAGCCTACCAGCAGCCCCTTGTACTGCAGCTTCCGTAACAGTTAATCCATCTTTCCAGCGGTCGTTCATGAAGGTGATCATCATCACGGAGTTGGATACTGAAACCCCGATGCACATAATCGAACCCATGAAAGATTCAATGTTAAGAGTAGTCTTGGTAAGCACTAATGCGGTTACTACACCTGTGATAACGCCAGGCACTGCACCAATCGAAGTTAATGCCAACCTTGGAGATTGGAAGTAAGCGGTGAGCATAACCAAGATCACACAAACAGCGATGGAAAGCCCGATGCCCAGGGAGGTGAACATTTGGTTCATGGTGCCAGTCTGGCCTCGAGTGTCGATCAGAACACCTGCGGGCGGAGTACCTGCATCCTTCACTGCTTGTTGCACTAATCTTGAAGCGGTTCCAAGATCTACATCTTCAACATTCGCAGAGATGCTGATATATCGTTGGGATGAAATACGATCAATCTGGCCAGGAGTGTTTCCTACTTTAACATTTGCAACATCACGAACCATGAGTGTGACATCGTTGGTAATTTGAGAGAGTGGTAGAGTTTCTACATCAAGTGGAGAAACCATGCGTTGGGTGGGAACTAAAACTTCGACTTGGTAATCGAAGCCTGTTTTTGGGTTTTGCCAGTAGTTAAGGGCAATGTATCTACTGGAGTTGGTACCAACGAGAACGGAGTTACCAACTTGCTGGACATTGACGCCACTAAGACCAGCTTTTTCGCGATCGATGTTCACATCAACGGTAGGGTAATCAAGAGATTGTTGGAATTGGACATCGCGAAGGCATGGGATAGCCTTCATTTTTTCACGCACCTTCATTGCATGGGCCCGCACATTCGGAAGGCTGTTTCCATAAACGACAATTTCGAGAGGGGTGGGTGAACCAAAGCTCATCACATTGGAAACCATGTCACCCGGTTCAAAACCGAAGGTAAGGTTAGTGCAGTTTCTCTTAGCCTCATCAGGTGGAACCCCTTTGGATTCCATGACTTTAGCCATCCAAGTGGAAATTTCGATTGGGAGCATCTTGCGCATCTTCTCGCGGAAAGCAGCTAATTCGATGCCACTGCCTTCTTTGAAAGCCATGCGTAAAATACCATCGTCTGGCCCACGCATCATCGTGATCATAAGGTTCAAGCCATAGACAGGTGCGATTTGGCCCGCATATCCAATGCTGATATCGATTTTATCTTGGCCTACTTCGCGTTCGATGATTTCCAGTATTTTCTGGCCCATCATGCGTGTGATTTCAAAGTTGGTTCCTGGAGGAGGCCTGAAGCGCAATACAAACTGACCGGAATCAATTTTTGGAAATAACTCCTGCCCCAACATCGAGCCAAAAAATGTTAGGCAGACCCCTGCAAGGCCTATGTACGAGGGCACTACTATCCACTTCAGTTTTACTATATAGTGAACCAAACCTTCGTATGCTTTTTCTACTCGTTCAAACAAACTGAGTTTATCAGTTTTGTGCTCATGATGATTTTCCTTCAATAACCAAACTGCCATGACTGGAACAAAGGTACTGGAAAGGAGGTAGGATGAAATCATTGCAAAACCAACTGCGAGGGCCAAAGGCATGAACAACGCCTTCAATGGATCATCCATGATGAAAGCTGGAATGAAAACCGAAAGAATACAAAAGAGAGCAAGTAAACGGGCAACCGCAGTGATATCATTACCTCGCCTGACCGCCCGTGCTAGCGATATCTTGCCTCGCATTTGAGCGTGAATGTTTTCAATTTCTACCGTTGCTTCATCAACAAGAATACCGATTGCAAGTGCCAATCCGCCTAGCGACATAATGTTGATGCTGTTGCCTGTAATGTATAATCCAAATAGCGAACCCATGAGTGCGAGCGGAATATTGCAAACCACCACGATCACGCTGCGTAAATCTCCGAGAAACAGCAGGATCATCAATCCGGTGAGGCCCGCACCAATTAAACCTTCTGTTCCCACACTTTTTATCGCAGTCACCACCGTTGGCGATTCATCAAACTCAAAACTGATTTTAACATCCTCAGGTAACACTGACCTAAAGAATGGCATCGCATCAGCAATATTCTTTACCACAGTAAGAGTAGAAGCAGTATCCTTCTTGATGATTGGCAGATAGACGGATTTCTTCCCATCTACCAGCGCATAACCGTAATTTACATCGGTAGCATCTGTAATGGTTGCAACATCCCTGATGTAAACATTCATCCCCATTCGAAGTGGGATATCACCTAAATCTTGGATATCGGTAACCAAAGCGTTGGTAGGCACCAAAGGCATTTGGTCGCGGATATAAATATTACCCGCAGGAATGACCACATTCCCATTCATGATTGCTTTCACCACATCTTGTGGCGAGAGATTGTAAGTTCTCAGCTTATCTGGATTGGCATTCACGAGAATGGATCGGGCATTGGGGCCGAAGGGTGGCGTACCGATGGTTCCGGGTACATTTTTTTGTACAAGGGGCCTGATGAAGTTCTGTGCCAAGTCACCCACCATGCCAAGAGGCGTCTTCTCGCTTTTTAGTACGAGATATCCAACCGGCACGCACCCCGCATCCATACGCATGATCAAAGGGGGGAGAGTTCCGATTGGCATTTGCGACATTGCACGAAAGGACATCGCAGAGACTTGGGCCATTGCAAGGCCCATATCGGTTCCTGGAAAAAACGACAGCTTCACCAGTGCACATTGCTGGATCGAATGGGATTCAATCGCAGAAACACCATCCACATACTGAAAGTAGAGTTCAAATTGATTGACGATTAACCCTTCCATTTGGTAGGGGCTCATACCGCCATATTGCAAATAGACATAAATTCTGGGGAGATTAAGAGGGGGGAAGATATCCACTCGCATTTTAGTGAGGGCCAGTGAGCCTCCACCGATTAGCGCCACGACGATCATCATCATCGTTATCGGATGACGCAGAGCAAATACAATTGGATTCATCTAGCATACTCTAAAAGTTTTATAGAATTTAATGGAAGAATATTTTGATTAGTATAACGG
>Ga0255085_1000418_pt1 | contig 11992 bp, 10 predicted proteins | sample Colum_Cont_RepB__FD_188442 | JGI IMG/M metagenome (GOLD analysis project Ga0255085, IMG submission 188442) | Freshwater microbial communities from Columbia River, Oregon, United States - Colum_Cont_RepB_8d | ecosystem: Environmental > Aquatic > Freshwater > River | place: USA: Oregon | collected... | reverse complement strand
GTCTCCAAATTTGTTGGCGTCGGGTGAAGTTTGACTTTGGCCATTGGATTGAAAGTGTGCATGCCCTTGGCCGACTTGAACCGATGTTTGTGACATTCCCAGGTTATGCAAAGCATCTTTCAGGCGTTGGCTGCTGTTTTGCAACAGATCCTGTGTCAGTGGGTTGTCTGCCTGGAACAGGGCGGCCAATTTGCCATCACGCATTTCCAATTGGATATCTACAGCGCCCAAGCTAGCCGGCTTCAGCGCAAACTTCATTTTCCATTGTCCATCGCTGAGTTGTTGATGCAGGCGAGCAGCCAATTCAGTGGCGAGTTTGTCGCTTAATTTTTCATAAGTTTCTGCCATGTGCGCCATCTGTTCGGCGCTGCTGACGGCTCCTGCTGTGGGCATGTGCGCGCCACCTGCTGTAATTTTGGCGCCGAAGGACCCCACGGAAAGCGCACCGGGCTGCGCATCGTTGGCAGATTCAGCGGCAGGTTCACTGCCTGCGGCATTGAACTCTTTTTGCAAACTGTCGATGGCTTCTGGGGTCAGTTGCGTGTCCAACATGCTCAAAACCGCCAATGTGCTGATGGGCGTCGCGGCAAATGTTTGTACGTTAGAGGCGTTTCCAGTGCCGATTTGAATGCTGACCTGGTCAATCCCCTCCAACATGGCGGATTGCATGTGAGGAAGTGGGTTGGATGGCAGCTGAGCGATGCCGCGGCCCATCAAGCTTTGAAGGAGAGACCCCGCTGGCCAAGCTGATACGGCTGTGTTTGCGGAGGCTGCTTGTGACACGTCAATGCCAGGGGTCGGCGGAGAATTCGAAGCAGCAAGGTCCGATGTCATGACGTTTTTGCCAAGCAACTGCTGGATCGTGCTGTCCGCCATGCCCATGCTGCGTGCGTAGGAGACAAGGCTTTCATCAGAGGTGGCCGGTGAATCGGCCGTGATGACCTGAACATGCGGGCTCAGTTGAAGCGCGACCAGGCCAGCGTTGTGGGACTGTGACGAATCTGGCAATTGGGAGGAAGCATTGGCCGAGGGCCCACTGGGCGCTTCCTCTGTGAGGCTGCCCTTGGCAATGGGGTCATTTGCTTCCGCGGCCGTTTGGACATCCTCTTTTTGATCACTGTTTTCCGGTTTTGAGGGCAACCCGGTCTGTCGATTCACAGAAGGGTGCGCGTTTTGAGCGGGCATGGAGGAAGCCTTTGAAGGGCTGGCACGTTCATGGGTTGAGGTCGTGCGCAGCGCTGAAGTGCGGTCGGCCCGATCATTTGTTTTGGGCGCATCAAAGCGCGAATCTCTGGAAACCCTGTCAGCTCGGTCACTCACCGGATTGGAGGCGGGCATTGCCGCTTCAGCGCGCTGTGAGTCGGCAAGATCTTGCCGTTGGCTATCGTTTGCTTGGGTTTGAACTTTGGCTGCCAGTAACTTTTGAAGGTATTTGGAGAACTCTTGTTGGTTCAACCCGGGCGGGTCCAGGCGTGCCGTGGCATGCCCTGCATTCGCCTCGTTAAGGGGCGTTTTGGGGGCGGTTCCGTTGCCGATAAGGTTGAACAAATTCATGGTGTTCCAGGACTTCCAATGAGGTCAGACACCTCAAACAAGCAAAAATCGTGACAGGTTAGATTTTGCCGCTACAACTTCCTTTGGTCTGATTTTGCTAACTCTGCAATAAGTGAGCCGAGTGCTTCAGTTCAGCCAGATTCCAGACAAGCAAACTGGCACATCGATTGCTTGGTGTCTGTACCGGCACTTGCGAGTTGCCCAAAAATGAAGTCTTAACGGTTCAAAAAAGTTTTAAACAGGCTATGACCACACTCACACTGTCAACGATTCGACAGAACTTGGCGAAATTTGACTACACCGGCTTAGGTATTCCAGCGCTGGTGCTGTTGATCATGGCCATGTTGGTGTTGCCGCTGCCTCCGCTTTTGTTAGATTTTTTGTTTACTTTCAACATCGTGGCGAGCCTGGTCATCATCATGATCGCGATCGGTACGCGCAACCCGCTGGATTTCTCATCTTTCCCATCCGTCTTGCTGTTTGCGACGATGCTGCGCTTGGGTTTGAACGTCGCATCCACCCGTGTGATTTTGGTTCATGGCCATCAAGGGCATGATGCAGCTGGCAAAGTGATTGCAGCCTTTGGTGAATTCGTTATAAGTGGCAATTATCTGGTTGGTTTCATCATTTTTGCAATATTGATGATCATCAACTTTATTGTGGTGACCAAAGGCGCAGGTCGCGTCTCAGAGGTGAACGCACGCTTCACATTGGACGCCATGCCCGGCAAGCAGATGTCCATTGATGCAGATTTGAACGCCGGCGTCATCGACCAGGCCACAGCCAAAAAGCGCCGGGAAGAACTTTCCCAAGAGTCAGACTTCTTTGGCGCCATGGACGGTGCATCCAAATTTGTCAGCGGCGACGCCATTGCCGGCATGTTGATTCTCTTGATCAACATCATTGGAGGCTTGGCCATCGGCATCGCACAGCACAATTTGTCGGTAGGGGAAGCCGGGCGCTTGTATGTGCTGCTGACCATTGGTGATGGCTTGGTGGCACAAATCCCCTCGTTGCTTTTGTCGCTGGCGACCGCCATCATTGTGACTCGCGTGACAACCTCGGAATCGATGACTGAGCAAGCCAAAACCCAATTGGCCAACCCCGCTGCGCTGTTCATTTCCGCAGGCATCCTGATGGTCCTGGGCTTGGTGCCTGGGATGCCTCACTTGGTTTTCATTACCTTGGCTTTGGCCACGGCAGGCCTGGGACTGATGGTGATTCGCCAAGAGGTTCAGGTCGAGGCCGAAGAGCAAGCCAAGCAAGACGCGCCTGTTGTTGAGGGCCCCAAGGAGCTGGATTGGGATGACGTTGATCAGGTTGACCTGATTGGCTTGGAAATAGGCTACGGTTTGATCCCCCTGGTGAACCCTGAGACAGGCGGCGAGTTGATGAGCCGCGTCAAGGGCGTTCGCAAAAAGCTTTCTGCCGAGCTCGGGTTTTTGGTTCAGCCGGTGCGCATCCGTGATGATTTGAACATCGACCCTGACAGTTACAACATCGTCTTGAAGGGCGTCGTGCGTGGCAAAGGCGAAATCAAGGTGGGACGTGAATTGGCCATCAATCCAGGCCAGGTTTATGGCGAGTTGAAGGGCATTCCTACCAAAGAGCCCGCATTTGGTTTGGATGCAGTCTGGATTGAGCCCTCTCAGCGTGACCAGGCGCGAGCGCTTGGCTACACCGTGGTCGATGCCAGCACAGCCATTTCGACACACCTGAACAAAGTGTTGAGAGAAAACGCAGCCGATTTATTGAGCCATGACGAAACGCAACAGCTGTTGGACAAGCTTGCCGCCAAATCGCCCAAGATTGTGGAAGACTTGGTGCCTGGCAAGCTGACTCTGGGTGTGCTGACCCGTATTCTGCAGAACCTGTTGCAAGAGTCGGTATCGATCCGCGACATGCGAACCATTGCCGAATCGCTTACCGAAGCCAGCAGCCGCACCACTGACCCTGAACAGTTGACAGCCATGGTTCGCCCCAAACTGGGCCGGATGATCATGCAAAGCCTGGTGGACGACAAAAACAGCTTGTCTGTGATGACGCTGGAGCCAAGCCTGGAGCAACTGCTGCACAACGTACTTCAGCAAAGCCAGCCTGGCCAACCGGTCGTGATGGAGCCAAGCCTTGCTGAGAGCTTGTTCGTCGCTTTGCGTGACGGCACGCGTGTTCTAGAAGAAGAGGGCCTGCCCGCCGTGCTGGTGGTCTCCCCGATGATTCGTGCATGGCTGTCCAAAGCTGCGCGCCATCGCGTAAATGATTTGACCGTGCTGTCTTACAGCGAAATTCCAGATGACCAAGCAGTCAAGGTGATTCACACCGTTGATGCACAAGTCAAAAAGTAACCCTGCGAACCCACACTAAGAACTGAGATACGTCATGGAACTCAAGAGAATCCTAGCCCGTGATGCCCGAGCGGCCAATGAAAAAGCCATCGCAATGTATGGGCCCGACGTCCTTGTGATTTCCAGTTGCCAAGTCCGTGGCCAGACCGAGCTGATTGTGGCTGTCGATATTGACCCCCTGACGTCAGAAGAGGCCGTACAGGAAGAATTTACGCCCTCAATGCCCAAGGCTGATAAGCAAGTCAAGGCAGGCTTCACTGAAGTGTTGGGTGAAACGCTGGAACAGCAAAGAAAAATCGAGAAACCTTCGCAGGCGCAAGAACATCAGATGCAAGCGCAACACGATGCCTTGCGCGGTCGTGAAATCGTGGAAATGGTCCGTGACGAACTGGCCGCCCTTCGCAAGGAGTTCCGTATCAGCCAGCAGATGTCCATGTGGCAAGCCGGCGGTGCCTGGTCTGCGGCGCTGCAGCCCTTGCGTACGGCTTTGCAAGAAACACCGATTCCCGCCGCACTGCGTGCTTTGTTGTTGGACAGCGTCCAGGGCTTTGACGCCTTGGAGCCTGCGCTGGCTGAAATCAGGCATCAACTTGTCCATGCCATCAAGTCCACAGAGGCTGGCGCCCTCGAACATGGGGTGCATGTTTTTGCAGGCGCCTCTGGTGCAGGAAAAACAATGATGGTGTCGCGTTGGGCCCAACATGCGGCTTCTACACTGGGACATGAGCAGGTTGCTGTCGTCAGCTTTAGCGATTTGCGGCCTGGTGCTTGGAATCAAATGCAACTGTTGTGTGCGCAATCGGGCGTCGAGTGCTTTAGAGCAACCAACCCAGCCATGTTGCAACTCTTGCTGGATGAGTTGTCGTCACGCACGCTGATCTTGATCGATACCCCTGGCGTGCAAATGCATGAGCGATTGAAAGAAGTTTCAAACGTGTCGCCCAAAGCGGAGTTTCATGCCGTTGTCAGCGCCGAAGCCTCTGTGACCACGCTGCATCGTTTGCTGCAAATTCAAGGCGTCTCTTGGAAGAGTCTGATGATCAGCAAAATTGACGAAGCCACCCAGCCTTGGGCCTTGATGCAATTTTTGACAGAAGGCCATATGTCGGTCAGCGCCGTCAGCCGCGGCGATCGCATGATGGACTGGCAGCGTCAATTTGACCAGCAAGAGCTGGTGAACCTTGCGCTGGCTCACTTGCCCCTGCCGCAGGCAGATGCGGCGACAGCTGATTTGCACTTTGCCATGGCGAGGGCCTCTGCGCGCATCGCCCAACTGACCTCCCAACAAACTGGTGGTACGACATGAGCCAACCACGAAAAACTGAAGTCATTGGCGTTGCCAGTGGCAAGGGAGGGGTAGGGAAGACCACCGTCTCCATCAACCTCGCCACAGCCTTGTCGCAGCAAGGGCATCGCGTCATGTTGTTTGACGCCGACCTGGGGCTGGCGAACGCCCAGATTGCTTTGGGCGCCAGGGCTGAATACAACTTGAGCCATTTTCTGAATGGCCAAAAATCATTGGCAGAGATTATGCTGACAACTCGCCAGGGCATTCGCCTCATTCCTGGCGCTTCGGGCGTCCAGGAGTTGGCGGGGCTGACGCCCGTGCAGGCGGCGAGCATTGTGCAGTCATTTAGTCAGGTCTCTGACGACATTGATTATTTGATTGTGGATGTCGCTGCCGGCATTTCCCCCTCGGTCTTGGCATTTCTGGCTGCTTGTCAAAGGCGATTTATCGTCGTGAAAGACGACCCTTCCTCAATCGCTGATGCCTATGGAACGATCAAGGTTCTCAGCCAGCAAATGGACTTGGATGAAATTTACCTGCTGCCCAACATGGTGGGCAGCCAAGCCGAAGGCTGGAAGCTTTACCAACGCCTGAACGACGTGTGTGTTCGCTTCCTGGGCAACACCATTCATTACCTGACCTCCATAGAGGCAGACGAGCTGGTGTTGGCCGCGCTTAAAAAATACCAGTCTGTTTTAGAGCTGGCCCCAGGCACGGCGGCATCCCGAGACTTTCGGCGTTTGGCAGAAGTGTGTACCCAATTGCGACCCATCGAGCATGCCTCAGGTGGTTTGCAGTTTTTCATGGAGCGGTTGATTCAAAACAGACCGGATGAATCATGAGAGCCTTATCCCCAATGAAGATGTACCAGCAGAATCGCTCTCCGGGCGAGGACCTGGTTTTGGCGCACTTGAGTTTGGTCAAGCGCGTGGCGTTGCATTTGAAGGCGCGTGTGCCAGCCTTCATGGACCTGGATGAGCTGATCCAGGTGGGCATGATCGGCTTGCTCGAGGCTGCGCGTGCATACGACCCCAACAAGGGCGTTGATTTTGAAAATTTTGCCCACAGCCGCGTGCGAGGCGCCATGCTTGACGAGGTGCGCCGCCTATCGTTTTTGCCTCGCTCTGCGGTGGCTTTCAACAAATCGCACAACGAAACTGTGCATGCCTTGGCGTCCGAGCTTGGCAGAACGCCAACGCAATCTGAAATTGCCGATTTCATGGGAAAGGATTTGGAAGACTTTCACAAAGAACGCGGCAAAGCCTGGCAATTTGAAACCTATTCGCTGGAAGTTGTCACCGACGAAGTCATGAGCATTGCGGATGACACATCCCAGCAGCCCGAAGCCATCGTCGAGCATGCCGAATTCATGGATGCCGTGACAGCCGCGATTGGCGAATTGCCTGAGCGTGAGCAATTGGTCATGCAGCTTTACTATGTTGAAGAGCTCAATTTGAAAGAGATTGGCGAGGTCCTTGGCGTCAGCGAGTCAAGGGTGAGCCAGATTCTGTCGACCGTGGTGAAGAAATTGCGGTCAACCCTGCAAATCGAAAATGAGCCCATGTCTTCAGGCAAGAGGAAGAAAACATGAGCAACTTTTTCCAACTCTTCGTCGCCTGGGGCGTGCTGTTGTTGGTGCTCCTGTGCTTCTATCTTATTGACAAAGTCAATACGATTTACCGCAACCAAATCCCTGCTGAATTACCGCCCACTTACTCCGATGGGCTGTTTGGGGAGCTGAGCGGAAAAAAACTGTGGGATGCCATGAGCGGTATCCCGATCGCGGGTGTGGATCCGCAAACTGTGCTGAATTTGAAGCCGCATTATGAGCCGGTCCTGCGACAGCACATCGAGCAAACTTTCTGGGAGGGGTATCACGCCGGCAAGCAGGGACAAAGTCACCAGCCCTCTAACAAGAAAATGATTCCCACCCCGCGTGGCTCGCTTGAGTCGTGGATGCCTTTGCACCACCTGACCAGCCTTTACCAAGCTGGCGCGGAGTTTGCGAACGCAGGCGAGGAAGATTTGCTGCGACTGCAACAAACCGTGGACCAAATTACCGCCATGCTGTACGCCAGGACTTCCCTTGTGTTGGAAGTTCCTTACTCCAAGTCTTTGTTGGTGCGACCTGAAGCCGGTTTGAACCAGGACTCGCCCGCGCCCGAAACCGAGGTGCCTGCATTGGCTGCGCCGCAAGAGCCCGAAATGGACCTTGCTCCGAGCTTGCCGGATGCCGAAGCCTTGCAGGCCAAGCCCGCACATGCCTGAGAGGACTCGTATGTGTCGTTCATTCCCTCCTTGCCTCAAGTTCATCGGCCCGGTTCCGATTCCTGGTAGGTCTAAGATTGAATTTCGGAGCCAATGATCATGCGAGCCAACCAACGAGCCATTGAAAGTTATGGAGATGTGAAGGTCAGTACCGGTGTGGCCAAAGCCAGTAACATTGAATTGATTCAAATGCTGTTTGATGGCCTCCTGGAGAGCCTGGCTGCCACCAAGGGGCACATACAGCACGGCGCCATTCAAGAAAAATCCAAGTGCATCGCCCGTGCCAGCCGCATTGTGCTGGGCCTTCAAGGAGCGCTGGATTTTGAAAAAGGTGGCGACCTGGCGGCCAACCTCAATGAGCTTTATGGCTACGTGACACGCCGCCTGTTTCATGTCAATGCGCGCAATGATTTGGAAGCGCTGGAAGAAATTTATGGTTTGATGAGTGAAATTCGTGAGGCATGGGAAGGTGTTCCCTCCCTGATTCCGGCTTCTTCCCGAGCCGGAATGCTCATGAATTGACCTGAGATTGAAGGAAGTTCGGGCTCACGGTTGGTTGAGCCTGGAATTTCAGTTAATCTTCCAGGTCTTCGTGATGGTGAATAAGCGGCAGGCCGATTTTGGCTCTGCTGCTGTGACGTTTGGAGTCCTTTATGGCAGCAGTTGGCCTTGTCTTACTTTTTGTGTTCGTCTTTGGCGGGTACATCATCGCGGGTGGCAAGATGGCACCCATTATCAAGGCGGCGCCGATTGAAATGTTCATCATCGGCGGCGCTGCTGTGGCCGCTATGCTGATCAGCAACAGCTCGGGCATCATCAAAGGCGCCATGGGAGGTTTGGGCAAAGTTTTCAAAGGCAGCAGGTACAAAAAAGAGGATTACCTTGCTGTCATTTTCTTGGTCTCCAAAATTCTCAAGACTTTAAAGGCCGAGGGTGCGGTGGCTCTGGAAGCGCACATTGAAAATCCGGAGTCGAGTGCAATTTTTGCTGAATACCCTCCGATCCTGCACGATCATTCCCTGCTGCATTTGATTTGCGACACCATTCGTTTGATGGTGGTGTCTTCCAGCAACCTCAGCCCTTATGCGGTTGAGGATGTGATGACAGCCTCCATCAAGCTTCACCACCACAATGAACTGAAACATGCCGAAGCTTGGGCGGGCATGGAAGGCGCTTTGCCCGCTCTGGGGATTGTGGCTTGCGTGTTGGGCGTGGTGAAAACCATGGCTGCCATTGACCAGCCTCCTCCCGTCCTGGGCGGCCTGATTGGCTCCGCTCTGGTCGGAACCTTCCTGGGCGTGTTCTTGGCTTACGGTATCGTGGGTCCTTTTGCTATCCGACTCAAGCAAGTCATTGATGAGGAAGGCGAAATGTACAAAATGGTGCAGCAACTTATCGTGGCCAACCTCCACGGCCATCCGATGCCTCTGGTGATTGAAGCAGCGCGTGTTTGCATTAGCCACCACAATCAGCCCAGCTTTGCTGAAGTCTTTGATGGGATGCGAGGCAAATAAGCATGGCTGACGAAAAGGATGCTGCAAAGGCGGCGGCAGAGGCTGCGCCAGCCGCAGAGGCCCCAGCGGCGGAGGCCCCGCCTGCTGATGCCGGCCTTGCCCCTGTCATTGTCATTAAAAAAGTCATTGACGATGGCCACGGAGGGGCGCACGGTGGTGCCTGGAAAATTGCGCTTGCCGACATGATGACGGCCATGATGGCCTTTTTTCTGTTGATGTGGCTGCTCGGCGCGTCCAATGCTGATCAGCGTAAAAGCATCGCTGATTACTTTAAACCCAGTTCACACAGCATGACGCCTTTCGGCCAATTGGCAGGTTCCAATGGCGTGTTGGGCGGCCGCTCTATCATTGACCCCGATGCTTTTCCCTACGCAGCACGCCAGACCGGCTTGCTCGAGCGACTCACGCCGCGATCCGAGGGCGGGCCGAACCCTGATACCGATCCTGGCCCAGAAAATGAAAATGAGGCGCCAGATCCCGACAAACTGACCCCTGAGCAGAAAAAGAAAATTGCTGCAGAGGCCGATGAGGCGAATTTCCAGAAGCTTGAAAAAGAGATCAAGCAAAAGCTGGGAGAGAACAAGCGACTTGAAAACCTCAAGGACCAAGTTGCAATTTCCAGGGACAAGCAAGGCTTGCGCATTGAGATCATTGACAAAGCTGACTTTGCCATGTTCCCCAGCGGTACCAATTCCATGCAGGGGCGCGCCCAGGCCTTGATTGGTGAGGTGGCGGCTTCTCTGGCCACCATGCCCAACAAAATAGCCATTCGTGGACACACCGACAGCGTTCCTTTCCAGAGCCCGGATGGCCGCAACAATTGGTCTTTGTCTGCTGAGCGCGCAGAGGCAACGCGCCAAATTTTGGAGAAAAAAGGCATACCGGAAAGCCGCTTCACCCGCATCGAGGGCGTTGCCGACACAGACCCTGCCAATGCCAAAGACCCGCGCGACCCCCGCAACCGGCGGATGAGCATCACGGTTCTGAACCAAGACACCAACTGATCCAGAGTGCCTCTGGCGCTGTGGATCGGCTGAGGCTTAAACAGACCTCAAATCATATTTGTTGATTTTTTCAATCAACGTCGTTCTCTGCAGGTTGAGTAATTTTGCAGTTCTGGATACGTTGCCCTGTGCGCGCTCCAAAGCTTGCTCAATCATGCTGCGCTCGATTTCCGCCAGCCTGTCCTTCAATGAGATGCCCTCTGGCGGCAACTCTGGCATCCCTTGCGCCAACATAATGATGTCTTCCACATCGGTTTCCATGTCTGAGGGCGTGTCACCCAACTCGGCCAAAACCTCAGGGGGAGGGGTCATGGCCTGAGGTGCCACCACCGGGCTGTGCGCCAATAGCGCCGCCTGCAAAGGGACCAGTCCTTTGGGGAGAAGTGTTGCAGGGATGGCACGCAAATCCAGCCGTTGTCCTGCATACAGCGTACTGAAGCGATCGACCAAATTGGACAGCTCCCGCACATTGCCCGGCCAATGGTATTTTTGCAAGGCGTCAGTGAAGTCAGCGTCAAACCGCACGGCTTGCACACCAGGGTTGGCAAAACGCTGGCCAAAATGCCTCAACAAGTCAGGAATGTCCTCTGGCCGCTCTCGCAGGGGCGGGGTAACCACTGGCAAAACATTCAAACGATAGTACAAATCTTCGCGGAAACGGCCAGCAGAAATTTCCTCTTCCAAGTCCCTATGTGTGGCGGCAATGACACGAACATCGATGGCAACTTGGCGGCTGCCACCAATGGGATCAATGGTGCGTTCTTGCAGCACACGCAGCAATTTGACTTGCATGTCCAGCGACATGTCACCAATTTCGTCTAAAAAAATGGTGCCGCCATGTGCCAACTCAAACCGCCCAACGCGGTCGTTGACCGCGCCCGTGAAAGCGCCTTTGCGATGTCCGAAAAGTTCACTTTCTAGTAAATCTTTGGGGATGGCGGCGCAATTAATAGGTACAAAGTTTGATCCGGCGCGATTGGATTGCTCGTGAAGGGCACGTGCCAGCAGCTCTTTTCCGGTGCCACTTTCACCGGTGATCATGACGGTCGCACTGGAATTTGCGATGGTCGCCAGCATGCTCCGCAAGCCTTGTGCCGCGTCGCTGATACCGATGTAATGGGAATTCGTTTTCATGCCGATAAACTGTTTAATGCATTGTCCGGAATGTGTTGACTGAAGCAAGACAACAAAAGTATTCGCAATACTTCGCCGCGGGCTTGCAAACTTGAGGTCACTATCAAGAAGTTGCCCATGCGGTCGAATCAAAGACAGACCCACCACGAGTTGCCATGCGGGTTTTTCTCCCGCTTGGCAATTCACCGTTTCAAGAGGAACACGTCATGAACCGTCACGCCCTATTCGCCGTACTCAGTGGCGCTATTTTGTTGAGCGCTTGCCAATCTACGCCACTGTTCTCCGGCGCCTCTGCGCCGCCCAATGCAGGCGCAGCGGCCCCCGCACAAGCGTCCCCGATGGCGTCCATGATTGCACCGATGGTCGAAAAGCGTGAGACCTTTGTTGCCACGGGGTATGCCGTCATCAGCGTTCAGAATCACAAAAATCCTGCGCAACAACGTTTGTTGGCCATTCGCGCCTCCAAGCTGGATGCGTATCGCTCTTTGACCGAGCAAGTTTATGGGCAGCAATTGGATGCCACGACCACAGTGGCTGACATGACGGTCATGAACGACACCTTCCGTACGCGTGTCGAGGGCGTCATCTATGGCGCACAACTGGTCAGCATCACGCCAGTGGGTGAAGACACCTACGAAACGACGCTTTCGCTGGACCGTGCAGTGGTGCAAGACCTGCGCAGCCTTTACCTGAGCCAGATCGCCACACGCGTTCGCTGAATTGACAGAAGGTTCGGGTTGTGAAACGTTTCCTGTTCACTGGCATGCTTGGCCTTTGCCTATGGGCGCAGGCCGTGTTGGGCCAGGCTGAAACGGTTTCATTGCGACCTGAGGAGCAATTGCAAGCCATCCGTCAGTCATTGCTCCAAGCTGCGCTAGAAGGCCC
>Ga0255085_1000399_pt1 | contig 12245 bp, 19 predicted proteins | sample Colum_Cont_RepB__FD_188442 | JGI IMG/M metagenome (GOLD analysis project Ga0255085, IMG submission 188442) | Freshwater microbial communities from Columbia River, Oregon, United States - Colum_Cont_RepB_8d | ecosystem: Environmental > Aquatic > Freshwater > River | place: USA: Oregon | collected... | reverse complement strand
GATTTATAACAATCTGGGATAACTGGTTTAATTCTTGCTCTTGTCATATCCAAGCCCTCAAATTTTCCGCTACAGCCACTTTCTCTCTTTCGATGACCGGATGTAGCGGATTGTGTTTAAAATGCGCTTGGGCGCGATTTTGTGCTGCATAGAACGGATCTATTTGCTGCGCCCTGATCTCTCTCATGCGGATAGTCAGGTTTTCGTACTGTTCAGCCGTCAAAACCTCTTTAACCGCCTGCCGCCATAGCGCATCACTGTTTTGGCGACTAAGGTAATGGATCTCGTCATTGATCTTGGTGATTTTGGCATTGATGTCATGCACCGCATCGGTATCGCCATCCTTCAGCCGCAACCCCTGCTCTTTCAAGCATGAATGCTTTGCCCTCCGCAAAATATCGTCGGCCTCCCGTGTATCTGGCATGGTGCGGACGATGTTGAAAAACAAGTCCTCATCAACAAATAACAGGGCTTCATTTTCCATATCTATACCCTCTCAATTTTGCGTGTTTCGCAAAGCTCATTCACGCGATTTTCAATGATTCTAGCCCATGTACCGAAGGCGTGCATAATCTGTTTCTCTGTCACTCGTCGGTTTAATTCAGACTCCCGATGAATGACATAATCCGCATGATTATCCACCCACAATCCCCGGCCCTCCTTGCAGTATTTATCGTGCCTGCCGTTGCAGAACGAGCACAACATGATGTGGTTTAGCAGGGCGTCGTGGGTGACGGTCATTCGTAAAATGACCGTTCAAGTTTTATGTGTCCGCATTTTTTACACTGGTACTGCGTGTAAAAAACAACATACCCATCATATTTGAAATATTCGCCATCAATGGGTCGGTATTCATCATGCCGACACCTCCACCGCAAATAAGACTCTGCGGTCATGACCAGGATCAGGGCGGAGATGAAAATGCAGTATAGTTCGGTCATTTCAATAACTCCTCGGCCAGAGAATGCAATTTGTGCGGCGGCAATATTTCACCATCGCCAAATGATCGGCAATCACCAAAATTTTGCCATGAATTTGCCTTGGCAAACTCCCTTAATGCGCTTTCCAGTTTTGCGTTTTCCTCCGCCATGACCCTGCATTGCTCCTGAAACGAATCCCGCTCCCGGTGCAGGCGGTCAAGGTCGGCTTTAAGTCGCTCAATCTCCGCGTCGGCCTCGTTCGCTATTTCGGCGGCAATATGACGGGCGTCACGTTGGCCGCGTCTATACGCCATACTCTGGCCCAGCGTATCCTCGTGCAATGATTCCGCACTGATATTCATAATCCGGTCGTGGTAGCTCATCTCAACACCTCCTGCAATTGTTTCAGCGCAATCTCTGCCTGCTCTCTGGCCGCGTCAATTTCCATAGGGCGGGTGACGACTTTGCGTAAGGCTTCAATCTCATCGCCTGGCCCATAGTCGCAACTAAACACCCACTCCAAATCATGCACAGCCTGACCAACATCACGCAGGTGCTTTACAAATGCGCGTTGCAATGGTGTGGTCGCCCTTGCCGCTATCATGTCGGCAATATCATCAATCTTGTGTTGCCCGTAGTTTAGACTGCCGCCGCTCATTTCTTCCGCTCCTGTTCAACTTGCTCCGGCGAGACAAATTCCCATTCGCCGGTCAGGTATTCGACGCAGGCGGTCATGTCAAAGATGTTCCCATTAGGATTGCAAACCGTATAACGCTTTACATGGCTAAAAGCGCTTCCAGTCACAACAGAATATGCCATTCCTTTCAGCCCCACCGGCCTACACCACATCCCATCCGGCAGAGTCTCTAAAGCCTCGTGCATTTTCATGTCAGCCCACGAAAAATTCATATAAATCAACACGATAAACGGACAACCATGCAGCTGCTGGCCATGACTTCACTAATCCGTAACGAGCATCAACCACCTCTAAAGGCTTGACGCCCTGAGCCTTACACCACTTCCGCAATGGCTGCCAACGATATTCAACGCCCGTCAGGTTTTTAACAGCAATGATGGTCGCATTTTCTTTGCATCGGCCTAGCTCAGCCTCGGCTTTGTTAGCACGCTTCACGGCTTGACTGGCAGTATTCATGGCGGTAGCCGTCTTACGGTCGCTAATTTCAGCTTTCGTAGCGATAGCTTGGTCGCGCTGTATAGCCAATTTTTCTTTTTCTTCTTCGGCGGCGATTAGGGCTAATAGCGCCTCTTTGTAGGTTTGCGGTAGGGCTGGCTTTTGATTCTTAGTTGATTGCCAGTAATCAACCAGTTTTGCAGTAAACTCCGGCGACAATTGAGCAACGACGATATAACTGTCTCGCTCGTTAACAGCATAAATCTCAACAGGCCTCGCGCCAGCTCCTTCATGGGAGGTTTCCACCGATGGTGTAAAGCTAATTATTTTGTTTTCAGCCAGTCGATCAATGGTTCTTTTCACACTGTCATGGCGCGAACCCAGCAAATCAGCAATCTGACGACTACTCATCACGTCGCAATTAATCAAATTCAATTCGTTCATTTCCTGAACCTCAGAAAACAAAAAAGCCAACTGTTTTTGTCGGGTGATGAAGGAACAAACAACAAATCCTACCGACAGAACAATTAGCTTTTTTGTGTTGTTTACTTTTTTGTCTATTCGTCATCACACTAGCAGACAAGCCTATTCTACATCATAACTCTAGCGCAGACCATTTGAGCATATTAATTTAAAACTACTACCGCCATGAGATTCAGTAAAACCATAATTCAACCTAAATCCTTTCACCTTGGCTTCAGCTTCATTAATATCTAGATAATATCCAAGGAAGTGTCGCGTGCCACTCACACGGCAATATGCCGCCCATTTTTTTGATCTCTTACACCAACTAACACCAGTTATCCCGCTGGTGTTATTCTTTTTCATTGATAAATTTTTACCATTTATCAGTTTGCAAACATCTCTTAGATTGTTAATTCTGTTGTCGGCTCTATCTCTGTTTATGTGATCTATTTCATCATCTGGAATTTTACCATTGACAATAAACCATGCCAGCCTATGCAGACGTATTGAAAAAGACTCCCCATTAAAAATAAAATTGGTATATCTATATCCCTCAGGATTTATGCATCCACACTCCTTTCCTGCATATCTGATATTCCATCTATTAATCTCCCTTGAATTACCACTTCTTTTTTTCCATGTTAATGACCCTGTTTCTTTGTTGTAGTTCAAAAGACTTGACATATACAACATCGCATCATAAACCATTTCTTGGTTTTTCATTTTTTCACCAATAAAAAAGCCATTTCTGTTTGTGCTATTGGCGGGCGAATAACTGACGGATGGCTGCCAGTTATCGCACATAGCACAAACAGAAACGGCTTCATATTGTGCCATCCTTTCTAATTTCTTATATTCCCGCCAAGGAACTAAAGAAATCAATGCAAACTAAAGTTTCTATTTCATTTTACAGCATAACTCTTGCACAAACAATAACACTCAAACAATCCGGCAAAAAGTCGTCGGCCTCGTGAATCTTGTTATTAACGATTGGCGCAAGTTCGGACAGCATAAACCGATCCTGCGGGTTAAATTTGAAGTGGCGCTTGTCTAGTACGCCGGTCTCCGGGTCACAGGTCTTTGCAGTCGCCGTGATCTGCCAATAGCGCGGTTTCTGCGCCAACTCCTGCACACGGCCAGCGACTTCGATAAAGCCTTTTTCAGCATATGTCTGAGCATCGTACCGGACGAAATGCTGTTTGCTCGGTTTAAGCGACTTGTCCACGAATCACCCCCACATAGCATGGCGTACACTTGCCCATCATGATTGACTCCGCGCCCAGACCTTTGACTTTGCCGCACAGTTCGCAGGTAAATTCTGTGTGTACTGGCTTGGCCTTAGCAATCGCTATCGCTCGGCGCTCCAGTACGCCGTATACCCAAACAGCAAACGTGCTGGATCGCGGGGCGTCATGCAGTTTATGGCAGCCCAGATATTCGTAATATTTCTTCGCCTCAACATCCAGGCGGTCGCAATGACCGGCCAGCGTATCAATAATGCCGTTGTACTCAAATGGTTTTGCAGACATGGCGATATTTCCTTTGCAGTGAATACTGAATGGCTTCTACTGTTGAAAACTCATGACGCGCTCTGGCCTGTGTGACATTTTTCATTTCAAGCCCCAAACGATGACAGTGCGATTTAAGTCCCGCCACCACGCCGCCAAACTCAAAAGACCGTGCATGTGGCTTGGTTATGCCGTGAAACTGCAACCGGCGCAAAATGCAGACGTGCGAAAATCCTGCCTCTGCCGCCATGCTGGTTAACTTCCGGTGTTGTGTGATTAAGTACCGCAAATACTCCGGCTCAGTCATGTTCAAAGAATGAGCCTTTTGCAGCAGTGTTGTTCTCGTTTTCATCTCCCCACCCTCGCTCTCAGTTGTTCAAATGTGCCGCCGTGCGCGGCTTGGTCAGTTATCGCTACCTGCCGGTGTAAAATCATCGGACAGGTTAACGAATCTTGAATGACGCCCATCAAACCCTAGATACGTTGTCCCGGTCGAACCCTTGCGATGCTTGTTAACGATGATCTCGGCAATGCCTGCGTCCTTGGTGTTCTTGTTGTAAACCTCATCCCGGTAAATAAACAGGATCACATCAGCGTCAGCCTCAATACTGCCAGAACCCTTCAAATCGCTGTTTAACGGGCGTTTGTTTGGACGCTTCTCAATGCTTCGGCTAAGTTGAGAAAGTGCCAACACAGGGCATTTCATCTCTTTAGCCAGTGACTTCAAGCTGCTGGAGATAACCGTGAGCCTTGCAACATCGTTATCCTCCATTCCTTTGACTGTCATCAACTGCAAATAATCAACCACAATCATGGCTGGATTGGTTTTACACTGGCGTACTAGTCGTTTGCATCTTGACCGCATTTCAGACGGGGTGATGCCGTTAGTCTCATCAATGTACAACGGCCAGTCATTAACAATGGTTGTTGCTCGCGTCAGACTTTCCCAGTGATATTCATCTAGTGCGCCCTTGCGGATGATGCTTTGATTGATTCGGCCAACACTGGATAGAATGCGCTCCATCAATTCCGCGTCGCCCATCTCTTGCGAAAAGAACAGCACCGGCCCTTTTGTTGCCGACGACATGAGCGCATTTTCAACAAAATTCATTGCCAGTGTCGTTTTACCAGCACCAGGGACTGCCGCCAGGATAACCAAGTCTTTCGGAATCAAACCCAACAAAATGTCGTTCAACGCCTTGTACCCGGTATCGAGTCCAACTAAATCAGACCCACGGTTATAACGATCCTCAATATTCGCCAGCGTTTCTTTCAGAATCGGATTTGTAGGGCGCAGGTCAAAAGTGCTTTTGACTGTTTCGTTACGTATTTCGGCAATATGTTCGTCAGCATAGTCAAGAATCTCAGATAAGTCTCCAGTGAACTGATCGGTTTTTTCGATGATGTTTGCCGCGACAACTGCCATTTTTCGTACAGATGCCAGGTCAGCAATCCATTTCGCTTTTATACCTACATTTTCATCACCGATAGAGCTGGTTCCGACAATATGCGCCAGGTGCGACTCTCCGCCCACTCGCTCAATCTCCCCAGATTTAGTCAGCTTCTCAGCAATTATTTCAGGGTCTACCGGCTCGCCTTTGGCAATCATCTTTCCCAATATCTGAAACAGATTTGCATTACGACGATCAAAAAAATCAGTATGTGAAACCAAATCACAAACCTTGTCATAAGCCTGATCGCCGTTATTCATGATTGCGCCAAGAATGTCGTGCTCATAATTTAAAGAGTGTCTTGCCATTTTCATTTTCCCAGAATGTTATTGATGTTTGCCATTTTGTTTTTAAACGCTTCGGGTTTAACCCTTTGCTTTACCACTTCGTCATATTCGCCCATCTTATGATCAGGCTGTGATTTTGCCGTTGGGTCATCTGACGTTGTTGCATAATCCTGCCTGCCGTATCGCGGTTGTTGTGCAACAGGTTTTGACAACATGCCTCTAGCCAAGGCATCAACGTAATATCCCTGCCATCTGGATTCTGTCTTTTCCTGTCCGTCTGCGTTCTTGCGAATAAACTCCGCCAAAGTGAAGTCGGTAAACTGCTCCGGTTTGACAAGATGCCGTGACTTTTTCAGAGTGGTTTCCCACGTCACAGGTTCAGGAGTCCAGCCCAAGAACATCTTGAAAGCGGCATAAGGCTGGTGCGGGCCTTTGGTCTCTATCTTGGCGTAACCTGGATCTTGGTCATCAACATTCGCGCCCGCGTTTTCTTCTTTTCTCTTAGTACAATCCTTATTATTTAAATCCTTATTATTAGTGTCGGATTCTCCGGATACGGTTTTCCCGGATACGGATTCTCCGGATACGGTTTTCCCGACTGGTGGAACATCTTGTGGAACATTGTTTGTGTTGCACAACGGCTGTTCATAAACGACATACTCATAGCCTGAAAACCGTCCTGCCTTCTTTGGCTTTTCTTCCTTTTTGATATAGCCAGCATCGCCTAATTCTTTGATTGCGCCATAGCATGAGTCCCGACCATCGGCGCTTCTTTCTACCAAATCAGCTACACAAACAGACCAGTTATCAGGGCGTGATAGCAGGTAGCCAAGCAATCCTTTGGCCTTCCAAGACAGGGTTTTGTTCTCAAAAATTGCCCGTTCAATCATCACAAAAGGGTTGTTGTTTTCCCGTTTGTTGGTTCGTATTATTGTCTTATCAACCATTAATTAGCCCCTTTGCGAAGGTTGCATGGAGAGCAAAGGGTTTGAAGATTTTCAAATGTTGTAGGGCCGCCTTTTGATTCAGGGATTATGTGATCTGCACATAATTTTTCCCATCCTCCGCAATGTTTGCATCGGTAAGCGTCACGCTCAAAAACAGCCGTTCTTAATATTGCTGGTATTTTTTTCTTTTTTTGCCTATTCCAGATTTGCTCATTTGAGTAAAGCCCATTCCGCATAAGGGCGTCCATAAACTCTTGGATTATAGAGCCGCAATTTCCGTCTCCCCATCCTTGAATATAATGAGCATCTTCTAGCGCAAGATTAATATGGTGCTTGAATTTAGCAAAAGCTAATGAATCTGGATTTTGGGCGGATTTGCCCTGATCTTCTGGCATATTTTTACTCACCGCACTCTCACATGCTAAAGAGAAAAGATACTGGCTTCGCCTGGTGAGAGGTGGGCTAGAACAGGTCGGTGGCCGCCGATTATTCCTGAACTGCCAGCATCACAATTATACATCGCCTTCCGTTCGCTGTCCCACATAAACCGATAAAATGTTTTTATGGGGAAGGTGGAGGTGATAGGTTTTGGTTATTGAAAAATAAATTCAATCCCGTACCGTTCGCACATTTCGATAAATTCCTTTCTGTGCTTTTTGGGGATAGAGTTTCTTTTCAGCCAGCGATATGCCAGAAAATAATCTATGCACATCTCCCATGAAACAACACTCACACCACCGGCATGGTGATGTAAGTGCGCCGGTTTCTTCGCGCCAAGTTGCGCGTAAACCTCTGGCAGAGTCAAAATAACGACTCTTGCTTGACGGTTTCAGCCTCATGCAAATTGCGCTTGGCCAGTGCGTAATATGACTCTTTCAACTCAGTTCCGATGAACTTTCTGCCCATCTGCAATGCCACATAACCCTCGCTGCCAATGCCGGTAAATGGCGAGAAAACCACATCGCCCGGTGCTGACCACAATTGCATAGACCGTTCAATTACATCGAGCTGCAAAGGCGCAATATGCCGTTCATCATCAGTGGCGCGTGCGTTCTGGTATTGCAATGTGCGCGTCTGGTTAATGTCCATCCATACCGGGCTGGCGTATTTCTGCCAAATATCAATCGGCGTCGATGGTTCCTGTTCTGGCTTCCAGTAAAGCGTGCCATCTGTGCGCTCATAACGGACAAATCCCGGCATTGGCTCATCGCCGACATAGTATTCGAGTGCGCCTTTGATTGGCTTATCGTTGTCGCCGGGCTTGCGCATGATGACCATGTAATCAGGGATGCCTTGGCGGCTCATGCTGGAGTCCTTGACGATGGTTTTGTGCAGCAGACCAAGCGCTTTGGTGCGTTGCATGGCAACTACCGGGTCTTTCCAGATAGTCACCTCGGAATGATAAATAAACCCAGATTCTTGAAACTTACGAATCAAATCGCCGCGAAAGTCTTTGATGCCGATAAACCCTTGATTGGTTTTGCTGGTCGGCAGGTTCATGCAATGAACAGCCATTAATCGGCCTGGGCGCAACATGCGGTACATTTCAGTCACCAGAAAGCCGAAGTGATGGAAAAATTCATCATCGTCTTTGCAATTGCCCATGTCGCGTTCATCGTGCGAATAAACATACAGGGAGCTGAAAGGTGGACTGTAAATAATAAAATCCACAGAGTTATCTGGCATGGACTTAGCCACTTCTACACAATCTGCATTGAATAATGAGAAGTTTTTGCCGTGTACTTGATCTTTGACTTTCATGGTTGTTTTTCCTCTTTTTTGATTTGACTGATCAGTGTTTCGCTAACAGAGTATTTCTTTGCAATCTCTCTTCCCTTGATGCCCAACCTAATCATATCCCTGATTTCATGTATCTCTGCCTTGCTTAACTTCGACATTGGATGGCGATCATTCCATCGAATTCTGTAGCATTTTCGGCACAAGTAAGGCATTTTTAGCTTCTCCATAAGAGAAGGCGTATACCACCTCTCACTACCGCAATTTTCGCACTTCATCGACTGACCTTGGCCATGCTCTCTGTTATGTGATTTTCTAGTGTGTAGCTCCAAGTTTTCTATTCTGTTATCTGATTTCACCCCATTAATGTGATGAACAATCTCGTCTGGGCCAAGATCTCGCCCAATATGTACCTCCATGACATACCTGTGCTCTCTTTTGCCTTTGTGATTACCCCAAATTTTTGAACTGAGAATCACATATCCATTGGAATCAAGAGTCTTTCCAGTTAGAAAAAGAGGGTTTTTCTCCCCTATCCTGTGCCGTTTGTTCATGATTACCTCAAACAATTTAATCGGTGCTCCATTATACACTGTTTATAACCATTTAGGGAGTGTAAATTCCTTCTTTGGGTTATAGGCGGCAAGCTCTTTTTGCGCTTGCGTAAAATTGGTGAAGTACCGGCTGGCCATTTTTGCCATTTCGGTCATCATCGTTTCGGACTGGTTATCTTTGCGTTTGATGTTTTCAACCACCATGCCTTCAATATCAGCCGTCACCACATAAGCAGTTACCGGCTTAGTCTGTCCAAAACGCCAGCAGCGGCGCACAGCCTGATAATACTGCTCCCAGCTATCGGACAGGCCAACAAAGGCCATAGACGCGCAATGCTGGAAGTTGAGGCCATGCCCCATGATCTTGGGCTTGCTGACCATGACGCGGTAACGCCCATCAATAAAACCCATAATCAATTCTTCCTTTTTCTCTGGCGAGTCAGAACCTGATACCTGTACCGCGCCGTCAATCAGCTTTGTCAGCAAGTCGCCTTCGTCGTTCAAATTGCACCAGACCAGCATTTGCTCTGTCGTGTTGTTGGCGATATTGGCGGCAGCTTGGCAGCGCATTTCTACTGTGTCACGACGCGCTGATAAGCGCTCGCCCAGTGATTGAGCAAGACCAGGCAGCAAACCATCGGTAATGCCGGAGTCAATTGTGATCTGTTCAATACACAGTGGTGGCAAATCTGGCTTTTTGGCAAAACCGAATACAGACGGGTCACGCATGACAACAGCCCATGATGCAAGCCATTCAAAGAATTTTTTCTGGCCATGTCCCTTTAACCGCCATTTAGCCGTATCGCCGCCATCATGAATGAAGAATGTCGCCAGCATTTCAGTCTGGCTCATAATCCCCAGAAACTCGCATTGTGTGCCAAGCTCCATGTAATCGTTCGGTGATGGTGTTGCCGATGATGACAAACGGTATGGCGTTCGGGAAAAAGCATCGGTGATCTGTTGACGCATACGCCCCATCATGCCTTTCAAAATACTGGACTCATCCAGAACCACGCCGGAAAAAACAGACGTGTCCAGACGGTGCAATATTTCGTAGTTGGCCACGTATATGCCGCGACAGCCAATATCTTCCTCATCTCGTGCTGGCGTCACATCAAAACCGAACTGCGCCGCCTCGCGATGGATCTGCTTTGACACACACAATGGCGCAAGGATAAGTACCGGCTTTTCGGTATGGCGTTCGACGGCATAGGCCCATTCCAGCTCACAATTGGTTTTGCCAAGTCCGGTGTCGAGAAACAAAGCCGCCTTGCCACGAGCCAATGCCCATTCAACACATGCGCGCTGATAATCGAAAAGCCATTCACGCGACGATACATAGCTGAAACCGGCTGAAATAGACTTGTAGTGCTTGTTGTCGATAAATTCCTGATATTCCATAATCCCCTCGTGTTAAAATGCCTTACCCTTCGACCGATGCGTTTAGCGCATTGCTCAAGGTCGGCAGGCGGTGAAAGCCGCTCTGCTGTAATTAATCCTGCTTCGATCCAATCGAATGAAGCACTTTCAGTTGTAAGTCTGAAATTCCTTTCTTATGGGCAGCTTCCAGTACATTCACAACCGTCTGGATGCCATGATGATAAATATCAAGGTCATCACCACGATAACCGCCCATGTAGTCAAAACAGCCTTTAGCAAGACGCAAAGCATCTTCAAAAGTTAATGCTGATTGTGCTGATTCGCTCATAAAAACCTCTTTGCCCTAGGGCGTTATTTGGCCTGGATGATCGCCAGGATTTGGCTCAGTTGCCCTTCAAGCTTTTGCATTTTCTTTCTCCCGCTTGTGGTTATCAACCCAGTGTTTAACCTGCGCCGACATTGTTCTGTTTTCGGCTTTGGCTATCTCGCGCAACTTGTTCCATGTGTCGTCTGACAGGTACAAACTGCGCTGTTCTTTGCTTGATTCTTTGTGCATGATTACTCCTGTTGTGTGTATTGATTCTATACATAAACAAGCAAAATGGTAGTGTGAAATTCGGACATTCCGCGCAATAAAAAAGCCCGTGATGGGCTTTTGTGGGGGAGCAATGATTTAGTGGTGCGCTTTATTGCGCTGTAGCAACTAGATGTAGACTGGACGGAGTAAGTCTGCCTCGCTGCGGTGGCCACCTTCTAGCGCATCCCATAGGATAGGACAGTCCACATTTAGTTGCTTGGCGGCTTACCCGCCAGCACATCGAATCGGCCCGGTGATGAACCGGCGATAGGGTCAATGGAAGCTACTAAACCAAACCCTGCCTGCCCCGTTTTTCCTACTTCGCCTTCGAAACAAACGAGCGAATCTAAGGCGTTTCGTTTTCATCGGACGGGGTGGCCGATTTTTGATTTGGCACGCCATGCAGGATTTGAACCTGCAACCCTTGGATTAGAATTCCAATGCTCTATCCAGTTGAGCTAATGGCGCATAGTGTTGCAAAATGTTTTTATCGCCCTTTATCTAGAATTCAGCACGGGCCGTAGTAACAGTGGTTCGGAGCTACCGAACACGCCTAACCGTATAACAGTCGCGCCTTTGTCCTGCCGACTGCACCCGTATTTTGCAACCAGAAGCAAACTGTGCGGACTTGAACCGCTTGACTGACCGGACTTCTCGCATGATTGATCAATTCATGCACGTTTACCATTTTTGGCGGAGCAACCCACCTATTTAAGCAAACCCGAAACAATCAACATCCTGTCAGTTCGCTTGTGGTTGCAGCCTCAGAGAGGCACAACTGCTGTTAAATCTGACCCACTATTTCTAGCTCCGATGTTGCTTATTGCTTAGTTTTTTGGATGGATTTCGCCACCTTCGCCATGCTCAAACCCCAGAGGAATTTGTCTGCGGCCGCAACACTAGACCTAACAGCACTGTTATGACGGGAATCGAACCCGCGACTCTGTACAATCCACCGGTTCCACGGCGCTAGTCCGTATCTTCATGGCGTTTACAGTGTGCATTTGTCATTTGCACAATTTGACTGCTCTACCGACTGAGCTACACAACAGCAAGCAGCACCCTTTAATGGATGATGAGGGTAGCACCCAAAGACGCTGTTTGCTGCGCTCTATTTAAAGAGCATTGTTGCGCAGACTGTCGCGACAAGCGACAGGATTAAGTAAGTTGTCATACCGTTCTCCTATTGCACAAATTCATCATAGCCGCTGTCTATTTGTTTTTCAAGCGGCCAAACGGCAAAACTTCATAACTTTTTATAACCTGGTTCAATGTGTCGTCATAGAC
>Ga0255085_1000392_pt1 | contig 12354 bp, 7 predicted proteins | sample Colum_Cont_RepB__FD_188442 | JGI IMG/M metagenome (GOLD analysis project Ga0255085, IMG submission 188442) | Freshwater microbial communities from Columbia River, Oregon, United States - Colum_Cont_RepB_8d | ecosystem: Environmental > Aquatic > Freshwater > River | place: USA: Oregon | collected... | reverse complement strand
CCATTGGGAACCCAGCGCCACCACCACCAAGCCAAAGCCCAGCACATCAGCCACCCAGGATGGATAGACCAGCGCAAAGCCTGCAACGATGAACATCGAGCGCTCGATCAGCGTGGTTTTTACCCAAGCCCAGCCCTGAAAGCCAATGGCAATGGCAGCGATGCCCACCGCCGCAGTGAAGGTTACTTGAGCAATCGCCAAAGGGTCAGCGGCCGCCAGGGCCTTGCTCGAGCCCATCAGCAACAGGCCCTGGCCACTGGGGTCCAACACAAACATGAAGGGCAGCAAGAAGGCGGGCACGGTGTACTTCCAGCATTGCAGCGTGGTCTTGTAGGGGTCGCCGCCCGTGATGGCCGCTGCCGCAAAGGGCGACAAAGCCGTCGGCGGTGACACTTCAGACAAAACAGCGTAATAGAAGATGAACATGTGCGCGGCAAAGTCGGGCACGCCCAGCTTGGTCAGTGCAGGCGCAGCAATCACCGCACAGATGATGTAGGAGGCCGTCACAGGCACGGCCAGCCCCACAATCCACACCACCAAGGCGGTGAAAATTGCGGTCAACAACAAAGAGCCATCGGCATAGTCAATGACGATGGTACTGAACTTCAGGCCCAATCCGGTGAGCGTCACCACCCCCACAATGATGCCGGCACCGGCGCAAGTGGCTGCAACATTCAGCACGCCCACGGAACCGGCCTCCATGGCTTTGACCAAGGGCGCACGCCACAAGCGTTGCAGCCAAGGCGTGCCATCCCCTGCACCCAGGAGGTTGTGAGGCAGCAAGCTGGTGTCAGAGCGCAAAAAGCTGGTGAAAAGCGACACGACGGTGGCCCAAAACACCGACAACACCGGTGAGAAGCCCATCATCATGAACACCACAATGGACACCAAAGACAGGAAGTGGAACCAATAGCGACGCGTCAAGTTCCACAACGAGTCCACCGGCACGATCGCGCCCTCTTTCATGCCGTATTTGCGCGCATCGATTTCCACCATCAGGAACAAAGCCAGGTAAAACAGGCCCGTTGGAATGATGGCCATCACCAGCACATCGAGGTAAGAAATCTTCAAGAACTCGGCAATCAAGAAAGCCGCAGCCCCCAGCACCGGGGGCGAGATGATGGCCCCCAAGCCGCCGGCAGACAGAAGGCCTCCGGCAGCGTTCTTTTCATAGCCCACCTTGGCCAACATGGGGTAGGCCACCGCCCCCAGCGTCACCGTTGTGGCCACGCCGGACCCCGAAGGGCCGCCTAACAAAAAAGAAGCCAGCACCACAGTGCGACCGGCACCGGTGGACTTGCCGCCCATGGCGGAAAAAGAAAAGTCAATGTAGAACTTGCCTGCGCCCGAGTACTGCAAGAAGGCGCCGAAGATGGTGAACAAAATGATCAAGGAGGCCGACACATCCACGGCCACGCCGTAAATACCCTCCAAGGTCATGTACAGCACGCCGACCAGGCGACCCAACTCATAGCCTTTGTGCGTCCAGGGGGCCGGCAGCCAAGGCCCCAGCATCGCGTACGCCATGAAGGCCAGGGTGATCACCGGCATGATCCAGCCGTTGGTGCGCCGCATGGCCTCCATGATCAGCACAATGAGACAGACGCCAAAAAAAATATCCCAGTTTTCCGGCATCGTGTTGCGATCGGTGAAGTCGTCGCCACCTTGAATCAGGTACCAGACCACGGCCACCGACAACAACGCCGCCACCCAATCCCACAACATGATGCGGTGCCGATAGCGCGCGCTCACCGGGAACATCAAAAAACATAAAAACAGCACCATGCCCACATGCAGTGGCCGCAAAACTTGCGTGGGCACAATGGCGTATGCGGTGTAGAGGTGGAACACCGACATGCCCACCGCCAGCAGCGTGACCAGCACCGCCATGGCGCCACGAAACTTGTTCGCAGCGCCCTCTTCGGCTTCGATGTAAGACTCGGCCTTGGCCAGCGAGTCTTCGCTGATCACGACAGTGTCTTGGCCTTTTTCGGCATGGGCGGTGGCAGAGGTCATGGTCAGTTCAGCTTCACACCTTTTTCAGCAAAGAATCGCGCAGCTCCCGGGTGGTAAGGAATGGGCGTTGCCGACTGCTTTTGATTTTCAAGTTTGAAGTTGGTGGCTTCTTTGTGCGAGGCAATCAAATCGTCGCGGCGTTCGAACGCAGTTTTCACAATGTTGTACGCTGTCTTGTCGTCCATGCTTTCATGCGCCACCAAAATGTTCATGACCGTGGCTTGGTGGTTGTCGGTGTCCATGCCTTTGTAGACACTCTTGGGAATCACATCCTCGACATACAGGTTGCCGTACTTCTTGTTCATGGCAGCAACGGCTTCTGCATGGTCCACCATTTTGATTTTGGTCCCCGGGGTGTTGGCCAGGTCAGTGACTGCGGCCGTTGGCAAGCCGCCGACCCAGAAGAACGCATCAATCTTGCCGTCTTTGATGGCGTTGACCGATTCTGCGGCACCGAGCCGCTCGCGTTTCATGTCCTTGTCTTTGTCCAGGCCGGCTGCTTCAATCAACCGGAAGGCCATGACCTCTGTGGCGCTGCCAGGTGACCCGGTAGAAACACGCTTGCCCTTCAGGTCGGCCATGCGGCTGATGCCCTTGCCCTCCACGCTCACCACGTGCATGCGGTTGGGATACAGAACCATGAGGGTGCGCAAGGGCACTTTGTTGCCCTTGAATTTTTCCACCCCTTGGTAAGCGTCTTGCGCAGCATCCGTCATCGTGAAGCCGATGTAAGGCTTGCCACTGCCGACGAGTTTCAGATTGTCTACCGACCCGCCGGTGACTTCGGCCGTGGCCTGCATGCCCGGCACATTCTTGGACAAAACGGCCGCCAAGCCACCGCCCATGGGGTAGTAAACACCGCCGGTGCCACCGGTCGCGATTGACAAATTCTGGGCTTGTGAAACGCCCCACCAGCCACCCAGTGACAGAACCAATGCCATTCCATAACGATGCCAAGCTCGCATGATGATGCCTCCAATAATGTGCAAAACGCTACAGTAGCAGTCAGGCTCTCAGCTGGATATTGCGGTTTTCCTCAGTCTGGGCGATAAGATGCCGGAAAAAGGAGACGAGATGAAACTTTCACACCCACTGACGCGCCGTGCCGCCGGGCTTGCCCTGGCGTGGTTGTCCTGCTGGACGGGCACAGCGCTGGCACAAGCTCCGTCCGCCTGGCCCACCAAGCCGCTGCGTGTCGTGGTGAATTTCCCGCCGGGTGGCGCCGCCGACCAATTGGCACGTGCCATTGGCCTGCCTTTGAGTGAGGCGCTGGGGCAGCCCGTGGTAATCGAAAACCGCGCCGGCGCCAATGGCAATATTGGCGGCGAGGCGGTCGCCAAAAGCCCTGCCGATGGCTACACCCTGCTGATGAGCTCGGGTGGCATGGTGTCCATCAACCCGCACCTTTACGCCAAGATGCCGTTTGATCCGGTTCGCGATCTGGTGCCCGTCGCTGCGGCGGCCCGCGTGCTGGTGTTCTTAGAGGTTCATCCATCCGTTCCAGCCAAGAACGTTCAAGAATTTCTTGCCTACCTCAAAGCCAATCCTGGCAAGCTCAGCTTTGGCTCGCCTGGCAATGGCAGCTCGCCCCATCTGGCCGCCGAAATGATGAAGGCCCAAACCGATACTTTCGCAGTGCACGTTCCCTACCGCGGGGCGGCACCTGCCATGCAAGACTTGTTGGGGCACCAGCTCGACTTCATGTTTGATCCTGGCATTGGCCTGCAGCAAGTGCGCAATGGCAAGTTGCGCATGCTGGCCGTCGGCAGTCCGAAACGCTCGCCTTTGTTTCCCGATGTCCCCACCCTGGACGAAGCCGGCTTGAAAGGCTTTGATGCCGACAGCTGGTTTGGCTTTTATGCGCCGGCCGGCACGCCGGCAGAGGTAGTGGCCCGCCTGAACCAGGAGATCAACAAGGCCTTGGGCACACCTGCCGTGCGCGAACGGATTCAGGCCATTGGCGGCATTTCCGCGCCCATGTCAGCCGCTGATTTTGGCGCTCGCGCCAAATTGGACAGTGACCGCTTCGGCGCCCTGATCCGGTCACGCAATATTCGGGGCGATTGAGCCAGCAGGCTTGCACCGGGCGGCGGCTCAAAGGTCAACCATCCCCTGGATGCAGGGCACCACATGACCGCCGACCCAAACCTGGTCTTGTGCGTCGCGTGACAAGAACACCTGACCGTCACGGCCCAAGGCGGCGCCTTGACGGGCCTGGTAAGAAGATGGCATCCAGGCTTCTGCCATCAACCATTGCGCCAAGGACGCATTCAGGCTGCCGGTGACCGGGTCCTCCGGGATGCCCGCTGGGGCGGCAAAGGCGCGCACTTCCAGCCGTGCAGCATCTTGTTTGGCCGCCACGCCCACTTTCACCCCCAGCGCTTTCAGCTGCGCATGGTCGGGGCTCAAACGCCGCAAGGCCTGCAAATCATCGAGCAACAAGCCCAACCACTGCGGCCCATTGTCCAGGTATTGGGCAGCCAGAACACACGCCAAGGACAAGCCCAAGGCATCGAGTATGGGCTGCAAGTCCTGTGGCATCGGCGCCTGTCGCTGCAGTGCAGGCGCCGCAAAAGCCCAGTGTCCTGATTGCTGCGACAGCGTGACCAAGCCCACCCCGCACTCTTGCACCAAGTAACCTGGCTTGCGAGGTTGCCCACCATGCCGCAGCCAAGCGTCTGCGGTTCCTAGGGTGGGATGCCCCGCAAAAGGCAACTCCATGCCCGGCGTGAAAATGCGCACGCGGTAATCTGCGCCTGCCGCCAGGCCATGCGGCGTGGGCGGCAACACAAACGTGGTTTCGCTGAGCTGGGTCCATTGCGCAAATTGCTGCATGGCAGCATCGCTCAGGCCTTGCGCGTCCAGCACAACCGCCAAGGGGTTGCCTTTGAAGGCAACCTGCGTGAACACATCCACTTGCTGAAAAGGACGCAGAGGCATGGCAATTCCAAGAAGTTCAAGAGGCGCATGTTAGCCCCTCAGGCGACAAACATCGCTGTGAACTCAGGTACATTCTGTCGTGCGTCCTCTGGCGCAGCGAAAGGCCTGCATGACCTCTGAGCACCTTCACAGCGTTTGCCCTCATGACTGCCCCAGCGTTTGTGCGCTGGAAGTGGAGCGTCATGCCAATGGCACCGTGGGGCGCGTGCGAGGGGCCGCGCAACCTTACACCGATGGCGTGATATGCGCCAAGGTGGCCCGCTATGCAGAACGTGTGCACCACCCCGCCCGCTTGACGCAACCGCTGCGACGCGTTGGCCCCAAAGGCAGCGGCCAGTTTGAGCCTCTGTCATGGGACGCAGCCCTGGACTTTTTGGCCGAGAAATTCAAGCAAGCCGTTGAACAACACGGCCCGGAAACTGTCTGGCCCTATCACTATGCGGGCACCATGGGGCTGGTTCAGCGCGGCGCCATTCGCCGTTTGGGCCATCAGGCCGGTTGGTCGCGGCAAGTGGAAACTTTTTGCATTGCCTTGTCCGATGCAGGCTGGATGGCCGGCGTCGGCCAAAAAACCGGCATCGACCCGCGCGAGGTGATGCACTCTGATCTGATTGTGATCTGGGGTGGCAACCCAGTTCACACGCAAATCAATTTCATGCACTGGGTGCAAGCAGCGCGACGTGAACGCAAGGTGCCCTTGATCGTGGTCGATCCTTACCTCACGGCCACGGCAGAAAAAGCCGACCTGCATCTGGCCTTGAAACCTGGCACCGACGCTGCGCTGGCTTGCGCGGTCATGCATGTGCTGTTGAAGGAGGGCTGGGTGGATCGCGACTACCTGGCCCAACACACCGATTTTTCTCCGGAAGTCGAAGCGCACCTGGCGACGCGCACGCCGGCATGGGCCGCCGACATCACAGGCTTGACGGTGGAGGAGATTCTTCGCTTTGCCCAGCTTTACGGTCAAACGAAAAAAAGCTACTTGCGCGCCGGCTATGGCTTCACACGACAACGCAATGGCGCCGCCGCCATGCACGCGGTCACTTGCCTGCCGGCGATGACGGGCGCTTGGCAAACCCTGGGCGGGGGGGCACTTTACAGCAACGGTGGCTTGTATGCCCTGAACACGCAGTTCTTATTCGGCCTGGACACCACGCCACGCCTGGCCCGACAACTGGACATGGGCCGCATCGGCGCGGTGCTGGCGCGCAACCCTGATGATTTGCAGGGGGGTCCGCCCGTCACCGCCATGCTGATCCAAAGCACCAACCCCGCTGTTGTCGCACCCGACAGCTTGGCGGTGCGGCAAGGTTTGCTGCGCGAGGATGTGTTTGTGTGTGTCCATGAGCAATTCATGACCGACACTGCCAAGCTGGCCGACCTGGTATTGCCCGCCACTACTTTCTTAGAGCACAACGACCTTTACCAGGCCTCAGGCCATACTTTTTTACAGGCCTCCAAAGCCTTGATTGCACCTCTTGGCGAAGCGCGTTCCAACCATGTGTTCATCGGCCAGCTGGCGCAGCGCCTGGGCCTGACGCAGCCCGCTTTTGCGATGGCAGAAGAAGCACTGATCCAGCAAATTTTGCAAGCCTCGAACAAGCCCGATGCAGAACGTCTGCATGCAGAAAAATGGCTGGATTGCGCCCCCGCCTTTGACGATGCGCACTTCTTGAACGGCTTTGGCCACGCTGACAAACGCTTTCACTTTTCACCCGACTGGTCCAAGATCGGCTCTGGGCACGCGGTCATGCCGCGCATGCCCGATCACATGGCCGTGATCGACGAACCTACCGAGGCCTGCCCTTTCAAACTGGTGGCCGCGCCGGCACGACATTTCCTCAACACCACCTTCACCGAAACACCCAGCTCGGTGCGCAGCCAAAAGCGCCCCACAGCGCTGATTCACCCGCAGGCCTGTGCAACACTGTCCATTGACGAAGGTGACCTGGTGCGCTTAGGCAATGCGCTTGGCAGCGTGTTGTTGCATGCCAAGCCTTTCGCGGGCATGCTGCCCTCCACCATCGTGGTGGAAAGTCAGTGGCCCAACGATGCCTTCATCGAAGGCATTGGCATCAATGCTTTGGTCGATGCCAGCCCGGGGTTTCCAGCAGCCGGGGTTGCTTACCACGACACGGCGGTCTGGTTGCGCAAAGAGCGCGCCTGACTCAGCGACCCGCGCTCACGTGCACGCCAGGGCGTTGGCCATGGTTCCAGCGCCCCTGCAAGGCACGCTCGATCTGGGCGGCCAGTTGCAGCAGCAGACCATCGTTGGCTTGTCGGGCTTGCGCGTGTATGCCCAAAGGCAAGCCGTTTTCCTGTGTTGCCATGGGCAAGGAAATGCCTGGAATACCACACAAATTGGACAGCGGCGTGTAGGCGAAGTTTTGCCATAAGTTGTCGAACCAGTCGTACACCGAGGGGTTGTCGCTGAGTGTCAAATACGCTGTTGTGCCAAGCTTGGGCGTGGGCAACGCAGTGATGGGCGTAAGAATGATGTCCCAAGTTTCAAAGAACTGCCCAAAAGCGCGCGACGTCGTGTTGAAAACTGCTTGCATCCTGGCGCGCTCGGCATAGGTGGTGCGCAAGCCTTCTTCCCAAATTTTGATATTGATCGGCTCCACCTTGTCGGTCGGCGGACGCGCCAAACCCAAGGGTGCCAGCAAGTTGGTGATGGTTTGCGCAAAATTACTGATGTAGCAAGTGGTCTGTGCTGCAAAGGCCGCCCGAAAATCCACCGTGGGCAAAGCCCATTCCACCCGGTGGCCCAGGCCTTCCAGGAAATGGCCCACGCGCTTCAGTTCGGCCACAAAATGGGGCGTCGCGCGGTAGTCGCCCCATTCGTGCGAGAGGGCAATGCGCAAGGGTTGAGGGTCCCGTTGAATCAGCTGACTGTAGGGCTCGGGCGCAGACCAGTAAGGCATGAACTCACCCGGTGCGCCACCTCGGCAGTGATCGACAAACGCCGCGGTATCCCGCACCGTACGGCTGTGGCAGCCCTGGGTGGACACCAGTCCGGTCAGGTCAGAGGCGGCAGGCGCAATGGAGAACACGCCGCGCGAGGGCTTCAAGCCAATGTTGCCGTTCACACCGGCCGGAATGCGAATCGAGCCGCCGCCATCGGTAGCGTGCGACAAGGGCAAGACACCGGCCGCCACCGCTGCCGCTGTGCCCGCCGATGAACCGCAGGTGGTGTAGCTCAAATCCCATGGATTGCGCGTGACATACATGGCCGGGTTTTCTGCCGAACTGCAAACGCCAAACTCGGGCGTGGTGGTGCGCCCCATGATGTTCAGGCCAGCCTGTCGAATTTTTTCGGTCAGAAAGCTGTCTGTGCTGGCGCGGTGGCCTTGCATCAGCACAGAACCCATTTCCTGCAATCGCCCTTTCAAGGTCGGGCCCAAATCTTTCATCAGGTAGGGCACGCCAGCGAACGGGCCTTCCAAATTCATGCCGTCTTTCAGCGGGTCTTGCACCACATCGTCAAAGACCTCGACCACGGCACTCAAATCGCCATTGGTTTTTTCAATGCCGGCCGCCACTTGCCTGGCCAGCTCTGCAGGCGTGACCTCACCTTTGCGCACGCGCTGCGCCAAAGCAAGCCCATCGTGCTGCGCCCATTCGTCCCAAGTCATTGCCAATGTCATGCGGTGTCTCCTTTGGTTGGGATCTTGTCAAAATCCAGAATGACTTTGCCTACCGAGCGACGGCCCATCGTGGTGTCGATGGCTTCCAACCACTGCGACACGGGAAAGTGCTGCGTCACCGGCAAAGGCATGTCCGTGCGGGCCATGGCTGAAGTCAGGGTCGACAAAACCTCACGCACGTCTTCCTCGTGCGTTGTCCGCTCGTCGGTCAGACCCCATCCAATGTACTGCCCGTAATTGAAGCCCAGGATCGACAAATTTTTGACCAACACCAGATTGGTCGGAACTTGCGGGATGCGCCCTGCGGCGAACCCAATCACCAGCAATCGTGCATGCAAGGCCGCACAGCGCAACGAGGCGTCGAATAAATCGCCGCCTACGGGATCAAACACCACATCGACGCCGCCGCGGGGGCACAAGGCCTTCACCATTGAAGGCAAGGCTTGGGCATCGGCAGGCAGCGCATGGTGTGCGCCGTTATTCAACAGCGCAGCACGCTTGGCTTCGGTGCTGGCGGTGGCAATGACACGCGCGCCCAACAGTCTGGCCACGTGAACTGCGGCCATGCCCAAAGACCCAGCTGCACCGTGAATGAGGACAGTCTCACCGGGCTGAAGCTTGGCGCGCCATATCAGGGCCGCCCCCACCGTGCCATAGGTCACGGGCAAGGCTGCTGCAGCTGTCAGGGGAACCCCTTCAGGCACGGGGTACACGGTCGAGGCGGTGGTCACCACCTCTTCGGCAAAGCCACCCCAATCGAGGGCAGCCATCACACGGTCACCCACCGCCACATGAGAAACGCCAGCGCCCACTTCCAAAACTTCACCTGAAACCTCGGTTCCCGGCGTGAACGGCAAGGGCGGTTTGCGTTGGTATTTCCCTGCCACAAACAAGCTGACAGCAAAGCCCACACCGGCATGCCGCACCCGAATGCGCACCTGCCCGTCTGTCAAAGGCTGACGAGGAAGTGTTTGATAAGTCAATTCACTCCAATGTCCCCAGTGGGTGCACAGCAAGCCTTTGTAATCGCTCATTTGCTTCTCGCTGCCGCGCCATATGGGCAATGCCCTGGACGCGGCCCAACTTGAGGATGAAGCCGACAGGTGTTGGGACGTTTCTCATACACCGTGCAGCGCCGGGTCACAGCATCCAAATAGTGGCAATCGCCGCTGGCACGCCTGGCGAGCGTGTAGATGCTGTTTTTGAAATTGAAATGCTCAATCACCCCCGCCTTGGTCAGCCGCTTGGCAATTTGCTTGGCGGGTTCATGTTGCGCCTCAAAAGGGTCTACCAGGCCCAGCCGCACCAAATCGGGCAATTTCACTTCGACCGGCATGGTGCAGCAATTGGCGGCACAGCCATCGCACAAGCCACTGCGGTACTTGGTCCAGGTGTCAGGCCGATCGACATCGACAATGGCAAGGAGCGATTTCAAAAAACCCCTCCCTCAGTTCACGGGTGCCGTCCAAGAGCCATCGACATCCCCGCGCAGGACACCCACGACTTGAACCGAGTCGATGCCCGTCGACACATCAATGTCAATGGCATGAGGCGTTGCATTGAGCTTTGACAAGGCTTGTCCGTTTGCCCCCAAGGCCGTCGCCGAGCTTGTGCTGAGGCCAAGATCGGCCACATCCATAAAGGCCCATTGCGGCTTGAGATTGTTGTCGGTGCTTTTGCCTAAATAGTATTTCAGCATTTGCAAAACATCCGTCAGGGTCACGCTGCCAGAAGCGTCAAAGTCAGCCGCCACAAAATTCAGCGGTGATGCATAGGCATCAGGCACCGATTTGCCAAGGTAAATTTTCAAGGCGGCCAGCACGTCCGTCAACGTGATGGCGGATTTCGCATTGCTGGGGCTGTCCAAGGTCGGAGATAAGACCACCGAGCCCGAGCTTGCCGAGGGCAAGCTGTCCACCCCACTCAAATCAACCACGCCGAGGGTATCTGTTTTTTCTGGCAGATCCGACGACATTTGTACGCCGGCCAAAGCTTTGGCATTGGCACTCAGGTCTTTCCAATAAAAAGCCGTCCCCGTGAGCTGGTAGGCCGATGTCTTGTTGACCTGCAAACTCCCAGGAAATGTGTAGGCACTGCTGACCAAGCCTTGGGCATCCGTCTGGCGAACTTGCAAGCTCCCGGCCGCATAAAAACCATCGGGAACGCGCAGGTAGTTGCCGCTGCCAAGCTGCCAGCTGACACCGCTGTTCAATGAATACTGCCAAGTGGCGCCAGCCTCCAAATCGCTGAGGGCCAATAAACCCGTCGTACTGGACCATTGGCCCAGTTGTGTTTGTGTGGCTTTGAGGGTGCTTATGTCGGTCACCGGAACGTTTTGGTGTCCAGAGCTGAGGGTCTGTGTTGGCGCCAGCGCCATCTGATCCACCACGGACATACCCGAAGTCACTTTGCCAAAGACAGCATAGGCGCCATCCAGATTAACGTTGTGAACGTAGTTGATGTAAAACTGGCTCGTGGCCGAGTTCAAGTCCGAAGTTCGGGCCATGGCCACTGTGCCACGCAGATTGGTCAGCCCGTTGCTGGACTCGTTCAAAATAGGGGCATAGCCGGAACTGATGGGAACCATGCCGGTGGTAAAGCCGCCCCCCTGGGCCATGAAATTGGGAATGACGCGATGAAAGAGCGTCCCATCGTACAGCCCGGCGTTGACGTAGGCGATCATGTTCGCTGTTGAAATCGGCGCCAAGTCTGAGTCCAGCTCCATCACTATGGACCCCAAGGCTGTGGTGAACGTGACTTGCGGATCGACCGATGAAATGACCTTGCTTGTGGTGACGAATTTAGGCGCGACGGGCGCTGTACTGTCAACCGTGATGGGGTAATAAAGTTTGGCGGCTGCAGTGGTGCTGTTGTCCAGCAGATTAAAGTCGTTACCCGCCAAATCCTTGATGGCGCCGGCTGAAAAACTCACGACATAGCTCTTGGCCGCGCTGAGGGTTTGCGAAGGCTGAAGCGTGAGAATATTGCCAGACACAGTCGCCGTCACAGCAAGGGTCGCAACGATTTGCAGCGTGACGGGGTTGTATTCAACCAATGCAATGGCGCCCGCCCCTCGAACAATGGCCTCTGAGAAAGGAATTTGGAGGGATGCCGCAGGGCTGACAGTGGAGCGCGATGTTGCGCCATCAATCACGGGGGCAACAATGTCCGCCTGGGCGGAACTTGTGTTGGTGAACGTAAAGGTGTAGGACGTACTTCCTGGCACCCAGTTGTTGCCAGCCAAATCCTTGATGGCGCCCACACTGGTCACAGCCGTGTAGAGGGTGCCGGCAACAGCCACATTTTCGGGCAATGTGACGGTGACCGTGGATCCTTGAATTTGCACATAGCGACTGTCCGTCACGTCCACGCTGGCGACCGTGACACTGCCAGACTTGAGGGACAAAGACCCACTTCCCGCTTGGACAGGCTCGCTGAAATTGAGAACAATGGGTGCATCGTAAGGAACGCGCAATGCGCCATTCACAGGCAAAGTTGTCAGCAGCGTGGGCGCCACGCTGTCTCGCAATGCTGCCACTTGCACGCTAGTGTCAGCAAATTGCAACTGCTCAATGTCCCACAAGGTGTCGGTTCCTTCGGCGGTGGAACTGACCGTCAATGCATCGGTTGTGGCAGACCAAGCAATTTGGTAACTGCTTCGCTTTCCTGAAAAAACCGCGACATCCGTGCCGCTGTTTCGCGCACCGATGTCTGAACTGGCCCCGCCGTAAAGCGTGTCATTGCCCAAACC
>Ga0255085_1000391_pt1 | contig 12370 bp, 12 predicted proteins | sample Colum_Cont_RepB__FD_188442 | JGI IMG/M metagenome (GOLD analysis project Ga0255085, IMG submission 188442) | Freshwater microbial communities from Columbia River, Oregon, United States - Colum_Cont_RepB_8d | ecosystem: Environmental > Aquatic > Freshwater > River | place: USA: Oregon | collected... | reverse complement strand
GACTTCTCATTAGCCAGTATCAGGACTCTTTCACAACACGTCCATGGTTGTTCTGGTATCCAGGTCTATTCATCATCTCTATCGCCTTGAGCATTAACTTTATTGGCGATGGTCTGCGCGATGCCTTTGATCCACGTCAGCGCCGTCGTATCTCTAAAAAAGAGCGCCAGGATTCAGCAACAGCTAGAAAGTTGGCACAGGCCAATGATTAATTTCCTAGAAAAAGGAAGCTGCTGCGCCGATAAGAATCAGAGCCGCGAAGATATACAGAGCGGTGTTATCGCTAATGACTTCAAACTCAATAGCTCCAGTACCAGTGAACTTCTTTCTTCGAATGTTGGCCATGTAGGCACAAACACCCGAGTCACTTTGAAGCGAGTCACCCACACGTCTAGGACTGTCGGCTCCGGGAAGAAGGTCAGTCTTGTTCATTCTTCTACTGTGTCGACCACTCGGAGCTGGAGCAGCCCAGGCGTAGTAAGTCCGATCCTTAATCTGGATGGACATGCTGTACTTGGTCTCGATTTCCTCAACCAGATCCCACGTAGCGGTGATCTCTTTGGTTGGGTTAACAATCTTGATACCTTCATCAAAGAGCAGAACATAGGGCTTGAGGAAGAGCAGATAAGAACCGAATGCACCTGCGCCACAGATACCAATCGTTACCAGGATATCTCCGCCGTAGAAGAAGCTTTGAATTATAAATCCGAGAAAGAAAACGATGAGAACCCAGCCGCTAGCAATGGCGCTACCGGGTCTGAACTTTTCGACGTTAGTCATTGCGCAAGTTTCTCACAGATGGGGTCAACCAAATGAGTAAGCCAGTCTTAGAGATCAAGGATTTTAATGTTGATTTCTGGGTAGATGGAGTTTGGTACCCAGCTGTTATCGGTATGAATCTCTCACTTGAGCCAGGAAAAGTTACTGCAATTGTGGGTGAATCAGGTTCTGGTAAATCAACGACAGCCCTTGGTTTGATGTCACTTCTGGCTTCAAATGCCCGTATGACTGGATCTGTAAAAGTTAAAGATCAAGAGATGCTCAATGCCAAAGCAGTGACTCTTCGCAGATTCCGCGGCAAGGAAGTTGCCTATATTTTCCAAGAGCCAATGACTGCTCTGAACCCTATCTACACCATTGGTTTCCAGATCATGGAAACACTTCGCAATCACTTTGATATGGGTCCAAAAGAGGCCCATGCTCGCGCCGTTGAATTAATCACCATGGTGGATATTCCAGATCCAGAGAAATCAATTGATAAATATCCTCACCAACTCTCTGGTGGCCAGCGTCAACGCGCAATGATCGCTCAAGCACTTGCTTGTGATCCAGGCTTACTTGTTGCTGATGAGCCAACAACGGCGCTGGATGTAACAGTTCAAGCTGAAATCCTTGATTTAATGCGTGGCCTTAAAGACAAGCTCAACTCTGCAATTCTTCTGATCACTCACGACATGGGTGTAGTTGCCGATATGGCAGATCACATCCTTGTTATGAAGGATGGAATCACTGTTGAATCAGGAACAGCTGAGCAGATCTTTAATAAGCCAACCCATCCTTACACTCAGCAACTTCTGGGAGCAGTTCCAAAGCTTGGCTCTACAAAAAAGCGCGAACTTCCTTATAAGGAGAGCGCTAAACCAGCACCGGTTTTGAAGTTAGAAAATGTCACCATTGAATACCCAAAGCGTGGTCGCATCCCAGCATTTGTGGCCGTTAAGAACTTTAGCCTTGAGATTTATCCAGGTGAGATCGTCGGCCTTGTTGGTGAATCAGGTTCAGGAAAGACAACTGTGGGCCGTGCATCCATTGGTCTGCTTCCAATCAAGGAAGGCTCATTAGAAATTGTTGGCAAAGACATTAGCCATGCAACTCAAAAGGAGCTTTTCACAATTCGTCGCCATACTGGAATTGTTTTCCAAGATCCTGCCTCTTCACTTAACCCACGTTTGCCTATCGGTGAATCAATTGGCGAGCCAATTTTCTTAGCGGGATTAGCAAAGGGTGCTGATTTAGCGCACAAGGTTGAAGAACTACTTGATCAGGTAGAACTGCCACGCAGCTATCGCAACCGTTACCCCCACGAGCTCTCAGGTGGTCAACGCCAGCGCGTTGGTATTGCCCGTGCTCTAGCTCTGACTCCAGATCTACTCATTGCAGATGAGCCAACATCAGCACTCGATGTTTCTGTGCAAGCACGATTCCTTGACCTGTTACAGGAACTACAGGGCAAGTTGAACTTTGCTTGTTTGTTCATCAGCCATGACTTAGCTGTTGTTGACATCTTGTCCCACCGCATTGCAGTAATGCAAGATGGATTGCTAGTTGAAGTTGGCGATCGTGATCAGATTTTGAAGAACCCTAAAAATGATTACACCCGCCGCTTGATTTCAGCTGTGCCAGTTCCAGATCCAAAGGAACAACGCATTCGTCGTGAGGCTCGTTTAGCTGCTAAGAAGTAGATCCTTATGGATCTAGAGCTTCTGGTTTATTCACTCGACCTAGTCTCTACCTTTGCATTTGCATTAGTGGGTGCTCGAGTGGCTGCCAATAAAGGCCTGGATTACGGCGGCATACTTCTGATTGCAGCCATTGCAGCCATCTCTGGTGGAACTTTGCGCAATATTTTTATAGGACAGCGCCCGCCTTGGATTCAATACCCCTGGCTATTTCTACCCATCATTGCAGCGGTTGTAATCACGATCGCAATTGGAAAGAAACAAGAAGTGGGCCGCTTTGCACTTTCCCTGGACACATTAGGTCTTGCTGTTGCAACGGTTTCTAGTGCCCAGTTTGCACTCACCAATGAGGCACCAGTATTAGCAGCCCTTGTCCTGGCCATTGTTGGCGCAGTATCTGGGGGATTGTTTCGAGATATTTTGTGCCAAGTCCAGCCCGTTCTACTGCATCGCGAAACAGTGGGCACGAGCGCTTTTGCCGGGGCTATTTTCTATATCGCTATGAGTTCACTTGGCATCAATGAAGGTGTCACGGCTTTGGTAGCAGGCCTTGCTGTTGTGGCAGTTCGTGAGATTTCAATTAAATTCAATTGGAACCTGCCTAAAGTCATCTCTCGCTAGAACTAATCTCTGGCCTGGCCACTGCGGTGTTTATAGCGGCCTAAGAAATCAGCTTTCATATCGGCAAAATTGCCATCGAGTAAGGCCTGTCGCATCTGATCAACTAGGCGCACGATGAAGCGCTCGTTATGGATTGTGGCAAGGGTTGAAGCGATGATTTCTTTACCGCGGAATACATGGTGCATATAAGCCCGTGTGTAGTGCGTACACGTGTAACAGTCACATTCATCGTCAATGGCCGTGAAATCGCGTTTAAAGGCGCTATTAGATAGGTTAAAACGCCCTTCCATCGTGTACACAGCACTGGTTCGTGCAATTCTGGAGGCTAAGACGCAATCAAATGTATCAATGCCGTTTTCAACCCCCACAAAGAGATCTTCCGGGGCGCCAATGCCCAGCAGATGCTTAGGTTTATTTTCCGGTAGCACCTGATTAACCCAGGAAACGATTGTCCCTAATGAATCTTTATCTAGCGCCCCACCAATACCAAAGCCATCAAAGGATTGCCCAGATGAAACAAGGCCACCTAAATCGGCCGCAGCTTTCTTTCGCAGGTCTTCATATTGAGCCCCTTGGATAACCCCAAAAAGGGCTTGGTAGGGCTTAGTAGATCGCGCCTCTGTTAGCCGCTTGTGTTCATCTAAACAGCGCACGGCCCAGGCCAGAGTTCTATCCATCGCTAACTCTTGATAGCCGCGGGTGTTATGCAAGGTCGTGCACTCATCAAAGGCAAAGATGATGTCGGCCCCAATTTCATGTTGGACCTGCATTGAAACCTCAGGGGTGAAGCGATGCATCGAGCCATCAATGTGGGATTTAAAAGTCACACCCTCATCATCAACATGGGCTAGGCGCTCTTTGTTATCTGCAATGACATCATCACGGCGAAATGTTTGGGCATCCATCGCTAATACTTTTTTAAACCCCACACCCAGAGAGAGAACTTGAAAGCCACCAGAGTCAGTAATTGTTGGGCCAGGCCAGTTCATGAATTGGGCAAGACCGCCGGCCTCATCTAAGACATCAGAGCCGGGTTGCAGATAGAGGTGGTAGGCATTTGCTAAAAGTGCTTGTGCACCAAGATCTGCCATCGCCTCTGGCAGAACAGATTTAACGGTGGCCTTAGTTCCCACTGGAATGAAAGCTGGGGTTTGGATCGTGCCATGGGGAGTGGTGATAGTTCCAACGCGAGCCATGGAAGCCTCTTGGCTAGATTTAATCTCAAAGGAGAAACCCGTACTCAATGGCTCACCTTTCTAGAAATTAAAAGTAGTTGAAGCTTCAACTGTTAGCGTAGACTGATAACTATGGCAGGCCAAAACGCTACCGCACCCCAGTGGCTCAATACTGCCGAAATGAAAGCCTGGCGCCGTTACATCATCGCCAGTCGTCGCTTACTTGAGGCCCTGGATAGTGATTTAGATAGCCATGATTTATCAATGCCAGACTATGAAATTTTGGCCCTCCTCAGTGATGCCCCTGATCGCAAAATGCGAATGAGCGAACTCGCAGACATTGCCTTGCTATCGCGCTCGCGTTTATCCCATCGAATGAAAGTGATGGAAAAGGCGGGCTGGGTAAAGCGCGAGGCATGCCCATCAGATAAACGTGGCTACTTTGCAGTGATGACAGCTAAAGGCTGGAAAGTAATTGTGGCCGCGGCCCCAGATCATGTGGAGAGTGTGCGCGCCAGATTTGTTGATCATTTATCAAAGGCTGATCAAGAAGTAATAGCAACGATATTTGCTCGGGTGGAAGAGTCACTTCGCAACGATGGAAGTAACGACTAAATAAAACTGCATAAAAAAACCCGCCACATAAAGTGGCGGGTTTTTTTAATTGCTAATTACTTAGCAGCTGCCTTCTTGCGACGGCGCTTCTTTGGAGCAGCTGAAGCAGCTGCTGCCTTCTTCTTACGACGCTTTGGAGCAGCCTTCTTAGCTGCTGCCTTCTTACGACGCTTTGGAGCAGCCTTCTTAGCTGCTGCCTTCTTGCGGCGCTTCTTTGGAGCAGCCTTCTTAGCTGCTGCCTTCTTACGACGCTTTGGAGCAGCCTTCTTAGCTGCTGCCTTCTTACGACGCTTTGGAGCAGCCTTCTTTGCTGCTGCCTTCTTGCGGCGCTTCTTTGGTGCTGCTACTGCAGCAGCCTTCTTACGGCGCTTCTTTGGAGCTGCTGGAGCAGCTGCCTTCTTACGGCGCTTCTTTGGTGCTGCTTTCTTTGCTGCGGCCACGTACTTCTCCTATCGGAATGGTTCGGATCCGTCACCCAAACCTTTTCGTGGATAAGCGTGACATCATTTAGGTAAAAATGCCAACATTTTGTGACATTTATTTAGGTGCGTGTCGCAATTTCTTTTTATTTATTTTTTATGCATTTACGGAAAATTTCACTAAATATTTAATTCGAAATCAAAAAAATCGAAAAATTATTAAAAATCCGTGAATTTTCCCAAAATTACGATATCTCTTCCTCGCCTTGAGGGTTTGAGCGTGATTTCTCACTTTCAGCGGCCTTTTCGAGGGCATTTTTGTCGGTTTTTATGTCGAATTTTCGCAAAATTGGAAAAAAACCGGCCAGTAGGACTACGGAAATGATGCAGATTATTCCGCGAGATCTATCGCATGTTTTGCCAGGGTAGTGAGATTAGTTGAAAGTATGTTCGGCTGCTGGAAATTGACCAGCTTTAACATCGGCGGCAAATTCACCAGCCGCAGCCAACATCTCAGTTCGCATATTTCTATATGCCTTAGCTAGCTTGGGAGGGTTCTTGGTAATTCCCATCATGTCCGTCCACACCAGCACTTGCGCATCGCAGTTCACACCAGCGCCAATCCCAATCGTTGGGATCTTTAAGGCGGCAGTAATTTTTGCCGCTAATTCAGCTGGGACTAACTCCAAGACAATGGCAAATACCCCAGCTTTTTCAAGGGCTAGGGCGGCTTGCACAATGGCATCGCCATCGGTGCGACCTTGGACTTTATAGCCACTTAATAAGTGGACTGCTTGGGGCGTTAAACCAACATGTCCCATCACTGGAATTCCAGAGGCCACGAGTTTTTCAACTGTTGCAATATGTGGGCCTTCGATTTTCACACCCATAGCCCCGGCCTCTTTGAAAAAGCGAGTAGATGTTGCAAGTGCTTGTTCGGGTGAGGACTCATAAGAACCAAAAGGAAGATCGGCAATAACAAGGGCCTGCTTTGATGAGCGGACAACTGCGCGGGTCAATGGAATGAGCTCATCAACAGTGACAGGGATGGTGTTGCTCTCTCCTAGAAAATTGTTTCCGGCGCTATCGCCAACGAGCAGGACAGGGATGCCGGCCTCATCAAAAATCTCTGCAGTCATCTGCTCATAAGAAGTGAGCATCGCCCATTTTTCACCGCGGACCTTAGCCGCTAGAAGATCGGCAATCGTTACGCGTCGGTGCAGCGCGCCACCATAAAGGCTTTCCATTGATGTTCCTCTCCTCGAGGCTGCATGAGGCAGTCCCCGGGTACAGGCATAAGGGTACCCCCGTTACACTTGAAAAATGAAGTTGTCTGTAGCCCTTGCTCAGATCAATCCGACTGTGGGAGATCTGAACGGCAACAGCGCCCTGATTATGAACAGCGTTGCCGAAGCTAAAAAGGCCGGTGCGCACATCATTGTTTTTCCAGAGATGATTGTTACTGGCTATCCCGTTGAAGATTTAGCTCTGCGCCCATCCTTTCAAGATGCCAGCATCGCGGCCGTTGAAAAAATAGCGAGCCAAATATCAGGTGACATCGTGGCAGTGGTTGGCTACTTGGACCGTGGTCCACAAAATGCTGTGGCACTCATTCATGAGGGAAAAATCAAAGCCCGCTATGTGAAAAGACATCTACCTAATTATGGTGTTTTTGATGAGTTTAGAAACTTCACTCCTGGCACCAGTGATTTAGTTGTTCGTATTCATGGCGTAGATGTTGCCGTTGCAATCTGTGAAGATATTTGGCACTCCATGGCCAGCATCGCCTCTCGCACACCAGGCCTAGTCGTTGTCCCTAATGGCTCACCTTTTGAGCGAAATAAAGATGATGTGCGATTAGCCCTTGTTCAAAAGAGAGCCCGCGAAATCAAAGCCCCACTTGCCTATGTCAATATGACAGGTGGCCAGGATGATTTAGTTTTTGATGGCGACACCATCGTTGTTGATAAAGATGGCCAACTCCTTGCCAGAGCTCCACAATTTGATGACACGTTGGTAGTTGTTGAAATCGATTGCCAAAAGGAAAGTTCAACGCCTGATGTGGTTATTTCAACAGATGATGCAAAGGCGGCATCTGGCGCTTCTGTAATTGCACCGCGCCTGAGTGATGAAGCTGAGATGTGGCAGGGCCTAGTCATTGGCCTTCGTGACTACATCACAAAGAATGGCTTTAAATCAGTTGTTGTTGGCTTATCAGGTGGAATTGATTCTGCGCTAGTTGCTGCGATTGCAATCGATGCGTTAGGTGCAAAGCGAGTCAACGGTGTTGCCATGCCAAGTAAGTATTCATCCGATCACTCTGTTGAAGATGCCCAAGGCTTGGCAGATGCCACAGGTATTCACTTCAGGATTACTCCTATCGGCCCCATGGTTGATGCCTATATGGCCAACATGGTCCTGAAGGGATTGGCTGAGGAAAATCTGCAGGCCCGCGTGCGCGGCACAACTCTTATGGGTATTTCAAATCAAGAGGGCCACATTGTTTTAGCCACTGGCAATAAAAGCGAGTTAGCAGTGGGTTACTCCACTCTCTATGGCGATGCCGTGGGTGGTTTTGCTCCGATTAAAGATATTTATAAAACAGATGTCTGGGCGCTGGCAATATGGCGAAATGCGCAGGCAGTGGCTGCAGGTCAAACTCCTCCCATTCCAGAGCGCTCCATTTCTAAAGAGCCAAGTGCAGAACTTCGCCCAGATCAAAAGGATTCAGATTCACTTCCTGACTATCCGTTGCTGGATTCAGTGCTGCGCTTATATGTTGATGAGGATCATGGCTTTGAAGACCTGCTCAAAGATGGCTTTGATGAAGAGTTGATTAGGCGAGTTATTTCATTAGTGGATAAAGCTGAATATAAGCGCCGCCAATATCCACCTGGAACTAAAGTCTCAGGCCGTGCCTTTGGTAAAGATCGTCGTTTGCCGATGACTTCACATTGGAATGAGCGCTAAGTTTTTGCAACAACTTGCTTTATGCAAACGATTGGCAACTCGCACTATTAGGCAATCTCAGTAGAATTAGCCTATGAAATCAATCATTAACTGGTTATTCACGCGAAATCGCGTGGTTGATTTCTGCCTCTCTACATCCTGCAGCTGCTGATTTTTAGCCCGCTTTACCTGCAGTTTTAACCATTTTATTAAATTTACCTAGGGAGAATTATGAAGATTTATAACAGCATCACAGAGATTTTTGGAAACACACCATTACTTCGCATCAACAAGATCACAGATGGCGCGGCAGGAAATGTTTATGCCAAGCTGGAGTTCTATAACCCAACATCATCTGTTAAGGACCGTCTGGGTGTGGCAATGATTGATGCAGCCGAGGCAAGTGGTGAGCTTAAGCCTGGCGGAACAATTGTTGAGGCAACATCTGGAAACACAGGAATTGCCGTGGCAATGGTTGCTGCTGCTCGTGGTTATAAGGCAATCATGACAATGCCTGAATCTGTTTCAAAAGAGCGTCGTAAGCTCATTCGTGCATATGGGGCAGAGTTAGTACTCACTCCAGCTGCTGAAGGCATGAAAGGCGCAGTTGCTGCGGCAGAAAAGCTTGCAGAATCTGGTGCTGTCTTAGTTCGCCAATTTGAAAACGAAGCAGGACCAGAGATTCACTACAAAACAACGGGTGCTGAGATTTGGCGCGACATGGATGGAAAAGTTGATGCTTTTGTCTCAGGAATTGGCACGGGCGGAACAATTACTGGCACGGGCCGTTACTTAAAAGAAAAAAACCCTGCAATCAAGGTATTTGGTGTTGAGCCAGCTGCATCACCAATTTTAAATGGTGGAGAGCCAGGACCACACCCCATTCAGGGAATTGGAGCTAACTTTATTCCTAATGTTTTGGATCGCTCTGTCTATGACGAGGTTTTAGATGCAACTGCGGCCGATGCAATTAAATATGCACGCCGAGCAGGAGCAGAAGAGGGATTCCTTGCTGGAATTTCATCTGGTGCAACGTTGTGGGCTGCATCAGAGATTGCAAAGCGTCCCGAGTTTGCAGGCAAGAACATCGTTGTTATCTGTGCTTCAAATGGTGAGCGTTACCTATCAACAGTGCTGTACGAAGACTTGGTTGATTAATTCATGCCAATCCTAAGCCGCATCATTGAAGACCTTGATAACGCACTCAGCCATGATCCGGCTGCGCGTAATCGTTTAGAGGTCGCTTTGGCATACCCAGGTGTGCACGCGATTTGGGGACATCGAATTTCACATTTGCTTTGGAAGAGAAAGTTGAAACTTCTTGCACGCATTCACTCAAATGCTGTGCGCTTCACGACAGGAATTGAGATTCATCCTGCAGCAGTTATTGGGCGTCGCTTCTTTATCGATCACGGTATGGGTGTTGTTATTGGCGCAACATCAATCATCGGTGATGATGTCATGCTCTATCACGATGTAACCCTTGGAGCTCGAGGTATCGAAAAGGGTAACCGCCATCCAAAGATTGAAAACAATGTAATTATTGGCGCTGGTGCGCGCGTACTTGGAAATGTGACCATAGGCGAGGGATCGCGTATCAGTGCCAACGCTGTTATTACCAAGGATTTAGCCCCACGAACCATGCTCGATCAAGCTGATTTCTTTGTCATTTAAGGGCAGTTAACACAGCCGTAATCTTCATTTGTAAGAATGCCGACCATGAGTACCGAAATCAGCAAGCAAGAAGAGTTTGTTCTTCGCACCCTGGAAGAGCGCAATATTCGTTTTGTGCGTTTGTGGTTTACAGATGTTTTGGGCTTCCTTAAATCCGTAGCAATTGCGCCAGCTGAGTTAGAGAATGCTTTTGCCGAAGGTATTGGCTTTGATGGTTCTGCAATTGAAGGCTTTGCACGCGTAACTGAGTCAGATATGTTGGCAAAACCAGATCCTGCAACTTTTTCTATTCTGCCATGGCGCACTGAAGCTCCAGGTGCTGCTCGTATGTTCTGTGACATCGTGATGCCAGATGGCACACCATCGCCTGCAGATCCACGCAATGTTTTACGTCGCACCTTAGAAAAAGCAGCGACTATGGGTTACACCTGTTACACCCACCCAGAAATCGAATTCTTTTTATTCAAAGACAAACCAGAAGCTGGCAAAGCACCTGTGCCAGTTGATCAAGGTGGATATTTTGATCACACACCTGCAGTTGTAGGCCATGACTTCCGCCGCCAAGCAATTACTTTGCTAGAGGCAATGGGAATCTCAGTGGAGTTTTCACATCATGAAGGTGCTCCAGGACAACAGGAGATTGATCTGCGATATGCAGATGCGCTCAGTACTGCCGATAACATCATGACATTTCGCCATGTGATTAAAGAAGTTGCCATGGATCAAGGTTTCCACGCCTCATTTATGCCAAAGCCTTTTACCGATCATCCAGGTAGTGGAATGCACACTCACGTTTCACTCTTTAAAGGTGAAGAAAACGCTTTCTATGATTCGAGTGCAGAGTTAAATCTTTCTGCGGTAGGGCGCTCATTTATTGCAGGTCTTCTCAAGCACGCACCAGAGATCACTGCAATTACTAATCAATGGGTGAACTCCTATAAGCGCTTACATGGCGGGGGAGAAGCACCAGCATTTGTTAACTGGGGTCCAAGTGATCGCGGTGCATTAGTGCGCGTTCCTATGTATAAGCCAAAGAAAGAAAACTCAACACGTATTGAATTTAGATCACCAGATACTGCATGTAATCCATATCTTGCATATGCCGTTATGTTGGCAGCGGGCTTAAAAGGCGTTGAAGAAGGCTATGTATTAAAGGATTCAAGGGATCCAATTTCTCTGCCGTCTGATCTCAATGAAGCTATTGAAGAGATGGAAAAGAGTGAACTAGTCCGTCAAACTTTGGGTGAGCATGTATTTGAATATGTTTTGCGCAATAAGCGTGCTGAATGGCAGGACTATCGCCGCCAAGTCAGCGCATATGAACTAGATCGATATTTGCCAGTTCTTTAGCCTGCGCGTTACCCTTTACCCATGAACACACGCAGTCTCCTCCTTAGCTGCCGTGGCGGGGTCAAATAACCGAACCCCTCGCTGCGGGGTTTGCCGTCTCGGTAAAAAGACAAATTCCGCACACTTATAAGGAGCAATTGAAATGAATTTTCCCAAGCAAGTACCTTCATCGATGCCAGTGCATCGCTATGAAGCTTTTCACCCAATAGATTTACCAAATCGCACCTGGCCTAATAAGAAGATAACTAAAGCCCCGCAGTGGTGTTCAGTAGATCTTCGAGATGGCAACCAAGCACTCATTGACCCAATGGACACACCGCGCAAGTTAGCGATGTTCAAACTTCTTGTAGCCATGGGTTACAAAGAGATTGAAGTGGGTTTTCCAAGTGCTAGTCAGACCGATTTTGATTTTGTTCGAAAGATTATTGAAGAGAAGTTGATTCCTGATGATGTAGTTATTCAGGTTCTGACTCAAGCACGTGAAGCGTTAATTGTTCGCACCTTTGAATCTATCAAGGGTTCCAAGCAGGCGATAGTTCACCTCTATAACTCCACATCCACTCTTCAGCGCCGAGTTGTTTTTGGTCTTGATAAAGAGGGCATCAAAAAGATTGCAACTGATGCTGCCAAGATCTGTTTAGATCTAGTTAAAACAGTTCCTGAAACTAAGGTCTCTTTTGAGTATTCACCTGAGTCATATACGGGCACAGAGCTCGAATTTGCTGTTGAGGTTTGTAATGCAGTCAATGATGTGTGGAAGCCAACCCCGCAGTGGAAAACCATCATGAACCTGCCAGCAACCGTTGAAATGGCAACTCCAAATGTTTATGCAGATTCCATTGAGTGGATGTGTCGAAACTTAAATAATCGCGACAGTGTGATTGTCTCTCTTCACCCACACAATGATCGCGGCACAGGTGTTGCAGCAGCAGAACTTGGCTACCTTGCAGGTGCTGATCGCATTGAAGGAACTTTGTTTGGAAACGGTGAGCGCACAGGAAATGTTTGCCTTGTGACCCTTGGAATTAACCTAGTTACACATGGCATTGATCCACACATTGATTTCTCTAATATCGATGAAGTGCGTCGCACAGTCGAATATGCCAAC
>Ga0255085_1000388_pt1 | contig 12484 bp, 10 predicted proteins | sample Colum_Cont_RepB__FD_188442 | JGI IMG/M metagenome (GOLD analysis project Ga0255085, IMG submission 188442) | Freshwater microbial communities from Columbia River, Oregon, United States - Colum_Cont_RepB_8d | ecosystem: Environmental > Aquatic > Freshwater > River | place: USA: Oregon | collected... | reverse complement strand
GAGTACACCGAGATCGGCGACGACTATCTTTGCGGGCGCATGCCGGTGGATTCCCGCACCGCGCAGCCCTGGGGCATTCTGCATGGTGGCGCGTCGGTGCTGCTGGCCGAGACGCTGGGCAGCATTGCAGCCAGTCATTGTGTGCGGGGCGAGAACGAGCGGGCGGTGGGGCTGGAGATCAATGCCAATCACGTGCGGCCGGTGGCGTCGGGCTGGGTGACGGGCACGGCGCGGGCGCTGCACATCGGGAGCACCACGCAGGTGTGGGAGATCCGCATCGTCAATGAGCAGGGCAAGCTGACGTGTGTGTCGCGGATCACGATGGCGGTGATCAAGGGGTAGCTTCAATCGCCATAGATATCCTCAAGTTGCTCTTTTGTTGGCTTGTAGCCGCTGCCTTCTGCATGAGTTTTCTGCGACTCTCGGATTTGCGCTGCCAGACTTGGGTTCTGTAAAACATAGTCCGACTCGCTTAACTCCAGCACTGCCCCCGGCAACACCCTCTGTACATCCCTGATGGCAGTGTCCATGGCCTGATCTGCTGACTCGGCTTCGCGAGAGAAATCCAGCGCCAGTCGTCCGGGTTGCCCGGAACCAATCATTGCATCGTCGAAGCCCGCCTCATAGAGACTTTCAATGAGCGCATCGACGTCAACGGCTTGGTCTGGAAGTGTGACGTGCAAGGTGAATAAATGAACGGGCATGGCGTTTTCTCCGTATCGGCAATCGGTTCACCTCAAGCGTAGTCGCCGTTCTCGAAACCCGCCAAGTGACAACAGTCAGCCCCCGCCACTCTGCACCCACCTACCAACCCCCGCGCCGTTGGGGTACAGTCGCCTTGCCCCCTGCTCCCTTTGCGCCCGCCTGACCCCGTGCTTGCCAATAACAATCAGAAAGACGAGGACACCATGATCACCAAGCGCCCTCTGCCCCTCGCGATTTCCATGCTCACCCTGCTGGCCCTGGCCGGCTGCGGCGGCGATGCCACGCCCGCGTCCACAGCGACCACGGCGGCACCCACCCCGGCGCTGCCCACAGTGGACGACGACGATATTGCCGGCAGTGTCTACGGCCCCAACGGCCCCGAGGCGGGCGTGTGGGTGATTGCCGAGACGCGGGATTTGCCGACGCTGTATTCCAAAACGGTGGTCACCGACGAGGACGGCCTGTTCCTGATTCCCGACCTGCCGCTGGGCACATATGACGTGTGGGTGCGCGGCTATGGTCTGGTGGATTCGCCACGGCGCAGCACCAAGCCTGGCGTGTCGCTGGACCTGCGGGCCACGCCGGCACCCGATGCGCGTGCGGCAGCGCAGTTCTATCCGGCGGGCTATTGGTATTCGCTGCTGGAAGTGCCCACGGCCGACGAGTTCCCGGGCACGGGGCAGGACGGCAACGGCATCGCCGAGGGCGTGGTGCATCAGGACGACTTCATCCGCCGCATCAGCAATGGCGGCTGCGTGGTGTGTCACCAGATGGGCACCGAGGCCACGCGCACCATTCCCGATCTGTTCGCGTCTGCCGAGAATTCCTTCGAAGCCTGGAACCAGCGCGTGCGCTCCGGCCAGGCGGGGGCCTTCATGACCAACACGCTGGCGGGCATGGGCGACAAGCGCACCCTGCAGATGTACGCCGACTGGACCGACCGCATCGCGGGGGGCGAGCTGCCACCGGTGCCGGAACGTCCCCACGGGCTGGAGCGCAACGTGGTCATCACGCAGTGGGACTGGGCCGACCCCAAGGCCTATCTGCACGATCTGGTGTCCACGGACCGGCGCGACCCGACAGTGAATGCCTGGGGCCGTCTGTATGGCGCGCTGGAAGAATCCGCCGACTATCTGCCGGTGCTCGACCCGCTGGCCAATGCCACCTATCAGGTGCCGGTGTTTCCGGAAGACCCCAATTACAATCCGCCGGTGGTGCCGCCCATGGGGCCGTCAGCCTACTGGGGCGAAGAGCCGATCTGGGACACCTCCACCACCGTGCACAACCCGATGATGGATCAGGACGGCCGCGTGTGGATTACCTCCCGCGCCCGCGACCCCGACAATGTGCCGGCCGTCTGCCAGGAGGGCTCGGAGCACCCGTCGGCGCAAATGTTCCCGGTGGGGCGCTCGGGCCGGCATCTGGGGGTCTATGACCCGCAGACCGACATCTACACGCCCATCAACACCTGCTTCGGCACGCATCACCTGATGTTCGCCGAAGACGCCGACAACACGCTGTGGACGAGCGGCGGCGGCGCGGTGGTGGGCTGGCTGAACACGCGGCAGTTTCTGGAAACGGGCGACGCCGTGGCCGCCCAGGGCTGGACGCCGCTGATTCTGGACACCAATGGCAATGGCGTGCGCGACGAAGGCTATGTGCAGCCCGAGGAAGCGGCCGATGCCGCACGGGACACGCGCATCGTGGCGGGCCTGTACGCAGTGGCGCCGGCGGCCGATGGTTCGGTATGGGGCTCGACGCTGGACTACCCGGGGGCGGTGCTGCGCATCGTGCCGGGGGCGGATCCCTCCACCACGGCGCTGACGGAAATCTACGAACTGCCGGTGTATGCCGACGGCAATGCCATCGAAGGCTTCTCGCCGCGCGGTATGGATATCGACCGCAACGGCGTGGTGTGGGCGGCGCTTTCAAGCGGCCACATGGCCAGCTTCGACCGCCGCAAGTGCACCGGGCCACTCAACGGCCCGACGGCCACGGGCCAGCATTGCCCCGAGGGCTGGACCTTCTATCCAGAGCCGCTGCCGCAGTTCAAGAATCTGGATCAACCGGGCAGTTCCGAGGGCAGTTATTACACCTGGGTGGACCAGCACAACACCTTCGGGCTGGGCAACAACACACCGATCAACACCGGCAATCAGTCGGGCGCCCTGCTGGTGCTGGACGATGGCGAGTGGGTGCGGCTGACGGTGCCCTACCCGCTGGGCTTCTACACCAAGTGGATGGATGGCCGCATCGACGACCCGGCAGCGGGCTGGAAAGGCCGGGGCCTGTGGGCCACGCTGAGCAGCCGCGCGCCGTTCCACATGGAGACGGGGCCGGGCACGACGAGCAAGGTGTATCACTTCCAGATGCGGCCGGACCCGCTGGCGAGGTGAAGGGAGTGTAGGAGCTTGCTTGCAAGCGAACTGTTCGCGGGCCTGTGGGAGATTGCTTGCAAGCGAACTGTTCGCGGGCAAGCCCGCTCCCACAGTTCAGCCCGCTCCCACAGATCAGACTGCTCCCCGATACACATCCCTGCGATGCCCCACCTTGACCACCAGGACGACCAACTGCTCATCCTGGATTTCATAAACGATGCGATACACCCCCTGTCGAATGCGATAGCGCGGCAGTCCTGACAGTTTCTCGCAGCCCGGCGGACGAGGGTTTTCTGCCAATGCCTGAATGCGCGCCAGAAGGCGGGCGACATCCGCATTCGGAATGGCGCGCAGGTCTCTGGCGACAGAGCTCTTGAACGCCAGCCTATAGCTTGCCATGGGCTTTCAGGTCGTTGAGGAGCACTTCATACGTGATGGTGGGTTCGGCGACGCGTTGATCGAAGGCAGCCAGATCTTCCTGGTCTTCGGCCAGCGCGGCACGCACGGCGTCATTCACCAGATCCGAGATGCTTCGTTGACTGTGTACTGACTTGAGCCGCAGTGCGTCGTGCAGCTGTGGGTCGAAGTAAATGGTGGCGCGCTTTGATGTGTCATGCATGGGACACCTCCTTGTATGCAAGCGTAGCGCTTTGACGTCATGACGTCAAAGCGCTACTGCCTGTTGGAGCGGGCTTGCCCGCGAAGATGGTCAATAGAATCTTTTCGCGGGCAAGCCCGCTCCCACTATCAGGGTTCTCCGTTCACCCCAGCGCCCGCACCCGGTGGTTTTCGCTGTCGGTCACATACAGAATGCCCTGGTGCATGAATACGCCATGGGGCCTGGCCAGCGCACAGCGCAGCGGGTCGCCATCGGGCCCGTCGGCCACGGCGCCGGTGCCCAGTACTGTGCTGAGCAGTCCGGAATTCAGGTCCATGCGGCGGATGACATGGTTCTCGGTGTCCACGATGTACAAGGCATTGTCCTCGCCCGACCACGCGATGCCCTTGGGGCCGTTGAAGGTGGCGTCAATGGCAGGGCCGCCGTCGCCCGTGTAACCGCTCTCGCCTGTGCCAGCGATACGCTGCAGCGTGCCGGCTCGCAGATCCAGACGAAACACGGCGTTGCCTTCCCGCAGCACCAGATAGGCATTGCCCGCAGCATCGGTGTCGATGGAACGCGGGCCGCGCAGCGGTGTGCCCAGCAGCGGGCCGCTGTCGGGGGTGGCCTCGCGGGTGCCGTCACCGCCAAGGGTGCGGATGATGCCGCTCTCGCGCTCGATCATGCGCAGGCGCTGGTTGCCGATGTCGCAGATCAGCAGATTGCCATCCGCATCGAAGGCGATGCTGTGGGGCTGGCGCAGCTGCGCCAGATGCGCGGGGCCGTCATCGCCCGAGAAGCCCGGCTCGCCCGTGCCTGCGATGGTGGACACCAGACCGGTGACGGCATCGACACGGCGAATGACATGGGCATCGCGCTCCACGACGAACAGATGGCCGTCGCGGTCGAAGCGGATCTCATGGGGCGCCGAGAACGCGGCCTGCAGCGCGGGGCCGCCATCGCCCGTCCAGCCTTTCTCGCCACTGCCGGCGATGGTGCTGATGCGCCCGTCAGTGAGGGACACGCGGCGCGTGCGGCCCGTGTCCACTTCGCAGAAATACATGGCACCATCGGGACCCACAACCACTCCGTAAGGATTGTTGACCGGGGTGTTCGTGGCGGGCAGACCGGCGAGGTCATTCTCGTAGCCCGCCACGCCATTGCCGGCCAAGGTGCTGACGCGCAGCGCCTGGGCCAGGGCGCGCATCGGAGTCAGCAGCAGGGCGGTTGTTGCCGCGAGCCCCTGCAGAAAGAGACGGCGGGTTCGCGAGCAGGGCTCGCTCCCACTAGCTTGCGAGCAGGTCTTGCTCCCACGGGTGAGGTTGGCGGAGGGCAGCATTTTTATTCTCCTTGTGCGCTGTGTGAATCTTGTCGTTTGTGTCTGTTCGCGGGCGAGCCCGCTCCCACACACGTTGATGGTTGCTGACAAGGGACCCTACCAGTGGGAGCTTGCTTGCAAGCGAACAGTCATCGCTGGCACTGCACCCGGCGTCTGCCTGCCCCTGTGCCGTTCAGCGGCATGAGAGACCCGCACCGAGTGAGCCGGGAGACCGTGGCTCCCGGCGCTGCGAGGGCATCGAGGATCGATGCGGGTCAGCCGCAGAACGGCACAGGGGCAGGCAGGCGCCGGTCGAAACTGCAATGGATTCGCTTGCAGGCAAGCTCCTACGGGTTGGGGTCGCGAGCAGGGCTGGGTTCGCGGGCAAGCCCGCTCCCACAGGCAGGGCCTCAGCGCTTGCTGCACCACGGCGCAATATCTGCCGCCGGCATCGGGCGTGCCACACCATAGCCCTGGGCACAATCGCATTCCAGCGCTTTCAACGCACGCAAGTGCTCCTCGGACTCCGCGCCTTCGGCAATGACCTGGCGCCCGAAAGCATGACCCAGCGCGATGATGCCTTCCACGATTTTGCGGTCCTCGGCATTCTCCAGCATGGCAATCACGAAACTCTTGTCGATCTTCAGCGCATCCACAGGCAATTGCCGCATGTAGGTCAGCGACGAATAGCCCGTGCCGAAATCATCCAGCGAGAAGCGCACGCCCAGCGCCTTGCACTCCAGCACCCGCAGCCGCGTGCGCACGAAATCGGCAATGCGCGAAGTCTCGAGAATCTCCAGCACGACCTGGCTGCGCTCCTGCACGCCGTGCGTTTGCAAAATCTCTTCCAGTTCCTGAACGAAGCGTTCGCTCAACAGATGGTCGACCGAAATATTGATGCTCACCGGCAGGCTGAGACCGGCTTCTGCCCAGACGCGCTGCTGTCGCACCACGTTGTTGATGACCCAGCGGCCAATGTCCAGCTCGAGCGGAGAACCCGAGAGCGAGTCGATGAACTCGCCGGGCAGCCGCAGCGAACCGTCATGCTGCGGCCAGCGGATCAGCGCCTCGACCGACCAGATCTCGCCGGTGCGCAGATCCACCTTGGGCTGGTAGTACATCTCGAATTCTTCGCCGCTCAGCGCGCTTTGCAGGGCCAGCAGTTTGTCCTGCCGTTCACGGCTTTCCAGATCTTCGCTGGCATCGAACAGGATGAAGCGATTGCGCCCTGCTGTTTCGCGCGGTACATCGCCTGGTCGGCAAAGCGCAGCAGCTCGTCGGCACTCAGGTCGATCTCGGGATAGATGGCTACGCCGGCGCTGGCAGACAGGGCGATCGTCTTGCCGTCGATGTCCATCGGACGCCGGGCCATTTCCAGCACCCCCTGCATCACCTCGATGATGCGGGAACGGGACTTCAATTCAGTGAGCAGCAACACGAACTCGTCGCCGCCGATGCGGGCCACCGTGTCATGGGCACGCAGGACGGAGCGGATGCCATGGGCTGTCTCCACCAGCACCTTGTCACCCACCTCGTGCCCCCAGGTGTCGTTCACACCCTTGAAGTTGTCGAGATCCAGAAAGCACACCGCCAGAAGTTCCTCGCGGCGCTGGGCATGGGCGATGGCCATTGCAAGGCGATCGTCCAGCAGCCGTCGATTGGGCAGCCCGGTCAGCACGTCATAATGGGCGATGCGGTCCAGCTCACTCTGATGCTCCTTGAAATGACTGATGTCAGTGAAGATGGCGAAGTAGTTGCTGACCTTGCCGTCCTCGCCACGCACAGTATCGATGGACAGCAGCTCGGCGTACACCTCGCCAGTGTTTCGGCGGTTCCAGATTTCGCCCTGCCAGCGGCCCTTTTCGTTCAGCTGTTTCCACATCTGCTCGTAGAACTCGCGGGGCTGTCTCCCGGAGCTGAGCACCGACGGTGACTTGCCGATGATTTCCTGACGGCTGAAACCCGTAATGCGCTCGAAGGCCTCGTTGACATCGACGATGAGGTTCTGTGCATCCGTGATGATGATGCCTTCCTGACTGGAGGCAAACACCTTGCTGGCCAGCTGGAGCTGTTCGCGCTGCAACTGCTCGTCGGTCACATCCCGCAGATACCCGTGCCAGAGAATGCTGCCGTCGGGCTCGCGCTCGGGTGTGGCATTGCCTACCACCCAGATCAGGCCGCGGGTGGGGTGATTGACCCTGTAGCGCTCATGCCACTCCGTCAACGCACTGGCAGAGGCGGCAATGCTTTCCGAAACCCGCGCGAAGTCATCCGGGTGCAGCACCTGGAAGACTGGCGTGGCGTCGTGCTCGACAGCCGCCGGCGAGCAGCCATACACGCGCTCGATTGCCGCCGTGGCGAACGGAAAGTGCGAGCTGCCGTCCGGACGCAGGCGGTACTGGTACAGGTAGCCAGGCAGGTGAACGAACAGGCGGTTGAGACGACCGAGCAGCTCGGTGTGCTGCTGCTCCAGCAGCCAGCGGTCGGTGATGTCCATGTGCGAGCCAAACATCCACAAGGGCTGGCCCTGCTCATCACGAATCAGCACCTCACCGCGGACCAGAACCCGCACCCAGTGGCCGGCCTTGTGACGCATGCGGAACTCGGCCCGGTACTGCGAAAGTTCCCCGGAAAAATGCTTCTGCAGGGCGTCGAAGCAGACCGGCAGGTCGTCTTCGTGAGTCAGGCGCGTCCATGTATCGACCGTCGTGGGCTGCAGTTCTTCGAGGATATTGCCCACAATCTGCGCCCAGGTCTCGTTGAAGTGGGTCTCGCCGCTCTGCACGTTCCAGACCCATGTGCCGATGCCGGCGCCCTGCAGCAAATATTCCGCCACACGATCTTCGGGAAGGTTTGTTGTGGAAATGCCGCTCATGGAGGTTACAGACAGACTCGTTCAACAGAAGTTCAAGTTGAGACCAGTCTAGCATCGCGAGGGGGGCAATTGGGAAGCGTAGGATTCTGTCACCTGTGGGAGCGGGCCCGCTCCTACAGTTGTGCCAGCTGCTCCTGCGCATCCGTGTGGCCCTGCGCCGCCGCCAGTTCCAGCCAGCGCCTTGCTTCCTCGCGGTCCTGGCTGACGCCCTCGCCCGCCAGATAAAGCCGGCCCAGCACCGCCTGCGCGTTGGCATGTCCCTGCTCCGCCGCCTGTTGATACCAGCGCGCCGCCTCGGACGCGTCCTGCGCGATGCCGCGGCCTTCGCTGTACAGCGTCCCGATGTTGAACTGCGCATCCGCGTCGCCCTGCGCGGCGGCCTGCTGATACCAGATCAGCGCCTGTGGCGTGTTCTGCGCCACGCCCTGCCCGAAGTCATACATCATGCCCAGGCTGAACAGGGCACGGGCATGGCCCTGGGCCGCAGCGGTCTGCAGCCAGCGGCGGGCTTCGTTGAAATCCTGAATCAGGCCTTCACCATTGCGGTACAGAATGCCGAGATTGTTCTGGGCCTTGGCCACGCCCTGCTCCGCCAGCGGCCGCCAGATGGCCAGCGCGGTGGCGAAGTCACCTTCGTAATAGGCGCGGCGCGCCTGCGCCAGGGGGTCATCCCAGGTCTGACGACTGGCAGCGTCCTTGAGAATAAGCCGGTTGGCCTGGGTGGCCGGCGGCTCGGAATCGCCATAGATGCCGGCCAGCCAGTGGCCGTCAGTGGGGTTGGGGAAGATCACATAGTCGACGCCGAACTTCGCACTGTCTTCCGCCATCGCTGCGATGCGGCCGTCGATGTCGCCGCGCACATAGTATTTGCGGCGAAAGTCGTTGAGGCTGTCGCCCAGCATCACCACCACGTCGTACTGTTCCATGAGTTCGTCCTGGCGCGGCTCCTTGTTGGACGTCTCGCGCAGCACGGTCACATGGGCCTCGTCCGCGAAGGGCAGGCCCGCCGTACGCAGATGCTGCAGGGCCAGCGCGTAGGTGTTTTCGCCCTGATCGCGATTGGTGACATAGAACACTTCCACGCCATTGGCGCGGCAGTACTCCAGAAACTCCATAGCCCCCGGCGTGGCGGTGGCCAGGTTCGCGGCCACCCACCGGTCCCAGTCGGCATCGTCGAAGAAGTCCATGTTCTCGCGCACCAGGTGACCCCAGTAGGTCAGTGAGTGCAGCACGGTGTCGTCCACATCGCTGATGACTGCCAGAGGTTTGTCGCCACTCTGCCGCGCCGCCAGTGCCGCTTCCACGTGCAGCCGCGCGATGTTGAAGCCCTGGTGATACAGCGCCTGATACTCCGCCGCCGTCTGCTTCCAGGCCAGCGCATAGAGCAAGGGGTTGCCGGTGCCGTCGTCCGCGTTCTGTGCCGAAGCATCCAGAACGGGCGCGCACAGCAACATGGCGAGCAAGAATTTTCTAAGCGACATTGGAGCCTTCCTGATCTGTGGATGTTTGCGGGCCCTGCTGTGGACCTGAGCCCTGCTGTGGGAGCGGGCCCTGCTGTGGACCTGAGCCCTGTTGTGGACCTGAACCCTGCTGTGGACCTGAGCCCTGTTGTGGACCTGAACCCTGTTGTGGGAGCGGGCCTTGCCCGCGAACGACACCACCCGGCGGCGACACCAGCTGCACGCGGCTCTCTTTCAGATAGCGGTCCAGATAGATGGCGGCCTTGGTGGCCTGATCCACCACACGGTGCAGATCACTCAGGCGCTCGAGCATGCTGGCCATGCGCCGGGGCAATACTTCGCCTGACGTGCCTGCCTGCAGCAAGCCTGCCTTGAGCGCCTGATAGGCCGTTTCGAATTCGCGTCGCGTCTGCGCCAGCGTCTCGGCTTTCCAGTCGAGTCGATCGACCTGCGTCAGGTCGAGCAGGGCCACAGCACTCGCCCGCAGATGATTGCGTTCAACGGCAAGTGCGGACAGAGGCGCCAGCTCGCCCTCCTGATGATCCTGCACCATCTCCAGCGCATGCTCTGCCACATTGACAAGGTACTGACCCACCCGCTGCGCATCGGGCAGCGCAGCGAGCTGAGCACTGGACATGCCCGCACGGGGAATGCCGCTGGCAAACTCGCTGATCGCAATGTTCAGATTCTCCAGCGCGCGATGACCACTCTCGAGCTGCGGGCTGTGGGGCTCCTCCGTGCTCACGGCCTCACGTGCCACGCGTCGCGCAATGCCGTGCATGCGGTGCAACTCCTGCGCCAGCGCATCAAGTGCCAGCGACGGCGTGGACTGCACGTTGCGGTCCATGAAGCGGGGCCGGCTCTCATCTTCTTCCAGCGTGGTGAAGCGCGTTTCCAGCCAGGCCACCAGTCGGGGGGTCAGGGGCCACATCACCACGATTCCCAGCAGGTTCACCAGCGTGTGGAAAATGGCCAGGGACATCGCCAGCTGATCCTGGGAGCCGAACAACAACGCGACGGCATGCACGGCAATGAGCAGCGGTGACAGCAGCACAAACGATACAACCGCGACCACCAGATTGAAGATCACATGGGACAGCGCGGCACGCCGGGCTGTGGCCGTGGCATCGAACACGGCAAACAGTGCGGTGGACGTGGTGCCCACGTTGGCGCCGATCACCATGGCCGCTGCGGCCGGCAGTGGAATCAGCCCGCCTGCAGTGGCCGTGAGGATCACCGTAAGCGCCGCACTGGACGACTGAATGATGACAGTGAGCACGATGCCCAGCAGCACGAACAGCAACAGATTCAACACGCCGTCGCCCGCCCAGCGGTGCAGGTCAATCACGTCGCCGATGCCGTCGAAGGCATCCTTGAGGACGTCTATGCCCAGGAAAAACAGACCGAAGCCCGCCAGCGCGCGCCCCAGGGCGCCATATTGCACTTTCCCCAGCGCGACTGAGAGCGCCATGCCAATGCCGATGGCAGGCAGTGCAATCACCTGCAGATCAAGATTGAAGCCGACCAGCGCCACGATCCACGACGTGAACGTGGTGCCCAGATTGCTGCCGAAGATCACGCCGACGGCCTGCGGCAGCGCGAGCAGGCTGGCGTTGACGAAACCAATGGTGGTGAAGATGACGGCGCTGGAGGATTGCACGAGCGCGGTGATGAGGATGCCGGAGAGGATGGCGCGACCGCGGCTGCGGGTGGCAGCTGAGAGGATGACGCGAAGAGTGTCGCCGGCGGCGGTGGTGAGGCCGTCGGTCATGAGGCGCATGCCCAGCAGAAAGAGCCCGATGCCACCAAGGAAATTCAGAGCGCCTGCAATTGTCACGATCTACCTCTGCTCAGTCATTGCCGCCAGATTACAAAGAAGCGACACGAGAAGCGAGCCCTGTGGGAGCGGGCCTTGCCCGCGAACAATTAGCGCACTGTCCCGGCCCCGGCCAGCCGTCTCCCCGTTCTGCGGCTGACCCGCATCCCTCCTGGATGCCCTCGCATCGCAAAGAGCCGCGGTCTCTTTGCTCACTCGGTGCGGGCCTTTCATGCCGCTGCACGGGGAGACGGCTGCCCAGGGCCTGCATCGGTGCCAGCGAAAAGTTCGCGGGCAGGGCCCGCTCCCACAGAGTCCCTCCCGACGCCGGCTCACTCCATGCCATACTCCACCTTGAGAAACAATTCGCGGGCAGGGCCCGCTCCCACATGAAGGTCTGGCCCCACATGATGGTCTGGCCCCACAGCACGTCCACTCCCACAGGTAATCCGCATGCACATCAAAGCCGTGATTTTTGACTGGGACGGCACCATCGTCGACTCCATCGAGCACATCGCCACCTCCCTGCATCTGGCCGCCACCGAACTGGGCTTCCCTGCGCTCGAGCAAGCCGCCTACCGCAACATCATCGGCCTGGGCATGGTGGACGCTCTGAAGGCGCTGTATCCCGGCCTCAACGACACTGATATCGAGGCCATCCGGCAGAGCTACAGCCGGTATTTCTTTGCGAAGGAAGCCACGCCCCAGCAGATCTTCACCGGCATGACCGAGGTGCTCGACACGCTGCGCGCTGAAGGACGCGGCCGCGCCGTGGCCACCGGCAAGAGTCGGCGAGGGCTTGATGCAGCGCTGGCGTCCAGTGGTCTGCTGCCGCACTTCGACATCACCCGCTGCGCCGACGAGACCCGCTCCAAGCCTGACCCCGCCATGCTGCTGGAGATTCTGGCGTTCTACGACCTGGCCCCGGAGCAGGCGGTGATGATCGGCGACACCACCTATGACATGGAGATGGCGCAGCGCATCGGCATGCCCGCCATCGGCGTGCGCTGGGGGGTGCATGATCATGAGCGACTGAGCCAGTTCGGGCCCGTCGCCATCGTCGACACGGTGCCTCAACTACAACAGGTGCTGCGCCTGCTCTGAGCGTCGTTGTCACGCATTGTCGCAATCGTGCAGCTGCCTGTAGCGGGCATCCCTGCTATAGTCGGGCCCGTCAACGCCGCTGTCAGAACAAGCCCGCTGAAACCCCAAAACCTAGAAGCACTGGAGCAAGAGCCCTCATCATGACATTCACACACCGTTTGTCCGGCCTCGCGCTGGCTGGTCTGCTGCTGCAGACGGCCTGCAGCCCGGCCACAGAACAGCCGACATCC
>Ga0255085_1000360_pt1 | contig 13322 bp, 8 predicted proteins | sample Colum_Cont_RepB__FD_188442 | JGI IMG/M metagenome (GOLD analysis project Ga0255085, IMG submission 188442) | Freshwater microbial communities from Columbia River, Oregon, United States - Colum_Cont_RepB_8d | ecosystem: Environmental > Aquatic > Freshwater > River | place: USA: Oregon | collected... | reverse complement strand
CTGGGCATCGGTGCGGCGGTGGATCCGTTGGAGGAGGGCGCGGAGGCGGGAGTGATCCGAGTCAGAGAGCATGGCGGCGTCATCGGCGACCCATTCGCCGGAGACGGCGGGATTGGGCGAGGATTGGGCGGCCAGGGGCCAGATTGTGAATAAGAACAGAAGGGCGCGCATGCTGTGAGGAAGCTCGGGATCGATGGGGAAAGAGTATCACCCCCGCTTGCCACCGGGGTTTACTTGCGACATAATCCGCCAAGCCGATTCGCCGCGGTGGTAACCCACCGTCGTAGCGTGGCCAACGATGACAACCACGCCCACCGTGCAGGGTTGGGCGTGGTTGCTTTCGTTAACTTGGATCCAGTTGCCAACCCCCTAAGCGGTTTTGTACCGTAACCTTACGGAAACAATCTTTCCAGGGAGTTTTTTTTTGATGAAAACCAAGTACGTTGCCTGGGCACTCGTATGCCTACTTTTAGGTCTGCCCGCGTTCGGCCAGACCTTTGGAGAGATTACCGGCGAGGTTCGCGACACATCCGGCGCGAACGTTCCCGGCGTGACAGTAACGATTACCAACGCGGCGACCAACGCTGTTCGTACCGCGGTCTCGAACGATTCCGGGGTATACAGCTTTCCTTCGCTGGCGCCGGGTTTGTACAACCTGCGCGCGGAGAAGCAGGGCTTTAAGTCCGCCGCCGCGAAACAGGTGGAAGTGCAGGTTCAGCAGACGGTGCGTTTGGACCTTGATATGACGGTGGGCGCGGTATCGGAAACGATTGAAGTTTCCGGGAGCGTGACGCTGTTGACGACGGAGAACGCAACGCTGGGGACGGTGGTCGAGAACAAGCGGATTATTGAGTTGCCGCTGAACGGGCGCAACTATCTGCAGTTGGTTTCGCTGGCGCCGAATACCTCGACGGGCTTTCCGTCGGCAGGCCAGGCGCGTTCGCGGCAGGGCGGTTTCCGGTCGGAGAACAGCATTGCAGTGGCCGGGCAGCGTAGCTCGTTCAACCACTATTCGCTGGACGGCGTGGAGAACACCGATCCGAATTTCAACACGTTCGTGATTCAGCCGTCGATTGACGCGCTGCAGGAATTCAAGGTGCAGACGGGCGTCTATCCGGCCGAGTTCGGCCGGTCGACGTCGCAGATCAACGTGTTGACGAAGAGCGGCGGCAACCAGTTCCACGGGACGGCGTTTGAGTTCCTGCGGAATGAAAAGCTGGACGCGAAGAACTATGCCTTCCGGACGGCGCGTCCGCCGAAGGATCCGTTCAAGTGGAACCAATACGGCGGCACGTTCAGCGGCCCGGTGATCATCCCGAAACTTTTCAACGGCAAAGACAAGCTGTTCTTCATGGGCAACTATGAGGCGTTCCGGCAACGGCGCGGCACGCAGGCGCTGTATACGCTGCCGACTACGGCGATGCAGAACGCGAATTTCAGCGAAGTGGCGGGCGGGATTTTCGACCCGAACACGCGCGTGGCCGGCGCCAATGGTGCGATTACGGCGACGCCGTTTCCGGGAGGCATCATTCCGGCGAGCCGCATTGCACCGACGTCGACGAAGTTGCTGGAATTCTACCGGCAGCCGAATCTGCCGGGCGTGACGCAGAACTATCAACAGTCGCAGGGCGCTCCGATCAATCGGGACCAGTTTATTCTGCGTATGGATTTGGTGGAATCGTCCAGATCGCAGTGGTCCGGCCGGTACAGCTGGGGCGACGAAGTCCAGTTCAACGAAGGCCTGAAGCTGAATGGCTCGCAGGTTCTGACGAATGTGGAGCAGTACATGGGCTCGAACACGCGTACGCTGACGCCGAACATCGTCAACGAAACACGGTTTGGGTATACCCGTTTCTATAACTCGACGGCGCGGCAGTTGGCCGGCGTGCGGGACGTGGTGAAGGAGCTGGCGATTCCGGGATTGAACACGGGCGCGCCGATCACCTGGGGCATTCCGTCGGTCGGGATCCAGAACTACAGCGGCATTGGCGACGATTCGGAAGGCCCGTACGAGAACAAGAACAACTCGATGCAGTTCCTGAACAACACGTCGTGGGTGCGTGGGAAGCACACCTTCCGCTTCGGCGGAGAAATTCGCCGCGACCAGTTCAACCAGGACGGCAACCAGTTCGCGCGCGGCTCGTTCGGCTTTGAGAACAACGCGACGCGGAACGGCCCGGGCGGCCCCGGGGGCAACTCGTTTGCCGACTTCCTGCTGGGCCAGATCCGGCGGCCGGAGACGGCGGTGGCGATCGGCAGCGCGCGGTTCAAGGCGACCAGTTTCTCGTTCTACGTGGACGACTCCTGGAAGGTGACATCGAAGCTGACGCTGGCGCTGGGCCTGCGTTACGAGAACACGCCGCCGTGGCAGGACACGACGGGCAAGCTGTTCACTGTGGCGATTCCGAACATGGACTCGACGCCGAACGTGGCAGACCGCAGCCGTTACCCGATCTTCCTCCGTCAGGGCATTGGCAGCGATCCGTATGCCGGCATCCTGGTGCGCTGGCCGAACATCACGGTGGCGCAGGACGGCCGTTTGGGCGACCGTCTGGTGGCGCGGGACAACAACGACTTCGCGCCGCGTATCGGCATCACGTGGGCACCGACGAACCGATGGGTGATCCGTTCCGGTGGCGGCGCGTTCTTCGCGCAGGACACTGGCAACCCGCGTTTCGACATGGCCCGCAACATCGCCGGCCGCTTCCGCCAGGAAGCTGTCAGCGACTTCCCGGACCGGCAGTGGAACAATGCGTTCAAGGAGATCGCGGGGGCGACGGCGCAGGTTCCGCAGCCGTACTCGTTCGCGAACCTGTACGACCGCCGCACGCCTTACGTTTTGCAGTATTTGTTCAACGTACAGCGTGAGTTCGGCAACAATATGGCGCTGGAAGCAGGGTACCTGGGATCGGTGTCGCGGAAGCTGGAATCGCTTCGCGCCGTGAACGAAGCCCTGCCTGGTGCGACGGGATCGGTGATCAGCCGCTCTCCGTATCCGAACTTCGGCCGTATTCAGTTGGTGGACAATGGCGGGCGCGGTAACTACAACTCGCTGGGCATGAAGTTCACCAAGAAGTACTCGAACGGCATGAGCGCGTTGATGAGCTACACGTGGGCGAAGTCGATTGACGAAACCAGCGGCATCCGCGTGAATGACGGCGACACGTTGTTCCCGCAGAACAGCTACTGCATGCGTTGCGAGCGGGGCCTGAGCTCGTTCGACACGCGGCACCGGTTTGTTACTTCGGTGCTGTATGCACTTCCGATCGGCAAGGGCCGGAAGATGGACGTCAGCAATAAGTTCCTGAACGCAATCGTCGGCGACTGGCAGATCGGCAACATCTTCACGTTGTCGACCGGCTTCCCGCTGACGGTAGTGACCGGGAGCGACCGTTCGAACACGGGCGCTGGTTTTGACCGTCCGAACTACAACACGGGCGTCGACCCGAACAAGGACGACCGTGACCCGACGCGCTGGTTCAACCCGGCTGCGTATTCGGTGCAGGCGTTCGGAACGTTTGGCAATGTGGGCCGGAATACGTTGATCAGCCCGTCGATCTTCGGCTGGGACTTCTCGAGCATCAAGAACTTCAACATGGGCTACCACGAGGGGCACATGTTGCAGTTCCGCTTTGAGGCGTTCAACTTCCCGAACCACCCGAACTGGGGCAATCCGGACACCAACGCCGGGAACCCGAACAACTTTGGCGTCATTGGCGGCACGCGCGGCAACATGCGCAACCTGCAGGTGGCTTTGAAGTATATTTTCTAGTTCGCGGGTAGTTTCAGAAAGGGCCTCGCCTTGCGGCGGGGCCCTTTTTGCGTTTACTTGATCAGTCCGTCCATGGGGCTGGACGCGGTGGCGTAGAGCTTGCGACCCATGCGACCGGCTTCGAAGGCAAGGCGGCCGGCCTGGACGCCGTATTTCATGGCTTCGGCCATCTTTACGGCATCGGTGGCGGAGGCGATGGCGGTGTTCATGAGAATGGCGTCGAAGCCGAGTTCCATGGCGATGGTGGCGTCAGACGCGGTACCGACGCCGGCGTCGACGATGAGGGGGACGCTCGTGATCTTTTCGCGGAGGATGCGGAGGTTGGTTAGATTTTGAATGCCGAGGCCGCTGCCGATGGGGGCGGCGAGGGGCATGACGGCGGCGGCGCCGGCGTCAATGAGTTTGCGGGCGTTGATGAGATCGTCGGTGGTGTAGGGGAGAACGACGAAGCCTTCTTTGGCGAGGACGCGGGTGGCTTCGATGAGGCCTTCGTTATCGGGGAAGAGGGTGTCGGGGTCGCCGATGACTTCGAGCTTGACCCAGTGGGAGAGGCCGACTTCGCGGCCGAGGCGGGCGGTGCGGATGGCCTCGTCGGCGGTGTAGCAGGCGGCGGTGTTGGGCAATAAAAAGTACTTATCGCGGGGAATGTGGTTCAGCAGGGATTCGCCTGAGGTATCGTTCAGATTCACCCGGCGAACAGCGACCGTAACGACCTCGGCACCGGAGGCGGTGTGGCAGGCGGCCATTTCGGCGTTGCTGCGGTATTTCCCAGTTCCAACGAAGAGCCGCGAGGAGAATCGGCGGCCGGCAATCTCAATTCCGTCTGACATGCCTACATTCTATCGCCGTGAGAATTTTGTAACGGGGGCGGGATGAGGCGCACTACATTTTCTGTGAGCCGTTTGACGGGTTTTCTGCGCGGTTAACGCTATCAGACTATGCGGGGTAAAAGCGGAATAGGGGTAGTGGCTGCGGGTTTGCGAGGTACGGCAGTATATCTCTTGACTGACTTTCGCCGCGCGGATATACTCGCTACGGACCGGTCCTTGGTCCACCGGCTATTCGTGTCTGTGTAGTGCAGCGCTGGTCCTTCGGCACCTATTAGTAGTGTTCCGTTTCCCGATACAGAATTGAGGAGATTATGGCAAGAGAAAGCACGCAACATAAACTGGACCGGGTACGCCCGCCACGCGTCCAGATCACCTACGATGTTGAAACAGGTGGCGCGATCGAAGTGAAGGAACTTCCCTTCGTGATGGGCGTTCTGGGCGATTTCACCGGCCAGCCCGTTGAGCCGCTCGCTCGTCTCCGCGACCGCAAGTTTACGGAAGTGAATCCCGACAATTTCGACCAGGTGCTGGCTGGCATGAAGCCGCATTTGGCGTTCTCTGTTGAGAACAAATTGAGCGACGAAGCCGACGCCGGTCAGCTGAAGGTCGACTTGCACTTCAAGAGCATGGACGATTTCGATCCGGAAAACGTGGCTCGCCAGGTGAAGCCGATCCGGGAACTGCTGGAACTGCGGACTCGCCTCGCCGACCTCCGCGGCACGCTCCAGACCAACGATAAGTTGGAAGAACTCCTGATGAAGACGGCCAAAGATCCGGCCGCGATGGAAAAGCTGAAGAACGAAATCGGAGGCGACAGCAATGAGTGACGCGCAGAAGGTACAGGCCCAGGCGCAGGAAACGACTCTTGAAGGGAGTTTCCTGGATCAGATCGTAGAAGAAGGTCGCGTCGGCACCGATGCGGCGGCAAAAGAACGCGGCAAGAGCCAGATCAAAGAGTTCGTCTCGCAGATCCTGCAAGGCCACATGACGGTTTCGCGCGACGCCGAGGCGACCATCAACGCCCGCATCGCGCAGATCGACCACCTGATTTCGCTGCAGTTGAACGAGATTCTGCACCACGAAGCGTTTCAGAAGCTGGAAGGCTCCTGGCGCGGGTTGAAGTACATGATGGATCAGTCGGAAACGTCGGCTGGCCTGAAGATCAAGGTTCTGAACTGCTCGAAGAAAGAACTGCTTCGCGACCTGCAGCGCGCCCCTGAGTTCGACCAAAGCGCGATGTTCAAAAAGGTGTACGAAGAAGAATTCGGCGTCTTCGGCGGCGCGCCCTTCGGCGCACTGATCGGCGACTACGCGTTCGGCAAGCACCCGGAAGACATCGAGTTGCTGGAACGCATCTCGAACGTCGCCGCGGCGGCGCATGCTCCGTTCCTGACGGGCGCCGATCCGACGATCATGAATCTGGACAGCTTCTCGGCGCTCGACCAGCCGCGTGATCTGGGCAAGATTTTCGATTCGACGGAATTCGCTAAGTGGAAGTCGTTCCGCGCCACCGAAGATTCGCGCTACGTGGGCATGTGCCTGCCGCGCGTGCTGGGCCGTCTGCCGTATGGCAAGGACACCAAGCCGGTGGAAGCCTTCAGCTACGAAGAGGGCGTGGACGGGACCGATCACAACAAGTATCTGTGGATGAACGCCGCCTGGGCCTTGGGCGCCAAGCTCACGCAGTCGTTCGCCACGCACCACTGGTGCGCCGCGATTCGCGGCGTGGAAGGTGGCGGTATGGTGGACGGCCTGCCGGTGCACAACTTCAACACCGACGATGGCGACATCGTCATGAAGTGCCCGACGGAAGTGCCGATCACCGATCGCCGGGAAAAGGAACTGGCCGACCAGGGTTTCATCCCGTTGGTTCACTGCAAGAACACCGATTACGCGGCTTTCTTCAGCGTCCAGTCCGCCCAGAAGCCGAAGCTGTACGACAAGGATGCCGCCAACGCCAACGCCCGCCTGTCGGCGCAGTTGCCCTACATCCTGGCCGTCAGCCGTTTCGCCCACTACTTGAAGGCCATGATGCGCGACAAGATCGGCAGCTTCATGTCCCGCTCGCAGTGCGAGACGTTCCTGAACACCTGGATTGCGCAGTACGTCATTCTTGACGACGACGCGTCCAAGGAAGCGAAAGCCTCGCATCCGTTGCGGGAAGCCCGTATCGACGTTGTGGACGTTCCCGGAAAGCCCGGCGCCTATCGCGCTGTGGCGTTCCTGAAGCCCCACTTCCAACTCGACGAGCTGTCCGTTTCGCTGCGCCTGGTGGCGGACCTGCCGCCGCCGGCCAAGGGCTAATCGAGCTTCTTCAAGCATTCCTGCTTTGTACTCGCGGATCACGCCACCGCCACCGGTGGCGTGTCCCCGCGCACCTATAACCTGACTGTACTTTTTTGCGCACAGGAGCTTTCTACATGGCAACAGATTATTTTTTGGAAATATCCAACATCAAGGGCGAGTCGACTGATAGCAAGCACAAGGATTGGATCGAACTGATTCAGTTTGAAGTGGGTGTGCATCACGCAGTGACGGGTTCGCTATCCTCGGGCGGTTCGCAGTTCAGCGAACGGGCGAACTTCAAACTGTTCACGGTGAAAAAGACGATCGACATCGCGACGCCGAAGTTGTTCTTTTACTGCGCCAAGGGCGAGCCGATCCCGAAGATGCAGGTGCACCTGTGCCGCGCGACGGGCGAGAAGACGACGTACCTTTCCTTCATTTTTGAGAATTGCCACGTGCAGTCGTTCACGGCAGCGGCCGAACAGGCGCTGAACCAGAACCTGCCGCTCGAAGAAGTGTCGTTCTCGTACTCCAAAATCACCTACGAATACTTCAAGACCGACCACGCCACGGCGAAACTGCTGGGCTCCGGCGGCAAGACGTTCTGGGATCAGACCCTCAACCAGGGCGGTTGATAACCTCTCGTCTGCCTCCTGAAGTTTCACTATGACAGCCAGGGAACTGTACCAGGCAGGAAAACTGAAGGAAGCCATCGCGGCGCTGAACATCGAGGTCCGGGACAACCCGGCCGATGTGCGGCGCCGCACCTTCCTCTTCGAGCTTCTTGTCTTCGCCGGCGACTACGACCGCGCGGAAAAGCACATCAATATTCTCAGTGACGCGTCCCCGGAAGCCAAACTGGGCTCCGTCCTCTATCGTGCGGCTATCCACGCCGAAAAGAGCCGCAAGGACCTTTTCAACAAGCACGAATATCCGGTTCACCCCGGAGATGAGGACGCCGAACAGGAAGGCACCTTGAACGGGCAGCCGTTCAAGGTATTCGTCGACGCCGATCCCACCATCGGACCGCGCCTGGAGGTATATGCCGCCGGCGCCTACATTTGGATCCCCTTCAAACACATCGAGTCGATTGAATGCGAGGCGCCGAAGCGCATCCGGGACCTGTTATGGGTTCCCGCGATTGTGCGAACCGGGCCGGCGTTCAAGATGACCGAACTCGGTGAAGTATTGCTCCCCGCTTTGACCTGGGACGCCAGTGCGTCGGACGACGACCTGGTGCGCCTTGGCCGCGTTACCAACTGGGTGGAGAACGAAAATGGCGATGTGAAGCCTGTCGGCCAGAAGATGTTTCTGGTGGACGGGGAAGACGTGCCTATCCTCGAACTGCGCAAGCTGGAGTTTTCGCGACCCGAAGCGGAGGAACCAACGGAAGAGTAACCTCAGAAGATGCCAATCCGCGAAGACCTCCTGACTCCCATCCCCGGAGATAATCCGAGCGGAACGTACCTTTACTACGCCCCGATCTACGACAAGATCAAGGAGGCCCGGCGTCAGGACGAAGACTCCGGGCCCTCCGGCGTATGGACGCGTGAGCGGAAGATGGCCGATTGGAATACGGTCATCAAGCTGGCTGGGGAGGCGTTGGCGACGCAGTCGAAAGACCTGCAGTTGGCGGCGTGGTTGACGGAAGCGTATTTCAAAAAAGAAGGCTTCGGGGCGTTCCGGGACTCGCTGGTGATGATGCGGCAGTTGGTGGAGACGTTCTGGGACACGATCTACCCGGAGATTGAGGAAGGCGACGCGGAGTTCCGGGCGACGCCTCTATCGTGGATCGGCAACTTCGACCTGCAGATTAAGATGGCCCCGATTACGCGGGGCGGGTTGAGCGCGTTTGACTACCGCGTGGCCACGTCGATGGGCACCAAGCAGGACGCGGAAAATGGCGGCAGCCAGAAGCTGGAAGAGTTCAACGCGAAGGTTGCCGAGGGGAAGACGAGCCTCGATGAGTTCGATGGCGACTTCGACAAGACCCCCAAGAAATATTACGTAGAGCTGGCGGAGACGTTCGTCAGCACGTTGGAAGAACTGGAAAACCTGCAGCGCGTTTGCGAAGAGAAGTTCGGCGACGACTCGCCCGGATTTTCGAAGCTGCGCGGGGCGCTGGAGGAGACGCAGGTTACCGTTAAGAACCTGCTGAACCGGAAGCGGGAAAAAGAGCCGGATGCGCCGGCGCCTGGCGAAGAGCCGGTGGAAGAAGTTGTCGAAGAGGCGGCACCGGTTTACGAGCAGAGCTACGGTGCCGCGCCGGTGGCGGCCCCGGTTAAGAAGAAGGCCGGTTCGCTGGCCGCCGAGCCGCAGGATGCCGATGACGCGCTGGCGCGGATTGTCGTGGTGGCGCGGTATTTGCGGGTGTTGGACGTCTATTCGCCGGCGCCGTTTCTGATGCTGGCCGGGTTCCGGTTCGGCGAGTTGCGGGCCGGGGGCGATACCCTCGACGCTTCGAAATTGGAAGCCCCGCCGACGGAGATCCGGCAGGGGATGAAGAAGGCGTCGATGGAGTCCAACTGGGAAGAGGTCTACAAGCTCTGCGTGGAGGCACTGGCGTTGCCGTGCGGGCGCGGATGGCTGGACCTGCACCGGTATGCGGCGAAGGCTTGCACGGAGTTGGGCTGGTACCACGAAGGCACGCGGCGCGGGATTATTTCGATGGTGCGCGGGATGCTACAGGACTACCCGGACCTGCACAAGATGACGTTGATGGACGACACGCCGACGGCCAATGGCGAGACGCTCCAGTGGATTGAATCCGACGTTTTGACGGGCGGGGCTCCGGCCGCTGCCGCGGCGCCTGCGTATCAACTGCCGCCGGCGGTGAGCTATTCGCAGCCCGCGCCGGAAGAGATTGGCGCGACGCCGGATGCGTGGGAGCTGGCGCAACAGGCGCTGCGCGCGGGGCGCGTCCGCGACGCGGTGGAGATGATCGACCGCGAGTGCAAGATGGAGCGGTCGGGCCGCGGGCGATTCCTGCGGAAGACGCAGTTGGCGCGGATCTTTATCGACAGCGGGAATGAATCGATGGCGCTGCCGATTCTGGAGCAACTAGGCAGCGAGATTGAGACACGCGGGTTAGAGGACTGGGAGCCATCGGAGACGATTGCGCACCCGCTGACGCTGCTCTACCGGTGCTTGTCGAAAGTGGATCGGGAGTCCGATGTGGTGAAGAAGTTGTATGCCAAGCTGTGCCGGCTGGATCCGGTGGCGGCCATGAGCATGTTGAGATAGAGGAGCCATGGCGCGCGCTGATCTCGACAATCTCGTAACGATTCCGCTGCTCGATCGCCTGATCGACCGCGACCCCCGCAACTCGCAGGAGCCCCTGATGTCGCGCGCTCAATCGGTGCGACTGCTGAAGGAATCACTCCGCCGCGATATTGAATGGCTGCTGAACACGCGGCGGATCAAGGAAGAATCCACCGATCCGAAGGCGGAACTGACGCACTCTCTGTACAACTACGGACTGCCGGACCTGACGCACTTTTCCTTCTCTTCGAACCGCGATATGAACCGCGTCACGTGGCTGCTGGAGAACACCGTGGCCATCTTCGAGCCGCGGCTGCGGAACGCGAAAGTCTTCATTGAACCCGCCGAAAAAGGCACGCTGCAGATTCGGTTCCGCGTGGAGGGCATGCTCGTCATGGACCCGGCGCCGGAGCGGGTTTCGTTCGACACGACGCTTGACGTGACCAGCCAGAGCTACACCGTGGAGGGCAGCTAACGGTGCGGGACGACCTGCTGTTCTACTACGAACGCGAGCTGACGTTCATCCGCCAGATGGGCGCGGAGTTCGCAGAAAAGTATCCGAAGATCGCCAGCCGTCTGGTGTTGGAAGACACGCAATGCGAGGACCCGCATGTGGAGCGGTTGCTGGAGGCGTTCGCCTTCCTCGCCGGCCGCGTCCACCTGAAAATCGACGATCAGTTCCCGGAGATTACCGAGGCGCTGCTCAGCATCATCTACCCGCACTTCATCCGGCCCATTCCGTCGATGACGATCGTGGAGATGTACACCGATCCGGAGAACGCGGGGTTGCTGAACGGCTCCACCGTGGCACGCGGCACCAGCCTGCAATCGCGGCCCGTCGACGGGTTGCCGATGCGTTTCCAAACCTGCCAGGAAGTGACGTTCTGGCCGTTCCAGATTTCAAAGACGCAGTGGAAATCGCCGGACCGCCTGAGCCCCGCGCCCAAGGTGAGTTCGGCAGTGGCCGCGTTGCGTACGGAGCTCCGGTTGACGGGGCAGGCGCAGTTCGACAAGATGCCGCTGACGGAGTTGAAATTCTATGTCAATGGCGAATCCTCGGTGGCGAATTCGCTGTACGAACTGCTGAGCCATAGCTGCTCGCAGATCCTGTTGCGCGACCTGACGCCCGGCTCCCGCCGGCCGGCCATTTCGCTGCCCGCTGCGCAGTGTCTGGAATCCTGCGGCTTCGACGAAGGCGAAGCCATGCTGCCGTACCCGAAGCGCTCCTTCGAGGGCTACCGGCTCATCCAGGAGTATTTCCACTGCCCCGAGAAGTTCTTCTTCTTCCGGCTGAAGGGACTCGAAGCGCTGGCGACTTCGGGCTTCAAAGGCGGCGTTGAAGTTGTTTTCCTGATCGACCGTTTCGAGCGCTTCGAGCGCATGCAGCAGCTGGAAGTTTCGATCGATGACAAGACGCTGCGGCTGAACTGCACGCCCGTCATCAACCTGTTCAACCAAACCGCCGAGCCGATTCTGCTGACGCAGAACAAGACCGAATACACGATCGTCCCCGACGTGCGGCGCCAGGGCGCGATGGAAATTTTCAGCATCGAAGAGGTGCTGTCGGCCAATCCGACGACTGGCGAGATCACCTATTTCGAACCGTTCTATTCCTACCGCCACGGCACCATCCGCGAACGCCGCCAGACCTTCTGGCACGCCGTGCGCCGCGCCTCCCACCGGCGGAACGACGAGGGCACGGACGTTTCCATTTGCCTGGTGGACGTCGTCGGCCGGCCCATGCGGCCGGACTTCGACGCGCTGACCGTGCGCACCGTCTGCACCAACCGCGACATCCCGTCCCGCATGCCCTTCGGCAACGAACAGGGCGACTTGGAATCGCAGGGCATGGCCACCATTCGAAAGGCCATCATCCTGCGCAAACTGACGCCCACCGTCCGCCCGCCCACGGGCAAGGGCGCGCTGTGGCGGCTGATCTCGCACCTTTCGCTGAACCATCTCTCGCTCGTTGAAGACGGCCGCGAAGCGTTGCAGGAGATCCTGCGGCTGTACGAATACGCCAGCTTTTCGCACTTGCAGAAACAGATCGCCGGTATCTCCGGGCTGACGCACAAGCGCGAGTTCGCGCGGCTGATTTCCGAGAATGGCATCACGTTCGCGCGCGGCGTCGCCATTGATATTGAAGTGGACGAAGAGCAGTTCGTGGGCGCCGGCGCCTACCTCTTCACCGCCGTGATTGAGCGTTTTCTGGCGCTATATACGACGATGAACTCCTTCACTCGCCTGACGGCGCACAGCCGCCAGAGGAAGGAGGTACTTGGCAAATGGGCTCCGAGAGCGGGACGCCAGATCCTGGTGTAGACGAACTCGACATCCCGCAGGAACCGGCCATGCGCGTGCCGATGCCGCCGCCGGGCCACGCCTACATGCGCGACCGCATGGAGGAGGAAGGGTTCACCTTCGAGTTCTTCCAGGCCGTGCGTCTGTTGGAACGCCTGGCGCCGGACCGCGCGCCCGTTGGGCAGTACGCGCCGCCGAAGAGTGAAGTCGCCCGGTTCAAGGCCAATCAGCAGCTCTCCTTCCCGGCCAGCGAAATCCAGCGCATTGAGTTCAAGGAATCCGGCCAGGCCGAAGTGACCGTGAACTTCATGGGCCTCACCGGGCCGCAGGGCGTCCTGCCGCTTTACTACACCGAGTTCATCCGCGAACGCTTCCGCCAGCGCGACACCTCCACCGCCGGTTTCTTCGACGTCTTCAACCACCGGATGATCTCGCTGTTCTTCCAGGCCTGGGAGAAATACCGCTTTCCCATCGCTTACGAACGCGGCGATCGCGACCGTTTTTCGCACATTCTACTGGACCTCGTCGGCATGGGCACGCCCGGCCTGCAGCGCCGGTTGCCGATCCCGGACGACTCGCTGATCTTCTACAGCGGCCTGCTCAGCTCGCGCCACCGCCCCGCGTGCGGCCTCGCCAATCTCATTGCCGACTACTTCGAAGTTCCCTGCGACATCCAGCAATTCGTCGGCGCCTGGTACCCCTTGAACGACGATTCGCTGTGCGTATTCGACACGGCCGACGGCTTCTCCGAACAGCTCGGCGTGGGCGCCATTGTGGGCGACGAAGTCTACGATCAGCAATCGGCGGTGCGCCTGATCATCGGCCCGCTGACGCTGAAGCAGTATCGCGATTTTCTTCCCGACGGCTCGGCG
>Ga0255085_1000347_pt1 | contig 13572 bp, 24 predicted proteins | sample Colum_Cont_RepB__FD_188442 | JGI IMG/M metagenome (GOLD analysis project Ga0255085, IMG submission 188442) | Freshwater microbial communities from Columbia River, Oregon, United States - Colum_Cont_RepB_8d | ecosystem: Environmental > Aquatic > Freshwater > River | place: USA: Oregon | collected... | reverse complement strand
CATCTTGGGCAAGTAACAATGCCTCATTTGGTTATGGTGATCCAGTAACCACCGAGATTAGTTTTGGTCCAGATGGTCTTAACAAGTATATTACATACTACTTTAGAAAATCAGTAACTATAGCTGACGCTTCTTCTATAGCTACTGCTACTCTGAAGTTACGTCGAGACGACGGAGCTGTAGTATACATAAACGGATCTGAAGTTGTTAGATCAAATATGCCAGTTGGAGCAATAACATATACAACAGTGGCATCAACGTGTGTTTCTGGAGTTGATGAAACTACATTCTTTGATTATTCAATTGACCCATCTGTGTTCGTCAATGGAACGAATGTTATAGCAGTTGAAATACATCAATGTAACTCAACTAGCTCTGATTTGAGTTTTGATTTACAAATCGTAACCACATGAAAATTAAAAAAGATAGAGTTCCCAGCGCAAAACCTTTAAAGATAAAACTAGATAAATGTCCAGAGTGTAAAGCGAAAGCTGGTCAAATACACTCGGATGGTTGTGACATCGAAAGATGTAGTGTTTGTGGTGGTCAATTACTCACATGTAACTGTGCTGGACATGACAAACAGTTTGCTAGATGGACTGGGTTCTGGCCTGGCTATTTAGAAAGCAAAGAACTCAACTTGGATCTAAATAGTTTCTATGGTATGGGTCTACAAAAAATCGTGTTTGTCAAACCAGATTAAATAACGACTTCGGATCTATCTACCATCTCGTTATATTCATGTTCACTCATTTTTGCCAAATCTTTATAGTGATAACCATAATTGTTTTTGGTTGTATGTTCACTTCTACGATTCATGTGAAATGTTGATTTACTCACAGTATACTCATGTGAAAGATACTTGTAGTGCAACATTTTTAACTTGATTGGAGCATCTTTTAAGAATGTTCCCAAAGAAGCATACTCACCGTCACCGTCTGTATGTGCTGCACAATCTGGAACCACAATTCCTTGAGGTTCCGCATAATTACAACCCATGTTATAATTGATGTTTGTAATCTTTTGTGGATCAAAGATGATTCGTTTTCTAATTGACCCAGGGTAACGTGACGTATCCCATATACCGCTTTTTACTTGATCTGTAATTGGCACACCATATGTTGGAAACACTTTTGATGTCATTTGGTATCCGTTCACTTGAGGCCAAGTTACACCTCTATCCTTGAATTCTTTCAGAACGCCAAGTATGTTTGGATGATACAAAAACTCATCAACGTCACACACAATCTGCCAATCAAACTGATCTCTGAACTGTTTGTAGTAATTGTTGCGAATATCCAACAATATCAAATCGTCCAATTCATTTCCATTGTCTAAATATACCAACTTTGCTTTGGAATATTGACTTACAACATCTGCGGTATTGTCGGTGCTGTGACCATCACAAATCATGATTGAGTCACAGAACTTGGAATAATGATCAAGAAAAAAGGGTAGTATTCTACCCTCGTTTTTTGTAACAGTTATAACATTGATTTTCATCTGACCCTTACTACTTAATGTTCTTCATGGCAGGTGTAGCCTTGTGCCATGGAACTTCAATTACTGGAATACCTTGATTTTGTTGTTGTGGTGGAACTGGACCAGCTGGTGGTGTTGTTTGTGCCAATTGTGCCTTTGCGGCTTGTTGACTGTTGTTAAATCCTGGGTTGTTGGACATTACTCCACCTAGTGGTTTTGGGTTTGCGATTCCTAATACAAATGCCATATGTTTATTTTATCCTTTCTCTATATCAATAACTATCGTTTTCCATACACTTCACAGTAGTTTTCTATCACTTTTTTGTATGGAGGAAATAGATTATAGTTGTCAATATCAATTTCTTGTTTCATTTTACTGACGTATCTGAGTATTGATGGGTCACTTTCAATTGCCAAGTCAACCAAAGGTTCTCCTCGACGATGTGTGAAATACTTTTGAGTAATACCAAGAAAGTGATGATACTTTACTTTCATCGGATTGATCAAATACGCTTTATTGGACAATTGTATACACTTCAACAATCCCCATTCGTAATGATCGTATGTTCTTCGTTGATCTGTTTCTTTCAATAATGTTTCATTATCGATCAACAAATAATCTTTGACATTTTCAAACAATTCACGTTGGTTGTTATGATATGTGTAACGTATGACTTCTTTCTCAAGATTCAAGAAAGTGATATCTTTCATATTCAATAAAAAGTCACGTTTGATGACAAAAAAAGAAATGTCTCCGTGAGGTCGATGTGTGCTACCGATACCCAATACCACAATTTCAAAGTCTTCATTAAACACTTTTTCTATTTTGTCCCATTCATCAATCACAAGATCGGTTTCGAGTCTAGCAACATATTCACAATTGGTTTGATCTACACAATATTCAAATGGATACAAATACTGATGACTAAACGTTGAATCTAATTGAGTGCCTGACCACTTGGTAGTAATTGGGAGTCCATCAGTTGACAATTGTTCTACTATAGCATATCCCTCCAAGTCTTGTTTCAACCACTCATAAAACTCATTTGCTTGTTCTTGAGATATGTCTATACCACTTGGAATGGAAGGAATTATTACTTTGATTTCAGCCATGCACTTTGACAACCGTTCTTTGATCAGTTTTCTACAAAGAGGATAGTCACAATATTCAGCCCATGGTATACAACATGATATCTTCTTGGCCATAATCAATTTGTTCCATATTCTATACAATAATTGTCTAACAGTGTTTTATACGGTGGAAATAGATTGTAATTGTTAAAATCGATTTCATCACGCATATAGTGAATATATTTCATCCACGGAGATTGGGGATGATTCAACCCATCACTAGCTTGTGGTGTTTGATCTGGTGACTTGAGGCGGCGATACATAAAATAATGTTGCGTCATACCTACATAGTGATCAAAATTGACTGTGATGGGATTGATCAAATATGTCTTATCAGATTGTTCTATACATCTAAATACACACCACTGAAAAATGTCATATAGAAACTCCTCGTCTGATTTTTGTAACATCTTAGCTTTATCAAGTAATATGTAATCGGTCCCAGATGTTCTTAACTCCTCAGTATTGTTGTGATATGAATACCAAATCTTTCTCTGTTTGACCATCGTGAACATCATATCTTGAATATTCAACAGAAGACTTCGTTTACATGCAAAAAACGACACATCTCCCACTGATCTGTGTGTTTTGCCTATACCCACAGTTATTACATCAAAATCTTCTTCCAGAGCTTTTTCAAACTTATCCCAATCTTTTGTAACAAAATCTGTCTCAATTCTGGCCACATAATCATAGTTACACTGGTCTACACAATACTCAAATTGATATGCGTAAAGTGGATTGTAATTTCTGTCGTTGGTATTGCCGGACCATTTGGTTGTAGTAGTTACTGTGTGATCGATGACTAATCTTTCTACAATAGCATAACCACGTAAATCTTCACTTAACCAGTTGTAAAACTCATCCACAGCTTCTTGTGACAATTTAATGCCATGTGGGCTAGATGGAATAATTACACGAATCTCCGTCATACACTTTGACAGTTTTTCTTTGATCAACTTTCGACACAAAGGGTAGTCACAGTATTCGGTCCACGGTATACAACAAAGTATTTGTTTATTCATAATCAAGAACCATATACTTCACAGTAATTCTCCATCAAACTCTTGTATGGAGGAAATAAGTTATAGTCATCAATATTGATTTCTAACTTAACTCTATCAATATACTGTAAAAACCTATCATCGTGACTCTTCTCCAACGGAATATTTCTAAGATGAGCATACTGTCTGATGTTCATACCCAGATAGTGTTTGAATTCCACCACGTTGCTATTGATAATATAGACCTTATCTGACTTCTCACAAAACTGCATCAATGCCCACTGTAGTTGGTCATATGATTTGGTTTCATTTGGATTACTGATGATACCGTTCTTTCTATCAAAGACGCAATAGGTATCAAAAATATTACCAGAACAAGATCCTAGTCCATTTGGAGCAAACTTGATACTACGTTGTTCAGTTTCGTCAAACCTCAAGTTTTCAAGTGACAACAATACTTCCTTTTTTGCCACAAAACAACTGATATCAATCGATTCTCTATGAAAATGACCGGTTGTGATTAAGTCAAAGTCTTCATCAAATATCTTTTCAATACTGTCCCAGTCTTTGGTGACGAAATCAGTCTCAATTCTAGCAATATAGTCATACTCGCACTCATCCAAACATACTTCTAGGGGATAACTGTATCCGTGTTTGTAATTTCCGTCACGAAGATTGCCAGAATACTTGGTTGTCTGTGGCACTTGGTCAATAGTAATTACCTTGACCTCCGCATACCCCTTTAAATCGTTCCGTAACCACTCTATAAACTCCTTTGATTGATGTTGGGGTATCTGTAGACCCTCCGGGAAAGAAGACACCACAATTTGGATTTTGGCCATGCATTTGGATAACTTCTCTTTGATCAATTTTCTAGCCAATGGAAAGTCACCATATTCAGCCCAAGGGATGCAACAATATATCTGTTTGTTCATAACCCATATAACTAGTGTTATTTGGAGTCACAAAATTCAAACTCGTCATTAAACATAGAATATAAATAATCGGAATACTTATCTGACAGTGTATGGTCATTTATATCAATAATTCTACGATCATCGCAACAGTGACAACGCATATAAATGAAATTTTTCTTCACCGTTGCGGGTGTATCACATATATTGCATCTTATATCCAAGTGTTTCATGGTTCTATAAAATATCATACCACATGTTAGAAAAAAGGGTTGTCACAACTATGTAACAACCCTTCGTAATTTGTAACATTAGTAATTTATTTAGAGATCAACGTAATCTTTCAATTCGATTTTACCGTTTGTGATAGTAATATACTGATTGAGATGACAGTCAATACAAATGTTATTGGCTTCTGCCACATTTGTAAAACCTTCTTTGTGATACTGACACGCTCTACCAGTTTTCCATTGACTGGTATGACCGACAATTTGATTCAAATCCTCAATAGGTTGAAACTCATAGTCAAAATCACACCATACAATACCACCAGTTCTATATCTACCACCTCGACTATTACCAACTTGATAAAACCAATGTAAATCATCACTCTTTAACTTGGTTGTAGCTTCTTCACTACATTGATCAAGATATTTGAAAATATCTTCATTTGTAGAACAATTGGGAGACACCAATCGTTGATCTAAACCAGCGTGGGTCAATAGAATGCCATCTACAACACAAGCCCAGTTAAATTTCTTTTGAAAATAACCTCTGTGTTTTTCAATTACATCATTGATTCTATCAAACTTCCATTGTTCGTAACCACTACACCACACACTAGGTGCATCAAACAAATAGTGTAGATCGTGATTGCCAAACAACGTATAGTTCTTCTTGTTAGGAATAAACTCTTCTAACAGATACTTTGCGGTATCTGCATAGTGTTGTGGTTCATCATATACAAAGCTATCAAACCAATCACCAAGACAGATGTTAATATCACCGTCTTCTTTTGTGATAATTTTGTCTAGTTTTTTGTAATCATTGTGTGGATCTGCCACAATGACGATTTTCTTTTTCTTTGAATCTAAAGTTAGCATCAATACATTATATCAGACTTGTAACAGATGTCAACTACAAATCGGCAGTTCTGTTCTTTAGTTTAGTTATTAACCACTGTAGCATCTGTTTTTGAGTTGGATCTTTGCCATCTTTACGGATATCGTAGTATGCTAATTCCAAATCCAACAATTTTCGTGTTGTTTCCAACTTATCTAACCATAGTTTGTCTACGGGGTCATTGTCATTAGTTAATGACACTAATGCTTCCAAACTGGAAATGAGATATTTATTTTCTATCTCCGACAGGATTATTCGTTTCATCCGTCTTTTTCTTTTTGTTACCCCAGTTTATGGCATCATAATTCTTGTTATATTCACTTTTCTTCACTGGACGAGGTTTGTCCCCCTTGCCCGCTTGTCGATTCTGATTGCTCATATATTTCCTTGTATGCTTTTTCTATGGTTGAAAAGAATTTGTCTTGACGATAAAGATCTTCAGCAATTACAGTGTCGCTCTTGAGGAAGAAGGGTTTATCGCTAGGCTTAAGCCAGAAGCCGCCTTTGTCATCTTTTTCATAACTGACAAAAATGACATGGAACAACTTTTCTTGTAGAGTATTATACAAGTCTGCTTGTGGGTTGTCTACATAGAAAATGTCTTTTTCCGCCCATTTGCCGTTTACTCTTGGGCATACACACATTCGGTATTCTCCCTTGATGAATACTTTAAAAACAAATGCGTTCGGTATTGATTCGTTCATATAATTAACAACAGTGTCCTTTCTTGTCTTCGGCGGTAAATCTGTTTAGATAGTTATTGTGTCTTATATCTCTAAGACCATACAACTCTCTATACATCTCATACGTAATCTTATCCAGATCCTTCACAATCATGGGAATCGACTTAGTAGGATCAACAGCACGCATTTGTTTGCAATATTTCGTAATAATTGTTTTTATATTATCCTCCGGTATAACAGGTTTATTCATTGTCCCAAACTTTAATTTTTGACCACGAAGAATCCTTGAAGAAAATATCAGGCTCACCAAAGTGATCCAAACAAGCTTGAACAATGTTACCACTGCCCCAGTGCCAACCGCAGATATATCCATCTGTCCTTACCTTAGGCAACCATTGTGCCAAAAGTCTCCAACAATACTGATACGACGCATATTCATTGATGTAAATCATATCAATACTATTGTCTTCAAATCTATCAACAGCCTCCAGAGCATCAACATCATCAATCACCTTGACGTAAGGATATGGCTTGGTTCTCAACTTGAAGTTGTAACGAATGTCTTCAAGTGCAATGTTCTTTGGCCAAGACGGATCAACCTTGTCAAACTGATCAATTACTGTCAATTCTTCTGGATTCAAAAACTTTGCCATCAATGATGTGGTTTCACCTTGATAACAATTTATTTCAACGATTCTCTTGATCTTGAATCCACGTTGTTCAGAGTCTTTCTTCAAGTATTCGGTGAAATCCAAGAAACCAGTCAAATACACCTTCACTGGATTGTCAAGCATCGACAAAAACTTGATATCAGTATCAGTTGCGAAGAATTGTTCATGAACGCCAATACCAATACGTGAGTTTTGAATGTTCTTGAGTTTCTGTGTGGTAGCTTCTAGTTTTGCTTTATTGACCTTTTTGACCCAACTACCATCTTCAAAATAAGCATCAACATTACTGAGAATACCCGTAACTGAAGAAACAGTGTCGGATGTTCCCCATTCGGCTCCTGCAATAATACCCCCACTCCTTAGTTTTGGCAAACATGCTAGGATTAATTCTTTGACCTTCTCTGGTTTTGTATTTGATCCAAGATAAATGAAGTCTAAACTGTCATCTTGGAGTTTAGAGATGGCAGTAACTTCATCACACTCATGCAAAACAATACAAGGATGCTGTTTCGATCTCAAATAGAAGTTGTGTTTTACATTTTCCCAATTATGCTTGAATATTGACTCATCATCGTTGATGGTATCTGTCTTTGGTCTTGATGCGAATCGTTCAACAACGTTCAACACATTCGGATTCAACTTATAAGCAAAAATACTTGATAGTTCACCTTGAAAACAATTCAACTCAAGCATGTGTTTGACTTGAATCTTGCTATTGACATAGTTACACAAGTCTAAAGACCCTTTTAGAGGACCAATAACAAAATCTTGGGGGTTCTCTAAAATAAAATCAATACTCTGTTCGCTGACATAAAATTGATTTTTTGATATTGAAGATTTATCGTCCCTAGCAATTCCCAGTCTGGATTTTAAAACAGTTGTAATCAACGGTATATTTGTTGTTGTCATAACTTTATATAGGTTTTTGTATCGTCTTTTATGTAATTATAATTATTTCTTGATCAGGAATTCCGACAAAGATTTTTGGTTTTCTGTGTTTAAAATAACGAAGTCAGACCATGGTTTTCCATATCTAAGAATTTGCCAGCACCACCTTAGTCTTTCTGACCATCCAAGTGTTCTACCATTAAGTCCACGTTCAAACAAGCTCAATGATACTTCTTCTTCATCTTTGAATCGTTCAACAAGAAGTCCATGCGAATGACAATCACAAATTAAAAAGATTGAGTCTTGGTCTTTCATATTTTCAGAAATCTTTCAACATTCCAGATTTTATACGTAACCCAAGTTGCTGATTTGTGAATTGTTCTACAAATGGTCATTACGAATTTGTTGTAGTATCTACCAAACAGTCTGTAGAACAACGTGTATTCAAACTTTTGTCTATTGGTCCAATACTCTACATCCTTTCGATGACGTTCTTTTCGTTCTGCATTATCTGTCGCCGTAAATTCCATCAATTTAGCTTCGGTTACCTTGCCATCAACAAATATGACTTTATATTCAATCCAATAGTCATATGTGTCATTTGTATCTGTATCATAAGCATATAGTTTGACTGTATCTGTTATAGGATAAATTTGTTGCCACCAAACTTTGGTTTCCTTACGAGTTGGTAATTTTTCAATTAAAGACTTACCATTTGGGTTACCATCTGTATACTCATACTCAGCACAACGTAACCACAATGTTCCATCCTCACGGATTTCATAAAGATCCAAAGCATTATCAAAATCCTTGGTCTGGTATCTGTTGTTACAATAACCCTTAGAATCTTCTGGTAAAGGAAGAGGATACTTACACACTACGTCGTCAAACATTCCCATATTACTTAATCTCTTTAATCCAACTACTGTCGTCAAAGTATATATCTACATCACCGATGGTCTCAAGACAAGCAAAAACTACGTCTCCGCTACCCCAACCAATTCCAGCAATATATCCAGGCTTCTTGAGTTTCTTGACAACATTCATCAACTGACTCTTGAGTTCCTCTTTATTTTTATGTTCACTCAACACTACCAAGTCAACCGACGAGTCTTCTATGATACGTTCAAACATGATGGTTGGGTCATATTTGATTAGTTTAACACATGGGTATTTTTCAGTTCTGATTGCGAAGTTTTCTTCGGCATAAACTGGACTGACTGGTTCGCTTATATCTTGTGGCGACGATTCAAACTTTTCACCAACCCAAATTGCTTCGGGTGTAAGATACTTGGCAAGTAGCTCAGTATTTTCACCTTGATAAGCACCAATTTCCAAGATTCGTTTGATGTTTCTATTTTGTAGATACTTGAAGAACTTCAATGTTCCTTCGGCACTCAGTTTCGCATGACCTGTCTTCTTAGAAAGAGCATATTCAATATCTTCATCATTTGAAGTTATTGGTTGATCCAAACCTCTTCCAATCTTTGCATTTGGAATGGTATGTAGCCTAGAATTGTTTTTTACACGTTGTGTTACTTGAACAACCCAACTACTGTCTTCAAAACGAGCATCCACTTCACCAAGTTGGTTTCTGAGCGCTTTTGTTACACTCTCTCTACCAAGATCATGGCCAGCAATAAATCCACCCACCTTGATCTTGGGAAGATACATCTTAATATCACGAATGACACCTTCGTAAGTGTGATCTCCATCTACATAAACAAAATCAAGACTGTTGTCTTCAAACTTATTAAGCACGGCATAGCTGAAGTCTTTGATGTGATTTATACATTGATATTGACTTATACGGAGGTTGAAATTATGAATGACATTGGTGAAATCACCTGTTGAGCTACCATCAAATTCATCGTATCCATTCACAAAAGGATCGACAGCATACAGTTCTTTTGGATTGAACTTGAGTGCAAACAGTGTGGTTGATTCACCTTGATATGAACCGATCTCAACCATCTTCTCGACCTTGGTTCGTTGATTGACATAATCGATACACCCAAGCAAACCAGTCAACCAACTGTTTTGGTAATTGTTATTGTTCAATACAGTCGCAATATTTTCTTCTGTTACAAAGTATTGGTCGTCTGGGTAGCCTACCCCAAGACGCATATTGCTACATTTTCGTAAGTTGTTGTCCATGTTATTTATTCTTTGATATACTCCAACTTACCAGTGTAACATTCAAAACAAAGTTGACCAGCACCTTCTACATAGTTGGATCTATAGTCGATATGTAGGTTCTTGGGAACGTTGGTCAACTTATCACACATGACACAGTTTTCGAAGTCATCAGACAAAACTGTGAAATCATCATTATGCTTGTTTTTTACGATTGTATTGTTCATAACTCAGTTAACTTTCTCGGTTTTATATATCTTACCATCAGATGTATAATACGCCCTATAAGTATTTTTTGTAATCGTATTTACTTGAGAAATATTTGTTGAATTTGTGTTATACTCAATATAGTCGTTTGTGATTCTGGTTACAGTTCCCTTCTTAGCAGCTTCATTTACAGCTGGTTCAAAAGTGTATCGAAGACAGACACATCCAGTTTGAGTTGCGGTGATAATAGTAAACAGTCCGATTAAAAATAGATTTTTCATTTCCAAATTACTTGTAGAACGATAATTAAACACGACAAACCAAGCAACGTCAAGGTTTTAAGTGACAGTCGTTCATTAAAATAAATAGAGGTCAGTGTAGTAAACATAATGATACCAATACCAAAGGTAAACATACGATTTGGCCACATCTTTCCACCAAAGTAATCACTGATATAACTCACTGCTTTTATCGACATCCAAGTGCATGGAATACTCAATAGTATCAAGTAGTTTTCATTCTTTCTATAGAATTCGTGGATAAATTGTCCATACAGTTGGTGCCATCCGATAATATACACGGCGGTCAATAACAAAATACCTATCAATAGTTTCATTGTATTATTTCTATAAATCCCGGTGTATTTGGTCCTACATAAGCACAAACTTGATTAAACTCATGATATTCAGTAGCTTCATGATAAGTCATACCATCTTTCATGAGCTTATTGATGACTTTGTTGGTATCGTATACAACATAAGGTTCCATCTCATATCTATATCCGATACCAACAATGCAGTCATCATATCCATCCATTGTCATCAATTCGTTTGATTGAATGGTATCCCACAAATTATTTTTTCTCATAAGATCCTCTCATTTCTTGGTATGAAATCTTCTTAAACACCAAAGCGTCACCGATATGGATAAATCGTTCCATATCAGTTGCCCATGGATGTCTAAAAGCAAACACGGTAGATGATACAATTAGATAGATCACCGATCCCATCAACAGATAGATTGACAGTGATTCAAGTTTTTCTTTACAACGATTTATTATACGATTCCACATAACTAATGATATTTTGTGAACCAACGGGATTCATACTGTGAACTACATAATCTGGATGTTTCACACCTTTCTTCATACAATAATCGACCAACCACTTGGCACAGTGATAACCAGTCTTTTCATCATATTTGTCATAAGGAATTGAGTCACCTTGTAAACCGTGTCCATAATGAATATCACTCAAATCATGATCATAACAAACATATGCAGGAACTCCATTCTTAGAAATAAAGTTGACAAACTCGTTATAACTACGAACGATGATCCAATTATGTGGTGGGATGGTTACCCAAGTTACATCGTCTGGGTGACGAACATCATCCAAAAATAGATAGTATTTATTACTCATTTTTTTTAATTTTCTCTTCTAAGTATAGAGTATATCTAGCTTGTTGTCTACAGTTAACTAGTTTAGAACCTAAGAAATCTGCTTTAATGACACGAATACCTTTTGAACCATATTCGTTCATTATAGTTTCCAATTCTTCTGTAGTAGATACAGTATGTATTCTAACACTATATTTATATTTCATACAGCTACCTCCGCTTTAATTGTTGGATGTGGATTGTAAGTTTTGTATTTCATAAAAAGTTCAAAAAAAATACTGATATCAAACCGCTACATCAAACTTGATTGTAGAGTGAAACTCATAATCTAATAGTTTAATATCGTCATATTTGAAATCAAACAGTGATTTAACTTCTGGATTCAACCAAACTTTAGGTAGCTTCTTTGGTTCCCGTGTTAATTGTAACTTCAATCCGTCAATGTGATTTACATAGATATGAGTATCACCCATTGAATGCGTAAACATACCGGGAACCATATTAACAGTTTGTGCAATCATTGCAGTTAACAATGCGTAACTTGCAATATTAAATGGCTTTCCAAGCGCAGTGTCCACGGATCTTTGGTAGAGCAAACAATTCAAACGACGGTGGGGAATATTCTCCTCATTCAGTTTTTGAATGATCCAAATTTCAGATTTAGGAAGATTTACAGGACCAACTTGTTTCTGTAAAATATCAATTCGTTCTTCCAAAGTCAATTCTTCAGTATTGAAATGAAACAAACAATGACAAGGTGGCAATGCACAATGATCTACCCAGTGTGGATGCCATGCACTCACAATCATACGACGATCATCTGGATTGTTCTTTAACTTTTCAAGAACTTTTGTAATTTGATCAATTCTTCCTAGAAAAGTTAATGGTTCATCTCCACAATACGTTCCCTTTGTTCCTAAAGATTTGAATTTTGGCATCGTTGATGGATCAGTTTTATCAACAATTGTAAAAAATGGAAAATCCCGCCACATTCCACCATAAGTTCCTTCGCCCAATTCACCCCATTCCTTAGCAAATTCAACATCTTCTTTAATATTTTTTACATAAATTGGCAATATAGCTGATATATGTCCTTTAGCTCCTGTTTTCTCCATGTATCGTTTACAGGCCCATTCATTCCAGATTTTAACATCATTATCAACCAGATACTTGATGTTTGTATCACCACTGATAAACCACAATAGTTCGTGAACAATTGCTGGCCAATGAACTTTCTTGGTGGTTAATAGAGGAAATGCGTTTAGATCTACATTGTATTTGGCTTGAGCACCAAAAATACCAATGGTATCTACACCAGTTCGGTTCTTTTTAAGTCTTCCGTTTGTCAAAATATCATTGACAATTCTGAAATATTCTGTGTCTACTTTATTCATATTTTCTTATTTCTTTACTGACATTTGCCAACATATTAACCATAAAGTTATAGAATTCTGTGATTTCTTTATTTTCCACGGTTTTGTTTATTAGAACATCTCTAATGTGTTGTCTGACATCGTTATGTTCATCGTTGAATACTGGACATTTGTTTCCGTATCTTATTTCCATTTCAACATCTCTGATGCATCTCATGTGATTAACATCATTACGATTGAATATTTGTATATCTACTTTGTTCATATTACTTAGTATACTTTATAACTTTGTGTCCGTCAAATTCTTTTACAACTTCTTTATTAGTAAACAAATCTTCAAATGGTGGCATAAATGTATCACCATCATAACTACCATTTACATGCGTAACATAAAATTCTGTAATATATGGTAATAATCTGACATATGTTTTAGCTCCACCCGCAACAATTATGTCTGGATCTGTGTTTAGATCAGATACATCATTGATGATTTTGCCTGACAGACCGTTGTTATTGACAATATACTGATTGGTTATGTGACTCAATTCTTCTACTTTACGAG
>Ga0255085_1000325_pt1 | contig 14082 bp, 2 predicted proteins | sample Colum_Cont_RepB__FD_188442 | JGI IMG/M metagenome (GOLD analysis project Ga0255085, IMG submission 188442) | Freshwater microbial communities from Columbia River, Oregon, United States - Colum_Cont_RepB_8d | ecosystem: Environmental > Aquatic > Freshwater > River | place: USA: Oregon | collected... | reverse complement strand
TAATTTTTGTATCCGGCTACAAAGAGTTATAATGATGTGCCTTCTCCTGATAGCAAATCAAGGAAATGATCTTGGTGTTGAAAATCTTGATCTCTTAAAGAGGCAGTACCCCTGCCTCTTTTTTTTAGCTATCAGAGATTAGTTCTTTACTTGCTTGAATACACCTTTGTAGTGGACACCACTAGTGTGTTTTCAAACATTCATAAGAATTAGATTTTTGACTGTTATTTAGGGCAAAATGCACTGGCTTCAGCTCTTTTGAGAATATTTTTAAAACCAGCAAAAAAATGAACTTTATTGAATGACAAGCGTAGCATTATAATATCAAAAATGATACTAAGAACGATTGGTAAGAAAAATGCTGACAACCTCCGTCGGAATGCTGAATCGCCTGAACTTGCAAAAGAGTCCGGAAGCTTGGGAATCTTTTGTTAACCTTTACGGCCCGCTTCTCTACCGATGGAACCTAAAGTCAGGCCTTTCCTCGGAAGATGCCAAGGATGTCAGTCAGGAAGTACTTTTGCAGGTGTTCAAGACTGTGCACACCTTTGAGAGGCGCTTTAACGGCAGTTTCAAGTCATGGCTGAATCGCATTAATTACTTTAAGATGGTGCAATTCAAATCGCTGCAAAAAAAGCAATTAGACAGTAGGCCGGGCCATCATAATTTGAATGAACTTGTTAACTTGGTGGACAAACAAAGCTGGGCCGAGGATTACTGCTTGGATGTGTTCAATAGGGCGCTTGGGGTAATCGAGTCGGAAATTAGCCACCGTGACTGGCAGATATTCCAAAAAATCTTCCTCAACAATCATTCTCCTGAGGAGGTGGCGGGAGAATTTAAGTGCTCCAAAAGGGTAGTTTATATTGTGCAAAGTCGCATATTAAGCAAACTCAGGGTCATCGTGGCTAAATTTATTGAAAATGCCATTTAATTTTTGAAAGAAATCAGGTGTTTATGAAATTTAATATGTAGAAAATATTACAAACGAATGAAAAGAAATGAAATCCATTTCCAAATGCCCTGACAATACAATCCTAAAAGCAGTAGTTCTTGGAGAAATCAACGAACCATTGCTGAATTACTATTTGGACCATATAGAGGGTTGCGATAGGTGCACGGAAATAATCGATAAATCTAGTTGGCATCAATTCGAATTTCAGAATCTAATCACTCGTTCCCAAGTTGACCGTAAACACCTGAAACCCGACAGGGAAAGCTTGGATTTGGACTGGTTGGAATCGTTAAAGAAAAGTTACCCCAGTAAAGATTTTCTCCCGGCTAATAACCCGGATAATGCACTTGGTCTTCCCGAGATGATCGGTAATTACCGCCTAGCTAATCTGCTGGGCTCTGGTGCCACCTCCATGGTCTACCAAGCGATGGATATGAACCTGCTCCGTGAGGTGGCGCTGAAAATCCTGCATCCGGAATTTGACGGTGTGCCGGAAATTCAGGAATCGATCATGTCTGAGGCCCGGGCTATTGCCTCGCTCAGCCACGAAAACATTCTGCCCATATTTCATGTAGAAAAGCTTGGGACCAATCCTGTGTTGGTATTCCCTCTTTTGCCTGGTTGCACCCTGCAAAAGGCTTTGGAACAGCGAAAATTCAACTTGCGGGAAACCCTGGAAATCATCTGCGATTTATGCGGTGCGCTTGACTTTATTCATTCCCGTGGCATCATCCATCGAGACATAAAACCATCGAATATCTGGTTGGAAAAAAGGCCGGATGGCTCGCTCAAACCCCTACTGTTCGATTTTGGCTTTGCCGGGATGAAACAAAACCGCTCCGGCACCAGTGGTTACATGGCACCCGAGCAAATTCTTCAGCAGAAAAACAGCCCTGCAACCGATATGTTTGCATTGGGTAGCCTGTTATTTCTTATGGCCGGCCAAGACGAAGCCCCTGATATGATCAAAAATATCATCCATCAGTTGCTTATGGAAAAGCCTGCCGACAGACCAACGGCTTCGCAGTTGTTCAAGGCTCTGGATGAATGGCTTAAACCAAATCAACCAGCATCGGCCCTTGCAGGCACGGGGGATCCAGCGCACCATACCGATCCACTACCCAGCAAACTACAATCCTCTTTAAAAGATATTATAAAATCCTTGGAATCCAAGCGAAGCATTAGCCCATTAAAGGTGGGCGGATTAATTCTGCCCCTTGTTTTGGTTGCAATGGCCCTCCTGATTTATTTTTCTTTCAACCATCGTGATACATCCTTGGATAATGGATCGATTAAAAATCCTGTTGCAATTGATTCTCAAGCACCTGTTGCAACCGCTTTGGATCTTATTCCCGCCCATGTTTTTTCGGGCACGAATCACCTTTTGAATTCTATTTCAGGTAATGGCAAGGTCTTTGCCAGTTACACACATAAAAACAATCTTGCCCTGTATTTTTTGGGTGATTCAGAAAAAAAAACTGATGTGGCGCTTCCTTTTCATCCCACTTTGTTTGCGTTAAACCAACAGGGAAATCTTTTGGCTGCTAGCAATTACATGGGAAATATTGCGATTGTAAAAATCCCGACGGGAAAAGTTCTTTTTGCAATACAAGATAAGGAATATATACAGGTAGAAAACTTCGGATGGGGTGGAAAGAATTCCGATGTACTTTTGTTTTCGCAAAACAACAAAATATTTCAGCTTAAGCCGGAATCTCAAGACAAGTACCCTGATGTTGTTTCTGAAATCCAGGACACCAAGGTTTTTAAAAACGCTCTTAAGTGCGACAATATCACCACCCATGCTGGCACGGATTTTTTCCTCGCCAATATCAGCGTGGCCAACAGCCTAAAACGGATTTTAATGGTTTATAACCTTGCTGAAAACAAAACAGTGAAAATCACTTCTGCAGCCCCACTTTTAGAGAGATCTAATAAAGCCATCAGCTCTCTTGGTTGGGTTGACAATGAACTGATTTTCGCCACCCAGAACCGAAACCTTTTCGAATACAGCTTGGCCCCATTGAACAACCCTCAAGATCTAATTATGCCCGTGGTAAAATCATCCGAACTTCCCAGTGCTCCCGATGATTTAATCTGGCTCGATGACGAGCGCTTCATCGCTTTGGCAGATGTAGGCGGAACTACCCCTTCTCTGTATTTGTACAATCTAGAAAACCAGGTATCTTTCAAAAAATTTGAAACCAATGGCGAATGGGTGAAACAACTTAAGAAGCTGGATGGAAAATCGTTTGCGGCTTTCTGTAAATCAGGCAAGGTTCTTACCTACACGCTTTCCAAATCACTAGACAAGTAAAAGTTCTTGCATAAAACCTGTGCACCCTATCCGGGTTTTTTTAATCATTTTCAGATTTGAATAGCTTGTTCATTGCAAAAAAAAAGTCTTATTCTCTTCATCGTTTAAGCATGAAATATGGTTAGGCAACCAAGAATAGTATCATTTCGGAAAATATTCAAGAAATGGGTCTGAAAAGCCGGAGTTTAAGAAAATCCTTCCCTGAGGGAACAATTTCCCAAAACTAGCCAAAATCTCAAAAAGATTCTGAAACATTAGATAGTAATTACAAATTTATAGTAGTCGCAGAATCTAGGTGGTTTTTTAGCGAACACTTGGGTTTTACATAAACTATTGTTGTGTATAGGGTTACAAATAATGAACGATTTCTTATCCAGCTTTTTAAACAAGATTTCCAAGAAGGTTACCCGTAGGAAAACCACCAAGTGGAACAAAAACCAGATCAAGCTGGATCTTTTGAAACTCGAAGAAAGGCTTGTTCCTGCTCCTAATCTCTTGGTTCCCACCACCACCTCGGGCGCTCCCCTAGGCTTTGTGGCAGGCACCAACCTCGCCTTTTCAGGCGCCTTGGATATCGAACTCCTGGATACGCCGACCCCCACAAGCACCGGTAGTTTTACCACCACCGTTGCCGCCACCGCGGGCACTGCTTCAGCTACCGCTTCCGGTGCAGCAGCAGTTACTGGCTCCGGAACCAATTCGCTTTCCATTTCGGGCAGCCTTGCCGATGTTAATGCCACGCTCAACAGCCTTACCTACACCAATAGCACGACGGGCGCAGCCTCGTTGGTTGTAACAGCACGCGATTCCGCAGGCACCCCGCTGACCGATACCAAAACCATCTTTGTGAATGCTGCCAATGCTACCCTAGCGCCCACCATCACCAGCGCCCTGGCCGATGTGAGCTACGAGGCTGAAACCGCCACCACGCCCGTGGCCCGGGCCACCATTCCGGTGGTGGTGACCGATCCGCAGGGCACCGCCGGCCTGACGGTGACCACGACCAACGACAACCCGAACCTCATCAACAACATCAGCGTCGCGGGCACCACGCCCAACTTCACGCTGGCCATCACCACCAAGACCAACATCACCGGCACGGCAGTAGTTACAGTGAAGGTGAGCGATGGCACCAACTTCACCACCAAGTCGTTCAAGGTGACGGTCACGCCGCCGGCTTTCCGGTTTTCCGCCTTCACGATTGCCGGTGACAACTCGGGAACGGGTCGTTCAGGGACGCAACCCGACGGTACCGGTTCCGCCGCCGAATTCAAACAGCCGCGCGGTGGCGCCGCGGACAACCGCGGGCTGATTTACATCCTGGACGGCAGCCTGATTCGCAGCGTCAGCACCTCGGGCGTGGTGACCACCCTGGCGGGTAGTCGGACCATCAGTTCCCGGGTGGATGGCATCGGCACGGCCGCCCGGATCACGGCGCCCTTTGACGGGACTATCTGCTCCATGGGTGTCAGCCCAGACAACAACTGGCTTTATTTCTGGAGCAACGGCGACGGCTGGTTCCGGAAGATGGGCATCAACCCGTCTGACAGCGCGAATTACCTCAAGGTGACCTCGCTGGTGTTGACCCCGATTAAAGACATCACAGGCTCTCGCCCAGGTATCGGTGCTGGCAACATGGTTTTCACCAGTGATGGGCAATCCCTCATCCTGCACGACCCCGTCAATCCAGCCAAACCTGTCAAGCTGGATCTGGCCACTAATACCTTCTCCAATATCACCGTCAACAACGATCCAACACTGACCATTTACCCGCGCTGGATCACCCAGGGGCCGAACAACACGGCATTCATGTACCTGAGCCGAGTTGCCGCCTTCCCCTCCATAACCGCCGGCCTGTACCAGATGAACCTGGCCACCAACATGCTGACCCGCATCGGCAACTATGTGGTGGATCCGACCGACACCGCGGGCGGAGGTGCCAGCGCGGTTTACAACCCGGTATCGAACACCCTGCTTGTGACAAGTGGTGCTGGCACTCCTTCGTATGTCCTTGACGCGAGTAATGGCGCCCTGGTGTCGCGCTTTGGCAGCAACAACGCATTGGTGGACGGTGCAAGCGGCAACCTGATGGGCAATGATGGCCTTGCCGTCAGCAACGGTGTTTTCTACGCGACCGGCACCTTTTGGTTGAACGGCGGCGGCACCGCGCTCCAAAGCAGCTTCCGCGCCGGCGTGAACACCCCCGGGCTCTTCAACCCCGGCAGCGTCAGCTTCACCGAGGCCCAGACCAACTACTTCGACAACATGTCGCTAGAAAAGATGGGGGTGAAGGCCAACGGCTACACCAGCATCACCTACAGGCTGACCGCGCTCTATGGCACGCTGGATGTCTCCAGCGTGACGGGCCTGACCGGCGTGACGGGGCGGGGCAGCAAGTCGCTGTCGTTCACCGGCAGCGAGGCCGACATTAACGCGGCGCTGGCCACGCTGGCCTACACGCCCGATGCCGGGTACATCAACGCCAGCACCACCGGCGCGGCGATTGTCGGCGTGCCGGGTGAAACCCTCACCGCCTCGGCCAGCGATTCCAGCAGCCCCCAACTGGCCACCACCGGCACCATCAGCGTGCTGGTGAAGGCGCTCAACAACGCCCCCCGCATCCTCACGCCGCTGGCCAACCAGGATTATGTGGCGGACACCACGCAAAAGACCGAGCCGGTGATCAACTTCACCATCGCCGACGCGGACACCGCGGCCTCGTCGTTCACCAACAACGCCACCACCGGCGCGCGCATCACCGTCACCAGCAGCAACCCGAACCTGTTCCTGCCGGCGAGCATGGTTACCGCGATCGGCGGATCGAACAACGCGCGCACGCTGACCTTGAAGCATGAGGCGGGCATCACCGGTTCGGCCACCATCACCATCACCATCAACGATGGCACCAACCAGAACACCTACACCTTCCGGGTGACGGTCACGCCCAATCCCTATACTCTTGCCCTATTCACCCTGGCAGGCCGCACCACCAGCACCGGGCCGACCGGCTACATCGACGGCACCGGCGCGGCCGCCACCTTCACCGACCCGCGCGGCGCCACCGCCGACAACCGCGGCCTGGTCTATGTACAGGATGGCAACCTGATCCGCAGCATCAGCACCACCGGCGTGGTCACCACACTGGCTGGTGCCACCACCCGAACCACGCGCGTGGACGGTGTGGGTACTGCGGCAGGTATTCCAGGGCTGTCCTCCACCACTTACACAGCCATGAAGGTCAGCCCCGACAATAACTGGCTGTATTTCATGAATGGCGGCTGGCTCAGGAAGATGGGCATCAACCCCTCCGATACCGCCAATTACAAAAATGTCACCTCGGTCATGGCCTTCACCGGTTCTCCCGCCGGCGGCGGCCTAGTCTTCTCGAGCGATGGCACCAAAATTTTCCAGGTATTTGATTGGGCCGACCCGACTGGAAGGATCAAAAGGTTCGACCTTTCGACGAATACGATCTCTAACCTGAATGTCGATGGTAACCCTGCCGTCGACGTGTGCGCCGCCTGGATGGTTCAAGGGCCCAACAACACCGCATTCCTTCGTTTTCACCCCGGTGCCGGCACAACCGCCTACCAGGGTGGCTTATTCCGTGTGGACCTCGCCACAGGCGCCTTCACCCGCCTGGCCAACAACGGTGTGAATGCCGACACCTTTAACGGAAGCCCGGCCTACAACCCGCTCACCAATGAGATTCTTGTCGATACCAATAACGCAAACCCGAAAATCCTGGATGCAACCACGGGTGCCTTGAAATACACGCTGCCAAGTGCTGACAGATTCCTCGACGGGTTGAGCAGTGGCTTTGACGCCACCGACGCCATCACTGTTTTTGGTGGTGACTATTATCTCTCCCAAGGCGGTCCTGCTATTAACACCGCGGCCAACATCCGCGCGGTGAAGCCGGCGCCGGGCCTGTATAACCCGGGCACGCAAATTTTTACCGAGGGTCAGTCGAACGCGTTCAGCAATACCGACCTGCAGAAGATGGCCGTGGTGGCCAACGGTTCCACCAGCTTGACCTACAGGCTGACGGCGCTCTATGGCACGCTGGATGTTTCCAGCGTGACGGGCCTGACCGGGGTGACAGGGCGGGGCAGCAAGTCGGTGTCGTTCACCGGCAGCGAGGCTGACATCAACGCGGCGCTGGCCACACTGGCCTACACGCCTGACACCGGGTTCATCAACGCCACCACCGCCGGCGTTCAGATTTCCGGCACGCCGCTGGAAACTCTCAGCGCTAGCGTTACGGGCAGCGACGCCAACGGCACCCGTGGCACCAACACCGCCAGCACCAGCGTGCTGGTGAGGGCGCTGAACAACAACCCCCGCATCATAACCCCCCTTCCGGATCGGACCTACCTGGTGGAGCAGGCGGTTTCCACCGAGACGGCGATCAACTTCAATATCGCCGATGCGGACACGCCAGTTGCCAACTTCACCAACAACGCCACCACCAACGCGCGGATTACCGCCACCAGCGACAACCCGAACCTAATCCTTTCATCGGACATGCTCACCTCGATCGGGGGCTCCGCGGGAGCCCGCACCCTCACCATTAAGCACCAGCCGAACATCACCGGCGTGGCGAATGTGACGGTCACCATCAGCGATGGCACCAACCAGAACACCTACACCTTCAAGGTGACCGTCGACCCGACGCCGAGCTACTACTGGGGCATTTTGGCGGGCACCGGGAGCCAAGGGATCACCAATGGCACGGGCACGGCCGCCAGCTTCAATCTGCCCATCCAGATTACCAAGGACAGTTCGGGCAACCTCTATGTTGGCGACTCTGGTTCCGGAACCATTCGCAGGATCACGCCGGCCGGCGTGGTGACCACCATCGCCGGCAGCGGCACCACGGGGTATCAGGACAACACCAACCCGCTCTTGGCCAGGTTCACCAGCCCGTACGGCATCGCCGTGGACGCCGGCGGCAATGTGTATGTCAGTGAACTGGCCGGTTATATCCGCAAGATCGCGTTCAGCAACGGTGCTTATGGCGCTGTCACGACCATCGGCCGGCTGACGGAGGGTGCAACCAACTGGCAAGCTTCAGGCATCGCCCTCTCACCTGACGATTCCAAGCTGTACGCCACCGCCTGGAACGGCAACAAGATTTTCCAGTTGGATCTGGCCAATGCCAACGCGATGACTGTGTTGGCGGGTTCGGGCACAGCCGGCAGCACCGATGGCACCGGCACAGCGGCCACATTGAACGCGCCGTACGGGCTTTCCGTGGACAGCCTCGGCAATCTTCTAGTCCAGCAGCAAAGCGGCGGCTTGACCCGGATGATCACGCCGCAGGGTGTGGTCACCAGCCCGGCTTTCCCGGCCGGATACACCTTGGGCACCACCCTGAGGCTCAACGACGGCAACTACCTGAAGGTGATCGGCACGAATGATTTGGCTTATCTGACACCCACGGATTCGGCAAAGGTGGCCGGCGGTGGTGCCGTCCGAGCAGTGGGCCTGAACACGGCGGCTGGCTTCCAGGATGCCCGCAGCCTTGTGCAGACTGCCAACGGCATTATCTACCTCACGGACACGCAGACGCAGAGCACGATCCGCGTCGGCACGCCGTACCCCACGCTGCTCAACCCGGGCGCTCAGTCCACCACGATGGGCACCCGCCTGGCGTTCAACAGCGCCGACTTCCGCCAGCTCGGCGCCGTCTCCAACGCCGTCGATTCGAGCAACAACCCGCTGCCGATCACGCTCACGCTATCGGCCCAGTACGGCACGCTCGACCTGAACAACGTGGCAGCACCCGCTGGCGTGACGGCGACGTTCGCTCCCGGCAACAGGTCGGTCACGCTCACCGGCGACGAAACTGCGATCCGGACCCACCTCCTGAACTTCGGCTATACGCCCGATGCGGGCTATATGAATGCCAACGCCTCGGGCGGGGCGCTGGCCTCGGGCGCGGTGTCGCCCGACGTGCTCAGCATGAGCGTGACGACGGCCAACAACACCGCCATCCCGGTGACGGGCAGCCTGAACCTGCTGGTGCGGGCCGCGGACAATATCCCCCGCATCGTCTCGGCCCTGCCGGACAAGACCTACTACGTGGAAGCCGGCGTGGCCACGGAGTCGGCGATCAGCTTCACGATCGCCGATGGAGACACCGGTGCCGGTTCGTTCACCAACAACGCCACCACCGGTGGGCGGATCACCGTCACCAGCGACAACCCGAACCTGATCCTGCCGGCCGACATGGCCACGGCGATCGGTGGCACGGGCAACGCCCGCACCGTCACCATCAAGCACCAGGCGAACATCACCGGCGTGGCGAATGTGACCATCACGATCAGCGACGGCACCAACCAGAGCACCTACACCTTCAGGGTGACGGTGGTGCCCACGCCCAACTACTACTGGGGCATTCTGGCGGGTTCGCCGGCGGGCACGGCGGGCAGCACCAACGCCACCGGCACGGCGGCCAGTTTCTCCAACCCGTGGGGCCTGGTGCGGGATAGCCAGGGCAACCTGTTTGTGTCCGATGGAGGCAACTCGGTGATCCGTAAGATCACGCCGCAGGGCGTGGTGACCACCTTCGCCGGCACGGTGGGCTCGGCCAGCTTCGCCGACGGCACCGGCGCGGCGGCACGGTTCAACGCCCCGGCTGCCTTGGCCATCGACGCACAGGATAACATTTATGTGGCGGACCAATCCAACAACCGGATCCGCAAGATCACGCCGGCGGGCGTGGTGACCACCGTCGCAGGCACCGGCGCCGCGGGTTCGGCAAACGGCGTTGCGGCCAGCGCGACCTTCAACCTGCCCTCCGGCATCGCGATCAGCCCGACGGGTGATATTTATGTGGGTGACCGGAACAGCTACACGATCCGCAAGATCTCGGGCGGGCAAGTGACCACCCTGGCCGGTCTGGCTGGCAACCCCGGGAATGTGGATGGTGTGGGTTCGGTGGCGCGGTTCAACGCGCCGAGCGCCATCAACCTGACACCCGCCGGCATGCTGGTGGTGCGCGATGTCAACAACGGTGCCATCCGCCAGGTCGATCCAGCCACCGGCGCGGTGACCACGCTGTATTCGGGCCTCACCGCCGCCTACGCCGATGGTGGAATTGATTCAAACGGTTTGTTTTATTCGCCGATGTCGGCGAATACGATCAGCCTGATCAGCAGCTTTGACAGCACGGTGTTGGTGGGCAACGGCAGTGCTGGCAGCGTGTTGGGTGTGAATACCGCCGCGACAGTTGCCGATGTCCGCCAGGTGGCCTTTGCACCCGACCGTACCATCTATTTCACCAGCACCGGCCAAAACAACATTCGCGTGGGCACGCCGTACCCCAGCCTGCGGAATCCGGGCAACCAGTCCACCATCGAGGCGACTCGTCTGGCGTTCAGCAGCGCCAACCTGCAGCAACTGGGTGGTTTTTCCAACGCTGTCGATTCCAACAGCAATTCTCTGCCGATCACGCTGAAGCTTTCCGTCCAGTTTGGAACACTGGACTTTAACAATGTGGCCGCGCCCAACGGGTTGACGGTGACTGGTGTGGGCACCAGCACGGTGACGGTGACCGGCGATGAAACTGCCGTGAACACCTATATGGCAAACTTTGGCTACACCCCCAACACGGGGTACATCAACGCCAACGCCACGGGTGGGGCGCTGGCCTCGGGTGCGCTTGCGCCCGATGTGCTGAGCCTGAGCGTGACCAACGCGAACAACATCGCCCGCCCGGTGACGGGCAGCCTGAACCTGGTGGTGCGGGCGGCGGACAACAAGCCGCGCATTGTGAGCCCACTGCCCGACCGGATGTACTACGCCGAGCCCGGCGTGGCGACGGAGACGGCGATCACGCTGACCCTGGCCGATGCCGACACCGCAGCCACCTCGTTCGTGAACAACGCCACCACCGGCGCGCGCATTACCGTTACCAGCGACAACCCGAACCTGATTCTTCCTGCCGATATAGCTACGGCAATTGGCGGCGCGAACAATGCCCGCACCTTCACGGTGAAGCACCAGCCAAACATCACTGGCGTGGCGAACGTCACCGTCACGATCAGCGACGGCACCAACCAATCCGTCTACACCTTCCGGGTGACAGTGGTGCCAACACCCCAGTACTATTGGGGCATTCTGGCCGGTTCGGCGACGGGTACCACTGGCAGCACCAACGGCACCGGAACTGCGGCATCCTTCAATGGTCCCTCCGGCATGGTTCGCGACAGCCAGGGCAACCTGTTCGTGTCCGACCAGGGCAACCATGTCATCCGCAAGGTGACGCCGCAGGGCGTGGTGACCACCTTTGCAGGCACCGTAGGTTCCGCCAGCTTCGCCGACGGCACTGGCGCAACGGCACGGTTCAATGCCCCGCTCGGCTTGGCCATCGACGCGCAGGATAACATTTATGTGGCGGACCAATCCAACAACCGCATCCGCAAGATCACGCCGGCGGGCGTGGTGAGCACCATCGCCGGTTCGGGTGCCGCGGGTGCGGTAAACGGCGCCGCTGCGACCGCCACCTTCAACCTGCCGACCGGTGTGGCGATCAGCCCGGCGGGTGATATTTATGTGGGTGACAGGAACAGCTACACGATCCGCAAGATCTCGGGCGGGCAGGTGACGACCCTGGCCGGTCTGGCTGGCAACCCCGGGAATGTGGATGGTGTGGGTTCGGTGGCGCGGTTCAACGCGCCGGGGGCCATCAACCTGACCCCATCCGGCATGCTGCTGGTGCGGGATGTCAACAACTCGGGAGCGATCCGGCAGGTGGATCCGACCACCGGGGCGGTGACCACGCTGTACACGGCCAATGCCAACATGTGGGCAGATGGTGGCGTTGATGCCAACGGTTTGATTTACGCGCCGCTGTCGGCGAACACGATCAGCCTGATCAGCAGCTTTGACAGCACGGTGCTGATGGGCACCGGCACGGCGGGTAGTGTGCTGGGTGTGAACACGACGGCGACCACAGCCGATGCCCGCGCCGTCGTTTTCGCGCCGGACCGCACGGTCTATTTCGCCAGCGGCGGGCAGAGCAACATCCGCGTGGGCACGCCGTACCCCAGCCTGCGGAACCCGGGCAACCAATCGACCAACGAGGCGACGCGTCTGCCGTTCAGCAGCACCAACCTGCAACAACTGGGTGGGTTTTCCAACGCTGTCGATTCCAACAGCAATTCTCTGCCGATCGCCCTGAAGCTGTCGGTGCAGTACGGCACGCTGGACTTCAACAATGTGGCCGCGCCCAACGGGTTGACGGTGACTGGTGTGGGGACCAGCTCGGTGACGGTGAGCGGTGACGAGGCCGCCGTGAACACCTATATGGCAAACTTTGGCTACACGCCCAACACGGGTTACATCAACGCCAATGCCTCGGGCGGTGCGCTGGCCTCTGGTGCGCTTGCGCCCGATGTGCTGAGCCTGAGCGTGACCACCGCGAACAACCTAACCCGGCCGGTAACCGGCAGCCTGAACCTGGTGGTGCGGGCTGCGGACAACAAGCCGCGCATTGTGAGCCCGCTGCCGGACCGGATGTACTACGCCGAGCCCGGCGTGGCGACCGAGACGGCCATCACGCTGACGCTGGCCGATGCCGATACCCTGGCGACAGCGTTCGTGAACAATGCCTCCACCGGTGGGCGGATCACCGTCATCAGCGACAACCCGAACCTGATCCTGGCAGCCGACATGGCCACGGCGATCGGTGGCACGGGCACCGCCCGCACGCTCACGATCAAGCACCAGGCGAACATCACCGGCGTGGCGAACGTCACCGTCACGATCAGCGACGGCACCAACCAATCCGTCTACACCTTCCGGGTGACAGTGGTGCCGACACCGCAGTACTACTGGGGTATTCTGGCTGGGTCAGCGACTGGTGCGGCGGGCAGCGCCAATGGCACCGGAACCTCTGCCAGCTTTAATGCACCCAACGGCATGGTGCGTGACAGCCAGGGCAACCTGTTTGTGACGGAATACAGCGCCAATCTCATCCGCAAGATTACACCGCAGGGTGTGGTGACCACATTTGCCGGCGCCGGTGGCGCGGGCGCTTTTGCCGATGGCACCGGGGCGGCGGCCAAGTTCAACCTGCCGCTACAAATGGCGATCGACGCCAACGACAACATTTATTTGGTCGACAGCGGCAATCACCGCATCCGCAAGATCACACCGGCAGGCGTGGTGACCACCCTTGCCGGCACCGGGACCGGGTCCTCCGTGGATGGCGGGGTGGCCTCCGCGACCTTCAATGAGCCGACCGGCATCGCCATCAACCCCGGGACCGGGGTGATTTATGTCGCAGAACAAACTGGCAAGGTAATTCGGAAAATCGAGAACGGGCAGGTGACCACAGTCGCCGGTTTGGCAGCAACTTCGGCCCTGACTAACGGCTTTGGCACTGCAGCGCGTTTCGAGTCGCCACACAGCATCGTCCTGTTACCCAATGGCAACCTATTGGTGCGCGATGTGACATCGGCTGCCTTCCGGCTATTTAATACCGTCACGACTGAGGTGACGACGCTAACCACAGGCACGACAGGCTTCAACTCTTATGCCGGCGTGGATGCGCAGGGAAGGTTGTACTTGCCATTGGCAGCAAACCAGCTTACCCTGAAAAGCGATTTTGACAGCGTGAACCTGGTGGGTAGCGGCACTGCTGGCAGTGTCTTGGGTGTGAACACTGCAGCCACCATTTCTGACCCACGATCGCTGGTGTTTGCTCCCGATGGCACAGCCTACCTAGTCAGCCGCGGCCAGAACAACATCCGCACTGGCACGCCGATCCCCAGCTTGGCCAACCCGGGCAAGCAGGCGG
>Ga0255085_1000320_pt1 | contig 14140 bp, 11 predicted proteins | sample Colum_Cont_RepB__FD_188442 | JGI IMG/M metagenome (GOLD analysis project Ga0255085, IMG submission 188442) | Freshwater microbial communities from Columbia River, Oregon, United States - Colum_Cont_RepB_8d | ecosystem: Environmental > Aquatic > Freshwater > River | place: USA: Oregon | collected... | reverse complement strand
TCCAGCGTACACACCATCGGCTACGCGCACCGCCCTATCCGCTTGGGCTCGGTGGGACACCCAGTGCCATACAGCCGGGTGCGCATTGTCAAAGTGGACAGCCAAGGACAGGCCATGGAAGATTGCAAAGCCCAGGAGATTGGCGTGGTCGCCATGGCGGGCCCCGGCGTTTTTTCAGGCTACCTGAGCGAGGCGCACCAAAGCGGCAGTTTTGTCGCCCCCGGCTGGGTCAATTCCGGCGATCTGGGTCGACTGGACGCCGAGGGGTACTTATGGATTACCGGCCGCGCCAAAGACTTGGTGATTCGAGGTGGCCACAACATCGACCCCATGGCCATTGAAGAAATTCTTTACCAGCATCCTGCCGTGGCATTGGCCGCGATGGTCGGACAACCCGACGCTTATGCGGGCGAGTTGCCTGTGGCGTATGTTCAGCTCAAATCGGGCGTCAATGCGGAGCCGTCTGAGCTGATTGACTTTGTGCGCGAGCGCACGCCAGAGCGCGCGGCCGTGCCCGTGCAAATGTTCATCATCGAGGCCATCCCGCTGACCGCTGTGGGCAAGGTTTTCAAGCCCGCGTTGCGCTGGGACGCGGCGCAACGCCTGGGGGAAGCCCTGCTGCGACCGTTGGTGCAAGCGCCCGTCCGGTGTGAAGTCAAAGTGCACGCGCATGACACGCACGGTAGCCTGATGAGCGTCACCTTCCACCACTGCCTGCCTGAACAACAAGAAGCTTTGCATGAGCGGGCCAGGGTATTGCTCGACCCCCTGACCCTGAGGCACACAATAGCGTTCGCGTGAGCGCCTTCACGCGCTCGCTTGTGACGTCATCAGTTGGGTGATTTGCACTGTTTCCTGCGCCTGGCGAATCAATTCGCTGACCATGTCTGCAGTCACCGCTGACAGTGTCCAGCCTAGGTGCCCGTGGCCGGTGTTGTAGAAAACATTTTCCTGCTTGCCTCGGCCCACACGGGGCATCATGTTCGGCATCATGGGGCGTAAGCCAGCCCACGGCACCACTTGGCGCGTGCTGACGCCGGGGAAACAGGCATTGACCCAATCCACCAGCGGCTTGATGCGATCGGCGCGAATGTCTTTGTTAACGCCATTGAATTCGGCCGTGCCCGCCACGCGAAAACGGTCTGCACCCAAACGGCTGGTGACCAGCTTGGTTTCATCGTCCAGCAAACTCACCTGAGGTGCAGCTTGCTGGCTTTGTGCATCCAGCAAATTCACGGTGATGGAATAGCCCTTGACCGGGTACACATTGACACGGTCGCCCAACTGGCTGGCAAACTTTCTGCTGGCCACGCCGGCGCACACGACCAAGCCGTCAAAGTGGTGCGCCTGCGCCATGCCATTCTGTTGGGTGGTCACGGTGGCGGCCTGGCCATCCGAAGCCAGGCCCACCACATCCTGCCCCATCAGAAGCTTCACACCCAAGCGCTCACAGGCCTTGGCCAGGCCAGTGGTGAAGCGGTGAATGTCGCCGGTAGAGTCGCTCTCGGTGTAGTAGCCGCCGTAGAACTTGCCCGTCAAGGTGGGCTCGATGGCCTGCATTTCCTGCGGCGTGACGGCACGACGCGGCAAGCCGCCTTGGGCCAACAGTTGGGACACCTTGCCGGCATGCTCAAAACCTTTGGCATCGCGGTAGATGTGCAAGATACCTTGTTTTTTCAGGTCGAATTCGATGCCTTCCTGGTCGGCCCAGGCAAACAGGTGTTCACGTGCTTGAACGGCCAAGCGCGCGGTTTCAATGGTGTTTTGCTTGTATTGGGGAATGCTGGCAATGAACTCGGCAAACCACGACAGCTTGTGCCAGCTGGGCTTGGGATTGACCAACAAGGGCGCATCGCTTTTCAGCATCCATTTCAGGCCTTTGACCAAGGTGGAGGGATGGGTCCAGACCTCAGCGTTCGAGGCCGACAGTTGGCCGCCGTTGGCAAACGAGGTTTCCATGGCGGCATAGCGCTGCTTTTCAAACAGCGTCACGGCAAAGCCTTTTTTGGCCAACGCATAAGCGGTTGTCACACCTGTGATGCCGCCACCAATCACTGCCATCGATTTCATAATGCTCTCCAAACGTCATGTGGGTTCAGCGCCAAGCACACCGTGCGCCTGACACGCCCCCTCTGTTTGGAACCTGAGAGATTCGCTGGCGGGCCTGGACCGAACAGCTTGCTCCTGCGGTGGGCCGGGTGACGAGCACCAGCCACTCTTCAGAGTGTGTCCATCGATCGGTCCTTTGGCCTGAGAGTTTCCGGGGCGGTTGCTCCTTCGGCGCTGCCACAAGGCAGTCTCTCCCGATCGACGGTGGTGAAAAGGTTCAGGTGTGTGTCAGATAAGACCTCACCAGTTCGGCCCAGAATGTCGCGGCAGGCGCAATCAGGTCGTCATTGAAATCGTAGCTGGGGTTGTGGACCATGCATGCGCCAGGGGTACCTGGCCCGCCATTGCCAACGAAAAAATAACAGCCTGGCACTTTTTCCAGCATGAAGGCAAAGTCCTCGCTGGCCGTGAGGGGCGCACCGTGTGCTTGCACCTTGTCTTTGCCGAAGAGTTGCGCTGCAACGCGGGTGGCAAATTCGGTTTCTTTCTGGGCATTGACCAGCACGGCATAGCCTTCTTGCCAATCAACATCGGCGCGGACCTGGTAGCTTGCGGCTTGCAAATTCACCAATTCCAAAATCCGTTCTTTCAGCAGGGTGCGCACCTGCGGGCTCAAGGCCCTGACGCTCAGCTTCAGGACAGCCTCGTCAGGAATCACGTTGTGGGCTGTGCCAGCATGGAAAGCCCCCACGGTGACGACGGCCGTTTCAAAGGGATCGACATTACGCGCCACAATGGTTTGCAAGGCCATGACGATGGAAGCGCCAGCGACCAGCGTGTCGATGGCACGATGCGGCATGGCCCCATGGCCACCCATGCCTTGCAAGCGGATGGTCACGTCATCGCTGGAGGCCATGGTGGGGCCTTGGCGAAACACGAATTGGCCCGCAGGCACGCCGGGCATGTTGTGCAACGCAAAGATGGCGTCACAGGGAAATTTCTCGAACAGGCCATCGGCCATCATGCGCACCGCGCCGCCTGCGCCTTCTTCTGCCGGCTGAAAAATCAGGTGCAGCGTGCCATCAAACTCAACTTCTTCGGCAATCCACTTCGCGGCGGCAAGCAAGGTGGCCGTGTGGCCATCGTGGCCACAGGCATGCATCTTGTCTGGTGTTGTGCTTTTCCATTGCATCGTGCCATGTTCGGCAATGGGCAAGGCGTCCATGTCTGCCCGAATGCCCATGGTCTTGGAACCCTGACCACGACGCAAGCGCCCCACCACGCCAGTGCCACCCAGGCCTGTGGTGACTTCATAGCCCCAGGCCTCAAGCTTGTGCGCGACCAGGCTCGCCGTGCGATGCTCTTCAAAGGCCAGTTCGGGATGGGCATGCAAGTCCCGGCGAATTTGAATGAATTCACCCACCCTGTTCGCCAGCGATTGACCGAGATAAGCTGCTTGCACGTCGCACTCCACCCTCACTGGGGTTGCAAATTCATGGCTTTGGCGATCGCGCGGTAACGCGATGTGTTGTCCGCATACACCTTGCTCATGGCGCCCAGTGGTTGCGGGCGGGGAACCTGCATGGCTTGTGCTTCCAAGGCGGAGCGAATGGCCGAATCGTTGGCCACTTCACTCAAAGCCTTGTGGAGCACCTGCACCACGGCTTCGGGCGTGTCCTTGTGCACAAAGAAGCCGGCCCACATGTCGAACACAAAGCCTTTGAGGGCCTTGGTGTCGTTCAAAGGTGTGGCACCTTTGAAATTGTCCTGGCGCTCGGCTGAGAGAACGGCGGGCGCCTTGAGCTTGCCCTCTTCCACCATCTGCACATAGCTCTTGCCATAGACCGTCATCATGATGTCAACCTGACCCGCCATCAGGTCTTGAATTGCCGGTGCGCCGCCTTTGTAAGGCACGTGCGTCATTTCGATGCCCGTCAAGCCCGAAAGATGCTCGCCCAGAAGGTGGTACATCGATCCCGGGCCCACGCTGGCATAGGTCACAGGCTTGCGATCGGCAGCGGCTTTTTTGGCATAAGCCAAAAATTGATCTGCGTTGGCCACAGGAAAGTCTTTGCGCGCCAGCATGACCAGGGGGTTGACCGTGATCATTTGAACCAGGCGGAAATCTTCGCTCTTGTATTTGATGGCTGCATTGGACAAGGGCGCCAGGATCAATTCGTTGGGCGATCCTTGGAAAATGGTGTAGCCGTCGGCCGGGCTGGCCAGAACTTTTTGGGCTGCAATGCCGCCGCTGGCACCGCCCAGGTTTTCCACGATCACCGGCTGGCCCAAATGCTTGGCAAGGGTGGTGTTCAGGGTGCGCGCAATCACGTCGGACACACCGCCCGCGGGATAAGGCACCATCAGGGTGACTGGCTTGCTGGGAAAGGTTTGCGCCAGCGTGGCACCAGCCAGCAGCAACCCGGACAAAACGCAGAAAAACGATTTCAATGCTGATTTCATAGGAAACTCCTGGGTCAGATACGCTCAAGGACAAACGGATGGTAGGAGCCCCATTGAATAACGTCCAATGCATTTTAAATTTATATATGATGATATAAAATGCATAGATCATCATGACGCTAACCCAACTCCGCCACTTCATCGGCCTCGCCAAGGCCGGCTCATTTGTCAAGGCCTCCTCCCAGCTTTACATGACGCAGCCGGCGCTGAGTCGCAGCATCAAAGCGCTGGAGGAGGAGCTGGGGCAACTGCTGTTCGACCGCATTGGCAAAAAAATTGAGCTCACGGCCTTTGGCCGCGTCGTGCTGCAACGCAGCCAAGTCTTGATAGAGGAAGCCGCCCAGCTGAAAAATTCCGGGAAAGTACTGGGCTCAGAGGATGTTGGCCATGTCCGATTGGGGTTGAGTTCGGGGCCTGGGGCCATGCTGACCGCGCCCCTCATGATGCATTTCGCCAAGCACTTTCCCAACTTTCATGTCGAAATTGTGCGTGCCAACACCAGCGCCTTGACACACATGCTGCGCGACAGATCGGTGGATGCCTTGATTGTGGACATCCGCTCGCTGCGCCCCTCGCCCGACTTGAGCGTTACCCAGGTCGCAGAAATGGCGGGCGCGTTCATGTGCAGAAAACGCCATCCCTTGGCATCATTACCCAAGGTCAGTTTCGCTGACCTATGTCGTTACCCCGTGGCCTCTACCCCCTTGAGCGACGAATTGGCTCGCATCCTGACCGAGCGTTACGGGGAGAAAGCCCACCCCGACGTGCTGGTCCGCTACAGCAGCGATGAAATCTCTCATCTGGTGCAAGTGGCCGAGCACAGTGACACGCTATTGCTGGCCATCCGGTCCTGCGCGCCAAACCTGGTGGAATTGAAGATACATCCCCCGCTCAAGGCCAATGCCCGGTTTGGCTTGGTGACCTTGGCCCAAAAAGCAGAAGCTTTGTATTTGCCGGAAATTCGCAAGCTCATGGCGGCGGTATTTCCATCGGCTTGACACGCAGGTGGCTGGCTGTCTGCGAGGCAACAACCCCGTGTGCCCAAAGGTTGGGCCGAATTTCTAGAATGAGTTCATGCAACTGATCGTGAACGCATTGGGTTTTCAAGCAGGCTGGTGGGCATGCGTGCTTGGCGTTGTGCACGGGTATGAAACAGCGGGACTGCTGTTTTGCGGCCTATTGGTGGTGGCGCACTTGGTTTGGGCAGGCCCCGCGCGTCAAGATCTGCAACTGGCGTTTGTGGCCCTGTTGCTTGGCATTGCCATCGACACCTTGCTGCAATCTTTTGCGGTGATTCATTTTGAAGGGCGCGCATGGGGCGTGCTCAGCCCATTTTGGCTCTGGATGCTCTGGATTTTGTTCGCTTTGACATTGAATTCATCGCTGGCGTTTTTAAAACATCTGCCATTGTGGGTCGCTGCGGTGGCAGGCCTTGTGTTCGGACCGCTCTCCTATCTGGCCGGCGCAGCATTGGGCGCGGCATCATTGCATCGTTCTTTTTTTGAGCTCTCCATCTTGGCCTTGGCCTGGACGCTGGCGCTTCCCGTCCTGGTCTGGATGGCACAGAAAATTTCCTCTGACACAAAGGTTGTCCATGATGAATCGTAGACTTCTTCTCCTCAGCAGCCTCACTGGCACAGCGGGGCTTGCCGGCCTGAGCGGGTGCGCCAGCCCCAGCATTGAAGACTTCGCCAACCAGAAGCCTGCTCTCGACTTGTCGTCGTACTTCAATGGCACGGTCGACGCTTGGGGAATCTTCACTGACCGCAATGGCAAGGTCGTCAAGCGCTTCACCGTGGAAATGAATTGCCAATGGCATGATGGCAAAGGCGTGCTGGACGAAGACTTTGTCTATTCGGATGGCACCAAGGAAAAACGCGTTTGGAAATTGACCCATGAAGGTAACGGCGCTTACACAGGCACAGCAGGCGACGTGGTGGGCGTTGCACGAGGCCAAACCCAAGGGAATGCCTTCAACTGGCGGTACACCCTGGCCCTGCCTGTTGACGGCACCATCCTGCATGTCGACATGGACGACTGGATGTACCTCATGAACGACCGCGTGATGCTGAACAAAGCGCGCATGAGTAAATGGGGAATTCATCTCGGCGACGTCACGCTGTCCTTTACGCGGCGTTGAGGGATGGGGATGGTGGGGATGGGGTCAGGTCTTGAGTTTTGCCTATTTTCTGTGGATAACTTGTACGCTGACTGACAGTACAAGTTATCCACAGAAAATAGGCAAAACTCAAGACCTGACCCCCTGTTGATCTGTCGCATGGATGTCCAACAACTGAACCATCTCCCCCGCAGTGCTGGGGTGTACCTCTTTTGGGGTGAGAGCCAACTGCCGCTGTACATCGGTAAAAGTATCGATATCCGGTCACGGGTTTTATCTCACCTTCGTACACCGGACGAAGCCAGGATGGTGGCGCAAACGCGGAGTGTTGACTTTATTCAGACTGCTGGCGAAATAGGTGCCTTACTGCTGGAAGCTCAGTTGATCAAGACACACCAACCCCTGTTCAACATTCGCTTGCGGCGTCTGAGAAATACCAACACTATTCGTTTGAGCCGCAACGGTCTAGGCGTCATACCGGAAATCGTCAGCAGCAAGGACACAGCCATCGGCCAAGCCGACGGACTCTACGGCTTATTCAGCTCGCAACGTGCCGCACAAGAAAAGCTGCGGGAACTGGCAAGAGACCACGGGCTGTGCCATGCGCTGCTAGGTTTGGAAAAACTGAGCAAGCGCGGATGCTTTGGACTGCAAGTCAAAGCATGCCTTGGCGCCTGTGTTGGACTAGAAGATCGTGCGACGCATGACCAACGGCTGCTCAAAGCGCTATTGGAGATGAAAATTCATGCATGGCCCTACCCTGGCGCCATTGACATCGTGGAGACTAACGGCGAATGGACTGAGAACCATCGAATTCATCACTGGCGCTATTTGGGTACCGCGTGCTCGCAACCCCATGCCGCACGAAGCTACTCTGAGACTGCCTTTGACATGGACACTTACAAAATTCTCGTCAAACCGATCATGCTTGGCACCGCACAGGTCGTTGGGGTCAGGTCTTGAGTTTTGCCTATTTTCTGTGGATAACTTCGATTCACCAACACCCAATGTAGTTATCCACAGAAAATAGGCAAAACTCAAGACCTGACCCCATGAAAAAACCGATAAGACATTTGGTGTTGATCCTTGGAGATCAGTTGGACGACGCGTCCTCGGCATTCACAGGCTTCGATCTCGAAAGGGATGCCCTCTGGATGGCAGAGGTGGAAGAAGAATCTACACACGTCATCTCCTCCAAACAGCGAACAACGGTTTTCTTGAGTGCTATGCGTCACTTCGCAGCGCACATGAGCGATCAAGGCCGGCGCGTCATCTACAGCGAATTAGATGCCGAGGACAACAGTGGGACACTGGCGGGTGAGCTGACAAAGGCCATCCAACTTCACCGCCCCGAAAAACTCGTGATGACGGCGCCCGGCGAATGGCGGGTTTTGCAAGATTTAAGGCGGGTGGCCCGCGAACACCAAATCACCCTGGAGATTCGCGATGACACCCACTTCTTCAGCACAGTGCGCGATTTTGCGCAGCATGCGGAAGGACGCAAGCAGTTGCGACTCGAATTTTTCTACCGCGAGATGCGTCAGAGAACCGGGATCTTGATGGAAGGCAAGCAACCCCTCGGCGGCCAATGGAACTTCGATGCCGAGAACCGTGCCAGCTTTGGCAAAAAAGGGCCTCCAGCTTTACCCAAGCCCAGCCGTTTTGAGCCGGATGACATCACGCAAAAAGTCATGCATCTGGTGAACCGCAAAATGGCAGATCATCCTGGCAGCGTCGCTGAATTTGGCTGGCCTGCCACTCGCGCGCAAGCCCTGCAAGCGCTGTCTGAATTCATTGCCCACAGACTGCCCAGCTTTGGCCTTTACCAAGATGCCATGTGGGAAGGTGAAGTCTGGCTGTACCACTCCCATCTGTCCAGCGCCTTGAATCTGAAACTACTGAACCCGCGCGAAGTCATTGCGGCAGCCACAGAAGCATTGCACCAAGGCCATGCCCCGCTGCCTGCTGTTGAAGGATTCATCCGACAAATCTTGGGCTGGCGTGAGTATGTTCGCGGCATTTACTGGACTCACATGCCCGACTACGTCGAGCTGAACCACATGCAGGCCAGCGAAGCCTTGCCTGGGTTTTTCTGGACAGGCGACACAGAGATGGCCTGCCTGCGCGATGCCATCCATCAAACGCTGACCCACGGCTACGCTCACCACATTCAGCGCCTGATGGTCACGGGGCTCTATGCGCTGCTGCTAGGTGTCAAGCCTCAGGAAGTGCATGCTTGGTACCTTGGCGTGTATGTCGATGCCGTCGAATGGGTGGAACTTCCCAACACGCTTGGCATGAGCCAGTTCGCCGACGGTGGCTTGATGGCCAGCAAGCCCTATGTGGCCAGTGGAAAATACATCGACCGCATGAGCAACCACTGCAAAGGCTGCAAATTTGACCCGGCGCAGGCGACCGGCGACAAGGCCTGCCCCTTCACCACCTTGTACTGGGACTACCTGATTCGGCACGCGGATACCCTGGCGAAGAATCCCCGCATGACCATGCAGTTGAAAAATCTTTCGCGGCTTTCGCAGGACAGTCGCCTGACCATCATTGCGCAGGCCCAACAGCACCGACAGTCTTAAAGCCCTTTCGTTCATTCAACTTCCGAATTCAGATAGCATGACGCCCATGAATATTGCAATGGTTGGCGCAGGGATTGGCGGACTCACTGCCGCGGCGTGTTTGTTGAAAAATGGGCACCGTGTTCGCTTGTATGAACAAGCCGGAAATGTTCACGAAGTGGGCGCCGCAGTTCAAATGAGTGCCAATGCCGTGAAGGTGCTCTATCACTTGGGCTTGCGCGATTCGCTGGAGCGTGACGGTGTCAAGCCGCTGTCTTTTGAGTTCCGTCGGTTTGACACCGGTGAGTTACTGCACGAAATTCGTTTGGGTGAAGACCACCAAACCCGCCATGGCCATCCTTACTACCAAATTCACCGGGTTGATTTGCACTCGGCTTTGCTGTCTATTGTTCAAGGCTTGGACCCCCAGGCTATTCAACTCGGCGCCCGCGCCTCGCATGTCAGCGAAGACGACACAGGCGCCGCCATTCACTTTGCCGACGGCTCGTCAGCGCATGCCGACATGGTGATTGGCGCCGATGGCATCAAGTCGGTGGTGCGCCAGCATGTCGTTGACGCACAGCCCCCGGTGTTTACAGGACAAGTCGCCTGGCGACTGGCCATCCCCACTGAGCGGATACCGGCCGAACTCCGCCCGCCGATCGCTTCCACCATTTGGTGCGGCCCCCAAAATCACGCGGTGATGTATTACATGCGCGCCGGCCGTGTCCTCAACTTCGTGGGTTGCGTCGAGCGCCCTTGGGAAGAAGAGTCGTGGACGGCACGCAAGCCCTGGACCGAGCTCGATCAAGACTACGCGGGTTGGCATCCGGTGGTACGCGCGGTGATCGAGGCTGCCGACAAAGACCAGTGCTTTCGCTGGGCATTGAACAACCGCCAGCCCGTCATGACCTGGACCACGCAGCGCGTCGCCTTGCTGGGCGACGCGGTCCACCCCACTTTGCCCTACATGGCACAAGGTGCGGCCATGGCCATCGAGGATGCTGCCGTGCTCAGTCGGGCGCTGTCGCTTGACATGCCACTTGCTGACGCACTGAAAATCTATGAAAAGCACCGCGCTCCGCGTGCGGCCCGCGTCGTGCATGAGTCCACTGAAATGGCCGATCTGTACCACATTTCGGATGCGCAAGAAATGAAGCAGGCCTTCAAGGACCGCAACATTGCGGCCTCGCGCAACAATTGGCTGTACCCCTACGACCCGATGCAGGTTGACCTGATGTCATCTTCTGTTTGATGCCCCTTCGTCGCACTTTCATTCGGCCTTGATACCCTGCTCTTTGACGACTCGAGCCCAGCGCTCCGCGTCGCGCTGCACCAAGAGCGCAAACTCCTGAGAAGTACCGCCGCGGGGATCCATGCCCTGCGAGAGAAAAGCCTTTTTCACGTCTTCCCCGCTGAGTAACAGATTGATTTCCCGGTTCAAAAGCTGAATGGTTTCGGAGGGTGTTCCTTTGGGGGCAAACACGCCAAACCACATGTCCACATTGACATCGCCAAGGCGCTGTTCGGCCAACGTAGGCAGGTCTGGCAACAAGGCACTGCGCTTGTTGCTGCCAATGGCCAAGGCAGTCAGTCGGCCCGACCGGATGTGTGGCAATGCAACATGGATCGGCAAAAACATGGCGTCGACTTGCCCACCCAAAAGATCCGTCACAGCAGGGCCTGTGCCGCGGTAAGGAATGTGCACTAAAAAGATTTTGGATGCGTTTTTGAGCAACTCCATGGAAAGGTGATGCGGCGTTCCCACGCCGGGCGAGGCGTAGTTCATCTGACCCGGCTTCTGGCGGGCTGCTTGCACCCATTCTGTGGCAGTGCGCCAGCCCGACTGAGGGTGAGTGACCAGTAACAGCTGTCCCCAACTGGTTTGGGAAATGGGCTCCAGGTCGTTGACAGGATCAAAGCTAAGTTGAGGGTACAAGCTCCGATTCATCACCAAGGTGTTGACGCTTACCAAAAGGGTTGCGCCATCAGGCGCAGCTCGCACCACGGCTTCGGTGCCAATGTTGCCGGAGGCGCCGACCCTGTTTTCAACCACGACGGGTCGATTCAGTTTTTGTGACAGCTTGGGGCCAAGCGTTCTTGCGATGAGGTCAATGCCGGTTCCGGGCGTGAATGGCACAACCAGTCGCAAGGGCCCTGCATTGGACTGCGCATACCCTTGAAAGGAAGCCGTGCCAGCGGCCAACCATGTGACCACATGGCGCCGTGAAATCGATTGAAACACCATAGAGACCTCAGGATGTGCGAATTTGGACTTTTAGGAATTTGACAATCCCACTGCCATATTGCAACGCCAGATAGCCCTTGGAGTGTTTGGCGTCGCGGACTTGCGCAGTAACTTGCCCATTCAACTTGACCACCAATTGGTCACCTTGCGCAGAAATTTCCAAAGTATTCCACTGGCCACCCGCACGCGGCATGGGGGACACTTTGGCGACATCGACAATGGCGCCGGTGCCATAGGAGGGGTCGGGACGTGAATCCCAGATGTTGATTTCGTAACAAGAATCTGCGCTGATCTTGTCCGCTTGCTGGCAGCGAATGAAAATGCCGCTGTTGGTCTGGCCGTCGACCCAGATCTCAGCCCGGATTTCCATGTTCTGGTAGGTGGACTTTGTCACCAGGTAGCTGGGGACCTTACCTCGCAAAAAATCTGCCTGCAACATGCCCTCTTGAATTCGCCAGTTGGCATCTCCCACCAGCGTCCATTGGTTAAGGTTGCTGCTGCCATCAAACAGCGTGGTCCAACCGACATCTCTCTGACTGAAGGAGGGCATTTGTGCGCAGCCGCAGAGCGTTGCAGCCACAAGCAAGAGGGCAGTCAGGGACTTTTTGAATGAAAACATGCACGCTCCGTTGGCTGAGTCAAGGGATTGCCCGATCTTACGGACCCAAATCAGTGACGGCAAGAGCAAGTATGCCTACTTCATTTTCAACAGATAGCTGACGATGTCTTTGTTAAGGTTGGCTTGCGCCAGGATGGCTGTTGCTGCATTTTTCAAAATTTCTGAAGATGCCAAATTCGCGGTTTCCTCTGCGTAATTGGCATCCATGATGCTGCTGTAGGCTGTCGTGGTGTTGATTTTTTGTTCCGAGAGAAACGTCTTGCGATAGTCCAAACGATTCAATTGCGCACCCGTACGTGCCTGGAACCCAGAGACCATGTCAATGGCACTGTCGATAACAGACAAAGCGGCGGTGGCTTTGGTAGCCGTCGAAACGTCTGCGCTGGAAATCATTTTTGCATCGCTGGCTCCGCCGTATGTCCCTTCCTTAAAGCCTAAATTTTCAAAAATGGTTTTGCCTGCCGTGCCGGAAGTCACAGTGAAAACCGCATCTGACTTCAGCTTCACAGTGGACACATAAGTCATGGCGTCGTTGGTGTTTGCGCCTGCCCCGGTCAAGCCGATGTTCCCCAAGCCAATCGCCGAGCCGTTCACGGACACCCCGCCATTGCTCAGCCCGAGGGCAATATTTTGCCCCTGGGCAGCAGTCAGGGTGATGCCACTGCCGTTGTTGCTGGCGATGACACCCGTGGAGCCACTGGCGCCGTTGATGTAACCCACAACATCGCTCAATGTCGATGTGTTGTTAAGCGCTACCGCCAATGTTTGGCCATTGATAAACAAGGTATCAACATCGGCTGCTGCAAAGCCAGTTCCGGTCAGTACGTTCGGATTCGCGACAGCGGTCACCCCTGTGAGGCGCGAACTGTCATTGATGGCTGCAGCCATAGCAATCGCGCTCGAAGCTTTGGTCGAAGAGGTGGTGGTCGCAACGGTTGCGCTGTCGTCACTGCCCTGTGCCGCACGAATGGCATATCCGTTGATGACCAAATCAGCGCCTGTCAGCGTAGCCGGCGCAGCCTGCGAGCCCGCCCTTACAGCGGTCGACACTTGCGCTTGTTTGGCTTGATATGTGCCTGCTATAAAGCCCGAATTGGCAATGTTGCCGCTCACTTGCTGGCTCAAGGTGAGGGCTCCCCCTGTCAGACTGCGCAGCGAGTAGTTTCCGCTGTAGGTTCCTGCGGCAGCCAGGCCGGTGTTTTCTTTCGTCAAGCCTGCATAAGAGACTGTGATGTTTCTGCCATCGGCAGCCGTCAGAGTGACGCCATGGGTATCGTCACCACTGTCCGTCGCGCGCACATTGGTCTGGCCTGACTGCGCGTTGATTTGTGTCACCACGGCCGCTCTGTTGGTTGCCGTTGTATTGGCAGCATAGAGGCTGATATTGATAGCCACACCATTGACGGTCACGGTGCCGGTGACATTGCCGCCCAGCGCTGTCATGGCAGAGCCCGAGGCAGTGGTGGCGCCCGCAGCAGCAACAATATTTTCCAGGCCAGCCGTACGGTTGATGGCCGCGACCTTGGCAATCGCACTGCCACTGTTGCCACTGAAGGACGATGTGTCATCCGCAGCCAGCGAAGGTCCCACGCTGAAACCATTGATGACCAAATCGCCGGATGCCAAGGCTGTGGTGGGGTTTCCCAAAGAGGTTAAGGCCAACGGGCCATTCTCCCCCAGGGTGCTGGTCAAGGCGGTCGAGAAGGAAAGTGACAGCGTGCTGTTGGCTTGAGTGTCTGTTTGCAGGACAACTTGGGGGGTGCTACCGTCCAGCAAATTTTTTCCGTTGTAGCTCGTGGCGGCAACGATGCTGTTGATTTCCGCAAGGTAAGAGGCAAATTGCGTTTGGTTGACTGCGCGATCGGACGCCAAGGTGGTGCCCGAGGCCGAGGACAACGCCAAACTCCGCATGGCAGAGAGGTTTGAAACAATGTTTTTCAAAGAGCTGTCGACGGTCTGGACCATGGCAATGCCTTGGTTGACGTTGTCAACCGCCTTGGTAAAGCTGCCAAGCTTTGCTTTCAACCGATTGGCAAGTCCCAACCCTGCCGGGTCATCCTTGGCACTGTTGATCC
>Ga0255085_1000318_pt1 | contig 14170 bp, 15 predicted proteins | sample Colum_Cont_RepB__FD_188442 | JGI IMG/M metagenome (GOLD analysis project Ga0255085, IMG submission 188442) | Freshwater microbial communities from Columbia River, Oregon, United States - Colum_Cont_RepB_8d | ecosystem: Environmental > Aquatic > Freshwater > River | place: USA: Oregon | collected... | reverse complement strand
GTCTTGCAACTATTCCTGTGACTATTGCAGCCAGCGCTTTGTGCCGCACGCGCTTGAAACCACCCAGGCAGATGTGCCCGCGTTCTTGGCCCTGCTCGCCGAAAACCTCACCCAACCCCCGCAGCGCATTGAGTTCTGGGGTGGCGAGCCGCTGGTCTACATCAAGACCCTGCGCCCCTTGGCCGAGGGCTTGCGCAAGCGCTACCCCGCCGCAGCCCTGAGCATCATCACCAACGGCTCCTTGCTCCACCCGGAGGTCAACGCTTGGCTGGACGACATGGGCTTTGGTGTGGGGATCAGCCATGACGGCCCGGGCCAGGCCGCCCGGGGTCCAGACCCTCTTGACGACGAAGTAAGCCGCGCGGGCATCTTGGATCTGTACCAGCGGCTTGCACCGCAAGGGCGTATTTCCTTCAACGCCATGGTGCACAGGACCAACACCAGCCGCGAGGCGATAACCAAGTTCTTCCTGCAGCTGACCGGGGACCCATCCCTTTCCATCGGGGAGGGTGCCTTTGTGGATCCGTACGACGCTGGCGGCCTTGCCAACTCCCTCCAGTCCACGGATGATGCCGTGGCCTTTCGGCGTCAGTCGCTGGAAGAGATCCGTCGAGGGCGCATCGTTCACATGGACGTGGCCCGCCAGCGGATGCAGGAGTGGGCGGGCAGCTTTTTGGAAAGGCGCCCGGCCCAAGGCCTCGGTCAAAAGTGCGGTATGGACCGGCCAGACCAGCTGGCCGTTGACCTCAAAGGCCAAGTGCTGACCTGCCAGAACGTGAGTTCGGTCTCCGTCGCGCCCAACGGCCAATCCCACCACGTGGGCCACCTTGCCCACCTGGCGGGGGTCGAGCTGAACACGTCAACGCATTGGTCTCATCGCACTGAATGCCCCAATTGCCCGGTGCTCCAGGCCTGCAAGGGTGCTTGCATGTTCCTGGAGGGCCCGCTTTGGCAGGCGGCCTGTGACAACGCCTACTCGGACCACATTCCGTTCTTTGTGGCGGCCATTGAGCACTTGACGGGGTGTGCGGTGTTTCGTATCGAGTTGCAGGATGGTGATTTGCCCGAGGATCGCATGGACGTCTTTGGCATTGCCTCGCGGCTTGTGCAAAAGCCCGCCCGCAAGGTCATCCCGATCGAGGTAGACAACAGGCCTGCCGCAGGAGGAGCAGAAACCGCTGGAGTTTTCCATGCCTGATGCGTCGCTTTCTGAGGCCATTAGGGAGGCCTATGCCAGCGCGCCCAGTGATGTAGTGATTTTTCATACCCTGGAGTTACGCCACCCGGACTTCGTGGATGAACAAGGAGCTCCCACAGCGATTCGCGTGGTTCGTGATCGGGTAGATATCTTTGCGCATCTGGAAAGCTCTGCGCCACTGCATCCAGGCCAGGAAGTGCGCTTTGTGGCCATGGCCTTTGATCTGAACCTGCCGGCGGTCGACAGTATGCCCGTCCCAGAGGTGGAAATCACCCTGGACAACGTAACCCGCGAGGTCATGCGGTACTTGGATGCGGCCGTGCAGTCGCAGCAAATGATCGAGGTGACGTACCGACCCTATCTTTCCAATGACTTGTCGTGCCCGCAAATGGATCCGCCGCTGACTTTGGTCTTGAGCTTTGTAGAGGCCAATCCGCTACGCATCTCAGCCCGGGCGCGGATGGTGGACATTGGCAACAAGGCCTTTCCGGGTCGGACTTACACCGCCAAAGAGTTTCCTGGGCTGACTCGATGAAGAGAAAACAGATGCGCAACCTGCACCTGGTCAACGGGTACATCGGAAGGCCTTGGGTAGCCGGCGGCAGAGGCCCGCATGGGTTTGACTGCTGGGGCTTGTTTTTGCATGTCCAGCGTGCGTGCTTTTGCAGGGAGTTGCCGGAGATCCCGGTAGATGCCACCAACCTGCGCGCCGTTCTCAAGGGTTTTCAGGCGCATCCGGAGCGCGAGCGTTGGGCGGCCATTGCCCACCCGCACGACCGTATTGACGGTGATGCCGTGCTGATGCGCCAGTCTCGCTACCCCGTCCACGTGGGGGTGTGGCTTGGCGTCGATGGCGGTGGCGTGCTCCATTGCATGCAGGGTGCCGGGGTGGTTTTTCAGCGCATCGAGCACTTGAGGCTACACGGCTGGCAGGTCGAGGGCATTTACCGGTTCAAAGGGGTTCAATGAGCACCGCTGCTATTCAAGACCCTGATCCATTGGTCATTCTGCTGCGTAACCCGTTCGTGCCAGCGGACCGGGAGGTGTTCAACGCCCCGGCCAACGCAAGCATTGCTCAGTGGCTCAATGTCCAAGACACGGCGGTCCGCATGGCAGTGAGCTCTCAGCCCACCATCTGCCTCAAGAACGGCCAGCCTGTGCTCCGTGCTGACTGGGCGGTGACCCAGATCGAAGGCACCATCATCTTTGTGGCCTTGCCTCAAGGCGGTGGCGGCGGTGGCGGGAAAAATCCCCTGCGCACCGTGTTGATGATCGCCGTGATGGTGGTGGCGAACGTCTATGGCGGGCCGCTCGCCTCTGCGCTCGGGTTTTCCGGCTCGCTGGGAACCGCTGTGGCCTCCGCGGGCATTGCCTTGGCGGGTTCTGTACTGGTCAACGCATTGGTGCCCCTGCCGACTCCCAATGTGCCCACGGCCGGCAGCTTGAACAGTCCAAGCCCAACGTATTCCCTGCAGGCGCAGGGCAACTATGCGCGCTTGACCCAGCCGATTCCGGTGGTCTACGGCCACCATCTGGTTTTTACCGACTTTGCCTCGACGCCGTACGCGGAGTATGTCGATCATGACCAGTACCTGCACCAGCTGCATGTGATCGGCTTGGGGGACTACGAGGTGCATCAGATCCGGATTGAGGACACGCCGATTGCGTCTTTTGCCGAAATCCAGGCTCAGGTCATTTTGCCGGGTGGCGTTAATACGCTCTTCAATCACGACGTGGTGACCGCTCCTGAGGTGGCCGGGCAGGAGTTGATTGCACTGGCCGATGCTGGGGGCGCGCTGGTGGGCCCCTTCACGGTGAACCCGCCGCAGACGCAGGTCAGTCACATTGGCATTGACGTGCTCATGCTCAGAGGCCTGTACTACGCCAACGACGACGGAAGTCTTTCGCCCAAGTCTGTGCAGTGGCGGGTGGAGGTTCGACCGGTCGATGACGCGGGAGAGGCTGTTACGGGATGGGTAGTGCTGGCTGAAGGTGAGCACAGCGCAGCCAGTGGCGAGGCCCAGCGGCTGTCCTACAAGTACGCGGTAGCCCCTGGCCGGTACCAGGTGCGATTGAGCCGGCTGGACAGCAAAGATCCGAGCAGCAGAGCCGGGCACGAATTGCGCTGGGGCGAGGTCCGAGGCTACTTGGCTGGAGCAAGCCTTCCGCAGCACCTGACCTTGCTGGCGCTGCGTATGAAAGCCACCGACAACCTCTCGCAGCGCTCGAGCCGACTGGTCAACTGCCTGGTCACCCGCAAGTTACCCACCTGGTCTCCACAATCGGGTTGGTCCAGCCCAGTGCCCACGCGTTCCGTCGCCTGGGCCTTTGCCGATGTCCTGCGCGCTGAATACGGGGCTGGATTGGCTGACGTTCGTATCGACCTGCTGGCCCTTTACCGGCTGGACCAGCAGTGGGCGGCTCGGGGTGACCATTTTGACGCTGTCTTTGACCAAGGCCTGACCGTTTGGGAGACCCTGGGCCGAATCGCCCGGTGCGGCCGGGCCGTTCCGTTTCTGCAGGGCGGCATTGTTCGGATCGTGCGCGATGAGCCCAAGACCTTGCCGGTAGCCTTGTTCTCGATGCGCAACATCGTCCGGGGCAGCCTCAAGATTCAGTACGTCATGCCCGGTGAAGAGACGGCCGACACCGTCGTCATGGGGTATATCAACCCTAAAACCTGGAAACCTGATGAAGTCGCTGTGAGGCTGCCGGGTGCTGATGGAACGCGCCAGGCCAAGGTGACACTATTTGGCTGCACCAGCCAAGCGCAGGCTGTGCGTGAGGGCAAGTACATCGCTGCGGCCAATCGCTACCGAAGGCGGCTCATCACTTTCACGACCGAAATGGAGGGGCTGATTCCGACCTATGGCGACTTGATCGCCATCAGCCATGACATGCCGAGTTGGGGAACCAGTGGTGAGGTACTTGGAATTGAGCCTGAGACTCGGTCATTGGTTGTATCTGAGCCGTTGCCCTGGGTGCAGGGCCGTGAGCACCAGTTGGTTTTGCGGATGCCAGAGGGCTCGCTCGCCGGTCCCTTTCAGGTGACTCGCGGAGGGACGGACCAACATGCCGTGGTTCCTGCATCTGCATGGCCTGACTTGACCGGCGCAATGGGTTTAGGGCGCCCGCTCTTCACCTTCGGCCCTGGACAAAGTTGGAGCCAGCTGGCGCGCGCCATGTCACTCCGCCCCCGCGGCGAGCAGGTGGAGATCACTTGCGTGGCTGAAGACGCCGCCGTGCACAGCGCCGACCTGGCGTAACAGCCAGCCAGGCGCGAATTTCCCTTTTTCATTTCTTCAACCTGCCCGTCCTGGAGTCATCCGGACGGGCTTTTAACTTTGGAGACTCGTATGCCCGAACCGACAAGCTCTGGCGTTGCAGGAGCAGCTGTTGCCTACAAGGCTTTTGGGGGCACTGCTGCGGCGGTGGCCAGTGGTGCCACGCTGGCTGCCGTGGTGGTCATGCTCATGACGCCGCCGCGTGACAAACGCGAATGGGCTGTGGGCCTGATCAGCACGGTGGTCTCCAGCATCGGTGGTGGCGCCATCACGGTGGAGCACTTCCATTTGCACCATTGGGCGTTTTCTACGGTGGGTCTGTGTGCACTGGGCGGGCTCATGTTCGCCTGTGGTCTGCCTGGCTGGGCCATGGTGCGTTGGGTGTTCAACTTCATTGGTCAGCGCCGTGATGCTTCTATTGACGAAGTGGCCAAGGACGTGAAGGAGATGCTGTGAAACCGCAAGACTTCATCGCGCTCATTGGCGCTGCAGCGCAAGCCAGTCGCTTGCAGACGGGCATCCCCACCAGCTTCGTGGTGGCTCAAGCCGCCCTGGAATCCGGCTGGGGCGAGTCTGGCCTGGCCACGCGGGCCAAGAACCTCTTCGGCATCAAGGCCGATCGCAGCTGGACGGGCCAGCGCATCACGCTCAATACCAGAGAGTTTCTGAACAAGCAGTGGGTGGTGATCCCGGCCGACTGGCGTGCCTACCCCGATTGGCAGGCCTGTTTGGTAGACCATGGTCAGTTTTTGCGCCGCAACAAGCGCTACGCCGCCTGCTTTGCCTGCACCACGGGCAAAACATTTGCACGAGCGGTGGCCAATGCCGGCTATGCCACCGACCCGCGCTATGCCGACAAGCTGATTGGCATGATCGACAAGTACCAGCTCGAAGCGCTCGACCCGCCGCTGAACCTATCACCGGAGGCCGCATGAGCACCTGGCTAATCCCCTGGCTCGGCGCCTTACCCCTGCGATGGATCGTCTCAAGCCTGGTGGCTGCGGGCCTGTTTTGGACCGGCTACCGGCTGGGGCAGCAAGGCATACAGCAGGCCTGGGACGCCGATCGCCAGCAACAGCAAACCACCACCTTGCAGCAGTCTCTGCAGGTCGCCCAAGTCCAGACCCGGCAAGAACAGATCAACCAGCGAATCACTACCGACCATGACGCCCGTAAAACCCAACTCCAGCGCCTGTGGCAGCCCCAAAAGGTTTCCAGCAATCCTACGCCTACCCCTCCCTTATCTGCTTCGTCTTTGGCTGCTGGCCAGTGCACTGACGCTCGCAGCCTGCGCGAGCCGGCCCCAAGCACCTACGAACCAGGCCCCGTGCCCGCCTATGCCGAGCCTGCCGCCGGTGTTGATGCAACCGCCTCCGACGCTCTACCTGATCCCGCCAGAGCTCAGACCACCGTGAGTTGTGAGCAACTCGCCAGCGACGCTGCGCAGACGACGCTCATGGTTTTGTCATTCCAGCGCTGGTATGCCGAACAGACCAAGGCCGCAGGCGGGGACCGTTAGCCACACAGTCCAAAATCATTCATCCGTTCGCTTGACTTGTGTCCACGCCAGAGCGTTCATGCTGGCATGACACCCCAAACAAGCGATGTATGCCCCCCAGGCTGCTGACCACCCAAGAGGCGGCAGAACGCCTGGGCCTCACACCCGGCAGTCTGCAACAACTGCGCTGGCAAGACGATGGCCTGCCCATCTTCCAGCAAGGTCTCGATGTCCATTACCGGCTTGAAGATCTGGAAGCCTTCGAGCAGCGCGAAGTGCGCAACCTCCTCAAGCAAGTGCTGCAGCATGAACGGCCCCTGCCGCTCATCCGGTCTATAGCCCGATCGCTCGATCTGGCGGTCAACACCCAGGGCGTTGAATCTGATCCCACGGTCTTTAAGCCAGCGGTGCGCGAAGACCTCAAGCCTGCGCCTAAGGTCAAGGCACCTGTGCCCATGGCCGGATCCAAGCCTGAGTCCCAAGCGCAAACCAAGCCACCTCAAGACCTCACCCTGCCGTCGAACCACGCCTGGTATCTGGTCCACACCAAGGGGCGGCAAGAAGACACGGCCATCACCAACCTACAGCGGCAGAGTTTCCGCTGCTACATGCCCATGCTCTATGTGGAAAAGGTCCGCCGGGGCAAGCCTGCGGTGGTGACCGAGCCCATGTTCCCCAGTTATGTGTTCGTGCAGCTGGACACCAGCGAGAACATCAAAGGGCAAAGTTGGTCGCCCATTCGATCCACCTTGGGCGTTCGGGATCTGGTCAAGTTTGGTGGCCATCCCGCCAAAGTCGATGCCGATCTGATCACGGCCCTGCACGGGCGCGAGCAACTGCAGCAGTCCAATCCTCAGGCCCTCTTTGCCGCAGGCGACAAGGTCGTCATCACTGATGGCCCGTTCGCCGGCATCGAAGCCATCTACCAAACGGCGGATGCCGAGCGGCGCTCCATGATCTTGCTGTCCATGCTCAACAAGCCCGTGGCCATGTGCATTGAGCCTGCCCAGTTGCGTAAATGTGGCTGATCGAAAAAAGTCTGCGCAAAAAAGTCCAAAGAGGCCAGAAACGACTTGATAGCTCTGCCGCTTCGAAGCCAACATGGCTTGAACGAACAGAACCAAGCAGTCCACAAGTCCTCATGACCTCAGAAGATCCACCCAAAACATTCCGCGCCGCCCAGTACGTGCGCATGTCTACCGAGCATCAGCAGTACTCCACCCATAACCAGGCTGACAAGATTCAGGAATACGCCGACCGGCGTGGCATTGAGATCGTGCGCACCTACGCTGACGAAGGCAAGAGTGGGCTGTCCATTGATGGCCGGGCCTCCCTGCAAAAACTCATCGCCGATGTCGAAGCCGGCAACACCGACTTCGACCTTATCCTGGTCTATGACGTCAGCCGATGGGGGCGTTTTCAAGATGCGGACGAATCAGCCTATTACGAATACATCTGCAAGCGCAAAGGCATCGCAGTCGCCTATGTGGCCGAGCAGTTTGAAAACGACGGCTCACCGGTGTCGACCATCGTCAAGGGCGTGAAGCGTGCCATGGCCGGCGAATACAGCCGGGAGCTCTCGGCCAAAGTCTTTGCTGGCCAGTGCCGACTCATCGAGATGGGGTTTCGCCAAGGGGGTCCTGCAGGCTATGGCCTGCGCCGGGTGCTCATTGACCAAACTGGCGCCATCAAAGGCGAGCTCAAAAACGGCGAGCACAAAAGCCTGCAGACCGACCGGGTCATCCTCATGCCAGGCCCTGACCACGAGGTGGCTACGGTCTTGCAGATGTTTGCCTGGTTCATCCAAGACGACTTGCCCCTGGCCGAAATTGCGAAGCTGCTCAACGACCAAGGCATCCGCACTGACTATGGCCGACCTTGGAGCTACAGCACCGTGCGTCAGGTGCTCACCAACGAAAAGTACATCGGCAACAACGTCTACAACCGTCGCTCTTTCAAGCTCAAGAAAAAGCACGTCAACAACCCACCTCCCATGTGGATCCGCAAAGAGGGTGCGTTCGAAGGCATCGTGCCGCTGGGCACTTTCCTCAAAGCCCAAGAGGTGCTGGCTGAGCGCAGCCGCCGCTTCAGCGACGAAGAGCTGCTCGGTCACCTCAAGCAGCTCTATGCCGAATGCGGCACCTTGTCAGGCTTCATCATCGACCAGGCCCCGGGCTTGCCATGCGCCATCACCTATGCCCACCGCTTCGGCAGCCTCAGCAGGGCCTATGAATTGGTGGGGTTTCACACTTCGCGCGATCAAGGCTTCATCGAGGTCAATCGGCGGCTGCGACAACTCCACCCGGAAATCGTGCGCCGCACCGAAGAAACCATCGCCGAGCTTGGCGGCAGTGTGCGCCGCGATGGCAAGACGGACTTGCTCACCCTCAACGACGAGCTGGTCATCAGCCTGGTGTTGGCGCGCTGCCAAACCCTGCCCAATGGCCAGCAGCGTTGGCGCATCCGGTTTGACACCGAACGCTTCAATCCCGACATCACTGTGGCAGTGCGACTGGATGCGCAAAACGCCAATGAGCTCGACTACTACCTCTTGCCCCGCCTGGACCTGCCCGAGCAAGAGATCCGGGTCTGCAACCGCAACAGCCCCAATTTCGAGTGTTTCCGGTTTGACGACCTGAATTTCTTTTACGGCATGTCAGAGCGGCAGCGGTTACAGCGCGCAGGTCATGCAAGTTTTAAACCCGTTTCCTAAACCTGAAAGGATCCACCCCATGCTCACCATCCCAACCCACACATCACGGAGGCCCACATGATGACCGACACCCCAGAAAACGTGACCTTGGTGCCCATCGCGCGCATCGAGGTACTCAACTCTCGTGATCGCAACATGAAGGTCTTTGAGGAGATCGTCGAGAGCATCCAGCTCATTGGTCTCAAAAAGCCCATCACCGTGGCCGAGCGGTCCGGTGAAGACGGCCAGCCCAAATACGTGTTGGTCTGCGGGGAAGGGCGCCTGAACGCCTTCCGCATACTGGGCGAAACTCATATCCCGGCCCTGGTGGTGGACGTGAGCGATGAAGACGCCTTCATCATGAGTCTGGCGGAAAACATCGCTCGCCGGGGTTACCGGCCGCTGGAGATCCTTGCCGACATTGAGCTGCTGCGCGAGCGGGGCTACACGGCGGATGTGATCATCCAAAAGACGGGCCTGTCACCCAAATACGTGCGGGACATCGTCTTTTTGCTGGAGCAGGGCGAAGAGCGCCTGATTGAAGGCGTGCAGCGCGGCTCCATCCCGCTGACCACCGCCCTCGAGATTGCCCGCGCCAGCGCCAACGACCCGCAAAACGCCAACGGAGAGGGTGGCGAATCCAACCTGGGCGACTTGCTGCAAGAAGCTTATGAAAACGGCCAGCTCAAAGGCCGACAAATCATCGAGGCCAAGCGCCTGATCGAAAAACGCCAAGAGTTGGGCCCATCGTCACCCAATGCGGCGCAGATCAAGCCGCCCACCTCCAGCTACAGCCTGGTGCGTACCTATCAAAAAGAAGTGGAGCGCCAGCGCAAGATGGTCCTCAAGGCCGAGCATGCCCATCAGCGCCTGCTGCTGGTGGTGCAGGGCCTCAAAAAGCTCTTTGCCGACGAAAACTTTGTCACCCTGTTGCGCGCCGAGGGGCTGGACACCCTTCCCAAGTACCTGGCCGAACGCATCACCCATTTTGAAGGAGCCCCCGCATGAACTCCAGCAGCAACGCTCAACCCAAAATCGCCGAAATGTACCCCGGCATTTATCAACCTGCCAGCCAGGCAGAAGCGGAGGGTGGGCCCGACCTGCCCATGCAGCCCCTCAACACCTTGCTGGGCTTTGACTTGGAGACCTACCAGGTTCCGCTGGACCAATTACTGCCAAGCAAAAAGATCATGGATGGCACCATGAGCACCCGCAAATACAAGCAGGTGGTCTCATCCATCCACGAAATCGGGCTCATCGAACCCCTGTCCGTCATCCAGCCCGACCCCAAAAAGTCAGAGTTCCTGCTGCTGGATGGCCACTTGCGCGTGTTGGCCCTTAAAGAGCTGGGCATGGAAACGGCGCCCTGCCTCATGGCCAAAGACGACGAAACCTTCAGCTACAACCACCGCATCAACCGCCTCTCCACGGTGCAAGAGCACTACATGCTCCGCCGCGCCATCGACAGAGGGGTCAGCCGCGAGCGTCTGGCACGGGCCTTCAACGTCAACCTCAGTTCCATCAACCGCCGCATCAACCTGCTCGAAGGCATCTGCCCCGAAGCCATTGACCTGCTGCAAGACAAGCAGTTCACACCAGATGTCACCCGCATTTTGCGTAACATGAAGGCCGCCCGCCAGGTGGAAGCGGTAGAGCTCATGGTGTCCAGCAACACCATCACTGTGGCCCATGCTGAAGCCTTGCTCAAAGCCACGCCACCGGAGCAGAGGGTCGACCTTAAGCCTGCCGAGCGCGACAAGACCTCACCCATCGAGCAGATCGTCAAGTTGGAAAAAGAGATGAGCCAGGTGCAGACCCAGTACAAAGACGCCGAGCAGAACTATGGCTCTGACCTGCTCAATCTGGTCGTGGCCAAGGGCTACCTGACCAAACTGCTCTCCAACGATGCCGTCAACAGCTACATCCAGCGCCACGAGCCCGAGATTCTGGAGCAGTTTGAGCTGGTGGTGAACACTGTCAGCATGGAAGAGGCGGTGCAGCAGCAAACTGACATGGTGGTCGCTGATCTTGGCGAAACGTCAGAACTTAGCTGACGGGACGGGCAGCATATCTTTTATTTGGCATGCACGAATTCACACGATCGTATGAGCGATTGTTCCGTGGCTGCGCTACGCTTCACCCATGGACACTTTGATTCCCGCCTTCCTGCGCCGCCAGCGCAACCAGCGTCGTCTGACGCTGGAGATGTTGTCTGCCAAGGTGGGCATGTCGCCGCAGCATTTGTCGGAGATTGAAAGCGGCAAGCGCGATCCGCGTTTGTCGTCCATCGAGCGCATGGCGGAGGCGATGGGGATGACTGTCCTGATCGTGCCGGAGGCTATGGCGCCCGAGCTGCGCCGGTATATCGCCCACAAGGGCCGCACCTACACCACTAAACCTTTCATCTCGCAGCCGTTTACCGGCCAGCTGAGCGCCCCAGCGGGCAATGCCACTGCTACCCATGAACCCACCGGAACCGACCATGCCCCGCAAAAAGCTTGAGCCCGATCACTCACAGTCCTCGCTCACCTTCACCATCGAAACTTTCGATGACCCCGAAACCGGCCAGCCCACCCAGTGCGGCCGTTTCAACCGCAATTGGCAAGACGAAGAAGCTCTGGATGTGCTGATCGACCAACTCGAAGCAGGCCGCGTCACCCACAAGCAGGCCCTGATACAGGCGCGCAAGCTGGAATCCACCACCCCGGACAACCTGGAAATCCAGAACTTCATCGCCAACCGACTGTGGGCGCAGGGTTTACAGGATGAAGCCACTGAGGTGTATGAGCGGGCCTTTCGCCGGGCGCAGGCGCACATCCCCAAGAACTACACCGGCCAGATCACCTGGAGTGAAGTGGACAACCGGTCCTTCCTGCGCCTGGCGCATGGCACCTTGCTGGGCTTGATGCACAAGCGAGACGGCAAAGCCGCCATGGCGTTGGCCCAGCAGATGCTGGCCTGGTGCCCCATGGACAACATCGGCGTACGGTTTTTGTTGGGCGATATTGCCCTGTTCAAGGGCGACTACCACGCCGCCCTGCAGGAATACCTGAAAGGTGCCCCCAATTCACCGGCGCACTGGTACCAGTCGGCGCTGATTGCGTTTCGGGAGGAGGACTATGTGGCGGCCTGCACTTACCTGCGGCGGGGCATTGCAGCCAACCCCTACATCGCAGAGGGGCTGACCGGGCGCACGGTATTAACAGAGCATCTGTACTGGCACGCAAGTAACGTGCATGGCAACGAGTGGGCGATCGACTACCTGGAATCTGCCGCCTGCGACTGGACGGCAGAGGAAATCGACTTTGTGGACTGGATGTTTAACGCCGCGCCTGTGCTCAAGGAAAGGGCCGCATGGATGACGCTGAACGAGGGGCTAACCTATTCGTGGGATGCCGAGCAACGCACCCCGTACACACAGAAATCGATGGCGTTCACAAATCGCATCACCGACACCCTCTCCAAGAAGATGATGCGTAAGGTCAAAAATCGGTGGGGCGATGAAATTTGGCCGTGGGATCGGGAAGGGCTCAAGCAACCCTCAGGTCGACCTACGACGCATTGACTCAAGCAAACGCATCTGCTTCGGCCAAGACCTTACCCGACGCGTCCTTGGCTGCCAGTTTGGGTTCACCCTCCACTGGCCAATGGATGCCAACAGTCGGGTCGCACCACAACAGGCTACGCTCATGCTCTGGGTACCAGTAGTCCGTCGTTTTGTAGAGGAACTCAGCGGATTCGCTGATGACCACAAATCCATGGGCAAAACCAGGTGGAACCCACAGCTGGCGCTTGTTTTCAGCAGACAGTTCAACACCCATCCATTTGCCGAATTTCGACGATGAGCGGCGCAGATCGACTGCGACGTCGAACACGGCACCTCTGGTCACGCGAACCAGTTTTCCTTGCGGATGCTGGATTTGGTAATGCAGACCGCGCAGCACACCTTGGCTGGATTTACTATGGTTGTCTTGAACGAAGGTCACATCCAGGCCAGTCGCCTGCTGAAAGTCCCGTTGGTTGAAGCTCTCGAAGAAGTAGCCTCGGTCATCGCCGAAGACCTTCGGCTCCAGAATCATCACCTCGGGTAGATCGGTTTTAGTGACTGTGTAGGGCATGGCTCAACTCACTTCAGCAAGCTGAGCAGGTATTGCCCGTAGCCGTTCTTTTTGAGCGAGTCAGCCAACCCCCCTAGTTGCTCAGCATTGATCCAACCCTGCCGGAATGCAATCTCTTCGGGGCATGCCACCTGCAAGCCTTGGCGCTTTTGCAGAGTCGCTATGAAACTGGCGGCTTCCAGCAGGCTGTCGTGCGTGCCGGTGTCCAGCCAGGCATAACCTCGGCCCATGATCTCCACGCTCAACTGACCCTGCTTCAGGTAGCGCTTGTTCACATCGGTGATTTCCAGCTCACCACGGTGGGAAGGCTTGATGTCCGCTGCAATGTCGCAGACCTGTTGGTCATAGAAGTAAAGACCCGTCACCGCATAGTTGCTCTTGGGCTCCGTGGGCTTTTCTTCAATGCTGATGGCGCGTTGGTTCCCATCGAACTCGACCACGCCGTAACGCTCAGGGTCATGCACATGGTAGGCAAAAACACTGGCGCCCTCTTCATGATGATTCGCGCTGTGCAGCTGCTTGACCAAGTCGTGACCATAGAAGATATTGTCGCCCAATACCAAGGCACTGGGGTTGCTTGCCACAAAGCTCTTGCCAATGATGAATGCCTGCGCCAACCCATCAGGACTGGGCTGCACCGCATACTGGATGTTCATACCCCACCGTGCACCGTCATCCAACAACTCGGCAAAGCGTGGAGTGTCTTGCGGGGTACTGATCAGCAGCACATCGCGAATGCCGCTCAGCATCAGCGTACTCAGCGGGTAATACACCATAGGTTTGTCGTACACCGGCATGAGCTGTTTACTCACCGCCTGGGTTACGGGGTAAAGCCGGGAGCCAGAGCCACCGGCGAGGATGATGCCTTTGCGTTGTTGTTGAGTCATGGTTTTAAAGAATCTGGTCAAGAATGTAGCCGACACCTATCTTCCAGTCGGGTAGTCGGCAGTTCCGATCGGCTTGATCGCATCCGGATCGACCCGGATGGGCTTTCCGGCGGAGCAGGCACGTTCGATCACATGGCAGGCACAGGTGTAATGACCCACTAAAAACCTGCATGGGGAAATTTCGGTTGCCATTGACACTCGCCCAGAAGACCCACATCCAGCACCCGGCGAATCGCGGTGCAGTGGTCTTTGAGATATAGCCAGTTGCGGATCTGCATTTCGTCGCCGTAGACCGGCAAGGACTTGCCCGCCAGCGCGCTAACGACCATCAGGGGGCAGGTCATCATCACCGGAAGACCATAGGTGTGGTGCCAGGGGCGAACAAGGTGGTCGGACGCTGCCTTGCTCGCCGAGTACCGGCTGGTGGGCTCTTAGGCATGGGTTTACGCGAACGGCGGATCTTCTTTGGAGAGCGCGCCGTAGACCTCGTCGG
>Ga0255085_1000257_pt1 | contig 15680 bp, 12 predicted proteins | sample Colum_Cont_RepB__FD_188442 | JGI IMG/M metagenome (GOLD analysis project Ga0255085, IMG submission 188442) | Freshwater microbial communities from Columbia River, Oregon, United States - Colum_Cont_RepB_8d | ecosystem: Environmental > Aquatic > Freshwater > River | place: USA: Oregon | collected... | reverse complement strand
GCAGACCTACATTGCGAAGCCCGCGTTGATCAATGGCTGTCTGTACCGCACGGCTATGGCGGCTGGCTGGGCCCGCGAGGAGGATGGACTGCTCGGGCCATGCAGCCGCCAGCTCAAGAATCGCGGCGATATTTTTGGAGGTGGTCAGGCGACTGATGTGAAAGAGATAGCCACCCGCCGAGCCTCCCCCCTGTAAAGCATCGTTGCTGCTGCGAAGGCCTGCGATCTGCGGCAGCGCAACCGGCTCCTGAGGTGCGCCACTCAGATCGGTGACCCCGTTGTGAATGGTCTGGATGGGGCGGCGCCAGCCGAGATGCTGACGTACATCCTGCTCCACATAGTGGGTGATGGTCACGATCTCGTCGGTACGAGCCATCAGCGCACGGATGCGGCGCATGTCGCGCCAACGACTGAACCAGTTCTTGAAGTACAGAAAGTTCAGGTCATGCACCGTAACGAGCCGATGATCCGTATGCTCCGGTGGCAGCGTGCGATTGAGCTGATGCAGCGAATGCCAAAGGGCAAAGCGCTCGGCATGGGCGTGCTTGCGGCGTTGAGCCCGGGTGGCCACCACGTAGTTCACCTGTGAGCCAAAACTGCCCAGCAAATGCTCCTTGAGATGAAACCACAGGCGGATGCCGTGCTCACGCTCCAGGCCCTCGGCCTGCGCCGCCAGCCGGGTACACAACTGCCGGCTGAACTCGCCCAGGCCGTCATGGAAGGACTCGTGTTCGCCCAGGCTGATGAGGATGTTGCGGGGGGAGGGGGGCGGCACGTCGAAAAGGAGTCAGCGGGGAGTGTTGCGGCTGTCGGATTGTAGATCTCCTGCGTGCCGCCTAGGCCCAACAGGGGATACAGCAAAAAAATTAGACTCGTTAAATTGCGATTCCGCGAGACTTGCGGTGCTCCAAGGGGCTTAGTGATCCCAGAGAGATATTGATCCGTGCTTCGTTGTACTAGCGGACGTAGGCGTCCAGTTTCGCTGTGAATTCATCGATGGTATTCATCCAGTTCCTTGCATAGAACAGTTCGTTCTTCAGTCGGCCAAAGAAGCCTTCACAGACGGCATTGTCTGGTGATCAGGCTTTACGCGTCAGGGAGCGCGTGAGACGGGCCTCGCTGATCTGTATCAGCCAGCCTGGCCATTGATAATGGCCTCCACGATCAGAGTGCACCACTGGCCTGTCTGTGTTGGTGACGACTATTTCGATTGCAGCGTCTAGCATCGAATTGACCAGCTCGTCGTCTGGCCGAGTACCAATTGACCAGCTGACCACCATGCCATCGAAGCAATCAATCATTGGGGAAAGGTGGACTTTGCCGGCTCGAATCTGGAACTACGTGATGTCGGTGAGCCGTTTCCTGTTGGGCGCACAAGCACTGAAGTCTCGGTTCAGGAGGTATCCGGCGCCGGGCTGATCTCGCCCATATAGGAACCATAGCGCCTGCGCTTTGAGGATTACCGTTCGAGACGCAGAGGGTGTTGGGGTCACACTGGGTTGACTCCAGTTTTTGACGCTTTCCATCAGGCCCATGCCTAGTTTCTGTTCTGTTCCGTACTTTAGGGTTTATTCATGGGCCAGCGCTTCGCGCTCCAAGGCCATGTGCACCCAGTCGACGACCTTTCTGCTGGGTTGATAGCCGCTGACAATTTGCTCGAGCATATCGCGGATGGCGGGAACATCGTTCACGCTCATGGCCATCTTCAAGGCATTGAGTTTTGGCTCCAGCTCCGGCCAGCTGAGGAATTGCTCGTGTGCTTTCATGATGCGCGGGTGCTGGGTGGGTCTGGCGTTATTGCCAATCAGCAACTCTTCGTAGAGCTTTTCTCCGGGGCGCAGGCCGGTAACGGTCAGTTCAATATCTCCGTCTGGGTGCAGTTCGTCGCGCACCGTCAAGCCAGACAGTTCCACCATGCGGCGGGCTAGGTCGATGATTTTGACGGGTTGGGCCATGTCCAGCACGAACACATCACCACCCTGCCCCATGGCCCCGGCCTGGATCACCAGCTGCGCGGCTTCGGGAATGGTCATAAAGTAACGGGTGATGTCAGCATGCGTCAGCGTGATGGGGCCACCGTTTTTGATCTGCTCACGGAACAGTGGTACCACTGAACCGCTGGAGCCCAGCACATTGCCAAAACGAACCATTGAGAAGGTGGTCTTGACGTTGGGCGCCCTTCCCCGATGTGCATCATCTGCTGCGTTCACCTCGGCCAGGGCTTGTAGCACCATCTCAGCCAGGCGCTTGGTCGCGCCCATGATGTTGGTGGGCCGTACCGCCTTATCCGTACTGATCAGTACAAAATTGCGGACGCCGTTGCGCGCCGCGACTTCGGCGCACACCCGTGTGCCCCACACGTTGTTGCGCACGCCTTCGGCCGGGTTGTGTTCCACCAAGGGCACATGCTTGTAGGCTGCCGCGTGATACACCGTGTGCGGCTTCCAAGTGTCCATGATCTCTTGCATGCGCACTTCGTCGCACACCGAGGCCAACAAGGGCACAATCTCGACGTCTGGCCCAACATTAACTAGCGGAATTTCAGGTGTATCGCCTTCCACCGGCTCGTTCACGTTCACCCGCTCGCCAGCCATGGCTGCCTGCAGCGCCTGGTGAATCTGGTATAGCGCGAATTCGCTCATCTCCACAAGCAATAACTGCTTGGGGTTAGTTTTGAGAATCTGGCGGCACAGCTCACTGCCAATGCTGCCCCCAGCCCCGGTCACCAGCACGGTTTTGTGGTGGGTGTTCAGATTCAACAGCAGGCCGTTGGGTTTAACCGGCTCACGGCCCAGCAGGTCGTCAATGTCCAGCTCTCGTATGTCGCTCAAACTCACCCTACCGGTGGCGATCTCACTCAATCCTGGCAGGGTGCGTACGGCCACCTTGTGGGGCTTGAGCTCATTAAGAATTTCATTACGCCGTTGGCGCGATACGCTGGGCAAGGCCAGTAAAACGTCGGTGATGGAAGTGCCATTTAAAACCTCGGTCAAATCAGCCGGGTTGTGGATGTGCAGACCATTAAGCACATTGCCGTGTAATCGGTCGTCATCGTCCAGAAAACCCACCACGCGGATTTCTGGACTATTTGCCATGGCCGAGGCTAGTTGACGCCCTGCGCTGCCTGCACCGTAAATCAGGGCCTGCGGCAAAGACGCCTTTCGCAGCTGCAGGTGATAAAGCCCCCCCAACCAGACACGCGCCGCAGCGCGAGAAGCACCTACCAAGAGCAACAACAATATCGGCTGAATCAAGCCTACGGTGCGCGGCACACCCCCCACGCCCCAAAATGTGAATATGGCGGAAAAAGCCAGGCCATACAGGAGCATGGCACGTCCCACTGCGACCATTGCTGGCAAGCCACTGTAGCGGAAGATGGCGCGGTAAAGACCCGAGGTGATGAAAATTGGCAATGCCAGCACGATAGAAACTACCGCGGGCCAAATGGCCGAGCCTGACAGTGACGTAAAATTGCCACTGCGCAAGTAAAAAGCCAGCCAGACCGAAAAAATACAAAAGGCTGCATCCAGGGTAAGTACAAAACCGCGCTTGACTGCACGAGGCAAAGTCAAGACTGGCGCTGCGAAACGACTCAGAGTGCGGATCATGATTTCACCCATGGTGTGAAATCATGCAAGGGCACCGAGTTTGCGGAATGATAGTATTTTTTGCACAATGGATAAATGCCCCTGTCAACGCTTGATTCGATCACCGCTGCCTGACCCAGTCACTGTTTTGAGAATTAAAGTGAAGTAAGCGCTGAGACCCATCTCCTTCAGCATCTGCTCATCAGTTTCAGCAAGGAGCTTTGGTGTCGACATATCGATGCCATTAATCTGCGAAAGTCCTGTAATACCCGGTCGAGCGTTAAAAACATTACGTGAGTCACGTTCATCAATAAGCTCTTCCTGACTGAACAAGCACGGCCGGGGACCCACTAGACTCATCTCGCCCGTTAGCACGTTCCACAGTTGAGGCAGTTCATCCAGTTTTGAACGCCGCAAAAAATGCCCTAATTTTGTAACAGCCGAAGGATCTACCAAATGGGTGGCAATCGAAGCTACATTGGGTCGCATTGTGCGAAACTTAACCAAAGTAAATGGTTTCTTATACTGTCCAACACGTTCCTGTCTGAATATTGGAGAGCGAGTATCAATCCAGCACGCAAAAAATAACAGTGCCAACAATGGCCAAGTCAAAACTAACGCCATTAAAGATATAAAAATATCAAGAATTCTGATCATATTTCTTTACGGGCAAAAGCCTTCACAACAAAGACTTGAAAATATCTTTATACTGGATTGCCGCATCATCCGTGATGTGATGCTTATCACGGTACAAGGAGCGTCCTTTATTGGCCATCAGGCAGCCATCCGACCCACACATTAGCACAGCTGGATCAATGAGCATCAAGGAATACTTTTCGGCAACTTCGTTTAGCAACTGATAAATGCGGCGTTGCGCTTTGGTGTGCTCACTCAGTGTAGGACCAAATACTGGAGCCCCACCTTCCCTCACGCTATGTATTGCAGCACGGTAAGCATCGCGATCTTCGTGTAGTTCCGGAACATCCATCAACAGCACAACCCGCTTGCCCGATTTACTCAGTTTCGCGATTGTTGCTTCAAGTCCCTGCTTGAGAAGGCGTGCCTGATTATCATCTCGAGCCAAGTCTATCCAATATCCGGCCAAGACTACCAACGGAATATCCGAACGCGTCAGAAATTCGAGGCTGGCTTGAGTCAGTTCTCGACATTCGCGGCGGGTAGGAGGCTGTAACCCTAAGACCGGGACACAACTTGAACGGGCCATTATGATTGCGTCGCTTCGGTTCTCCCGCATCAGAATGTCAACGCTTTCGGTATACATGCGCGCATGTGAGTCACCGAGAAGTGCAAAAAGCGGTGCACCTGTACCAGTTCCTGCCAAGCAACCGCCCCCATTTTGGTGGATGACCTTGGTATCGGCAGAGCCTTCGCACCGGATTCCAGGCGTTGCGAGTCGATCATGTTCAAGTTGGAGCAGCAGTGGTGGCGTAGGCATCGTGATCGGCCGCCCCTCTTCTGCAATGCGCTCCGCTGCGGTGCCACACGCCCAGAGCACCGCCAGCGATGCGGCTGCAGCCACCAAAACACGAAATGCTCCCCTCGTTTGCATCTGGCCACGCCTGCACGGCTGCTCAATAAAGCGCCAAGATAACCAGGCGAACAGGAGCATCACTGCGAGTTGTAAAGGCAGTGCCACATGGGGAAGACCCCTTGCGTACCAGCCAGCAGAGTTCACCAGTACAAAGATCGGCCAGTGCCACAGATAGAGCGAATACGAAACCTTGCCTATCCAGACCAGCGGGCGCGAGGACAGCAGCGTCTGTAGTGCACCCTGGCCCATGCTGCCCGACCAAATCACCAAAGCCGCTCCCATGCACGGCAGCAATGCCGCGAAGCCAGGAAACGGCATGCGTTCGTGCAGCAAAGCGATGCTGCTCACAATGAGCGCGAAGCCCACCCAACCTGCCGCATCCCGCAACCACGGTCTTTCTTGCGAAGCTCTGGCATGGCGCCCTATGGCAAGCAAGGAGCCAACGATCAGCTCCCAGGCGCGCGGTAGCACGAGATAGAAAGCATCGCCAGGACGCACATTCAACAACCACTGCGCGTAGGCCATTGAACTCAAGGCGATCACCGCCAAAACGCCGAAAACAATGCCTCTCTTTCTCGCCTTATCGCCGCGGCCAAGGGAGCCGGTCCGGTACAACAGCCACACAACTAGCGGCAGTCCTACATAAAACTGCTCCTCTACAGCAAGCGACCAAGCATGCAGCAACGGCTGATCCGCCAAAGAGCTCTGGTCCCAGTAGTCCGCCTTGATACGCGCGAAATACATGTTGACCGAAATCGTGGCCACGCCGCGTGTTGCATGCGCCGTTTGAACGAATTGACTCGGTGCCATCAGGTAGAACCCAGCAACGAGGGTGGCCAGCACCATGACGGTAAGAGCTGGCAGGATGCGGCGCGCGCGTCGGACATAAAAGCCCGCCAGCGTGTAACGGCCGTCATCCAACTCGCGCATCAGAATGCCTGTGAGCAGGAAGCCTGAAATCACGAAAAAGATATCGACGCCGCTGAAGCCACCGCCAAAGCCTGCGATACCGGCGTGGAAAGCCACTACCGGCAGTACAGCCAGCGCGCGAAGACCATCAATGTCACTCCGGTAGGTCACCGCGTTTATTTCTCCGGCCGAGCCGGGCGACCAAGTTGGTCCTTGTAGCGGAGAATGGGCGCTTCTAGGAAGCGATAGGACAGTGCCGCTACAGAAATCGCCAGCGCTGCTCCGACGATCGGCTCCGGCGGCCAACCAGATACCTGACGATATGGCCCGTTACCTGTAAAGATACCTTGCCAAACGTAGATGCCGTAGCTGATGGTACCAAGGTAGGCAAGCGGGCGTATTTCGAGCGATCGAACAAGGACCGAACGGGGCGAGCCAACGATGTAAATCATGATTGCCGCGATGGCCACGGAAGACGGCAACGGCTGAAGTTCGGTGGGAACCAGAGCGTTGGCGGACGACGCAAGTGGCAGCAGGAAAACGAGAACTCCTGCGATTCCAGCCGCCTGGGTCAAGTAAGGGGGCAACCGGCGATCCCAAAGCAAACAAGCCGTAAGACACCCTACAAGAATCGGCAGCGCGGCAGGAATAGTCCATCGGTTTACCGCATGACTGCGAGCCAGCTCCAACACGATGGGCGGGGGATAAGCAGACCATAAGATCATTAATGCAATCCCCGCTGCGGCAAAAAAACCCGCGGCGCGAACTCGGCCGCGTGCCAGCACCATCGCCACCGGCCAGAAGAAATAGAAATGCTCCTCCACCGCAAGCGACCAGAAGTGGCTAAACGTCGCCTCCATGTAGTCCCAGGGTGCAAAGTTCACTACGTACGTGATGGCGGCGCCAAAAGCGAGCGGGTGGATACCGTAAATCCCTGCTGCCACCAAAGTGAACGAAACCGCGATCGCGGCGTAGTACACCGGGAATATTCGCAGGACGCGGCGCAGATAGAAACGGGACAAATTGACCCTGCCCGTGAATGCGTGCTCAGCGAGCGTAAGTTGCGTGATGAGCAAGCCGGATAGCACGAAAAATATTTGTACGCCTACCTGAGCATTAAAAGATACGTGCAGCACCAACGCTCTCCCACACTCCGCCCTCGAACAAACCTGTATGCGAGAACACGACCAGCCCGACGGCGATGGCGCGCAACCCGTCAAAGCCCAGGATGCGCGAACTTGTCCCCGACACACTCGTACCCACGTTGGCAGTTGGCACCGGCGCGGGGAGCGCTGCCACGGATACCACTAGCCATACGCAGACCACAGGCACACTAAAAATTAGGCCCGTGAGCAACACGGAGTAGTCGACGGTCCGACTCCACCACGCCGCCACGCCGTACCAACCGAGTCCCAATACAAAAAGGACAGTACCTGCGGCCCGCGGCCCTCCGTTAGCCTCTGCGATCAAAGCGCTCACGCGCACGGGCGACCCGGCACGGCAGTACCAACGCCAGGCCGCGCTGCCGATAACATCAATCCCGAGTGGCGCCACCGGCAGTAACCAAATAGCCCAACCGAAGGGCGCGGCCCGGCCGCTCCACATGGCACCTACGGCGACGAGAATCCCCAGGAGTGTTGCGAAGCGGATTTCACCACGGTCGATCACGCTAACAGGTACTGATCGAGCGCGTGCCAGCACCAACACAAGCAACAGCACTCCAGCAAACGTCGATCCGCGTCCTCCCAGCAAAAGCCAAGTGGCACCCGCGGCAGCGGCCTGCCACCCCGCTAAGCCCGGCACCGAGGCTGCAGCACGGAACGCGAGGACTGTGGCCAGGCAGGCCACAATCTGTATGGCGCCCTCAACTTGCATAGCCCCGCACCGAAATACTTAGCGCCTCTTCAGGCGTGACCTGCGGCAGCCAGCCAAAATCTCGCATCGCTGGCTCCGCATCGACGCACATGGGCAGAGTGAGACTGTTGAGTTCCCGCTGCTTGCCAATGAGCTTACCGGCCAGGCGCAACAGCATGGCTGGCACCGGGAAGCAGCGCACTGGACGCTGCAGTTCCGAGCCAATGGCGCGCACCAACTGTGCCACTGACCAGTCCGAACCGTCGGACACGAGGTAGGTGCCCGTGATTTTTTGCGTCGCGCACTCAGCAAGAAAGGAAGCAAGGTTTTCTACGTAGATGAATGAACGCTGGGCATGCAGCACCGAAAAAGGCAAGGGCATGCCGCTGCGCACCAGGCGTACAAGCCGGGGAAAGCTTCCAGGGCAACCTGGACCGTAGACCATCGGCGGTCGGACAATGCAGAGATCCGTGTTATGAGAGGAGCACCAGACTGCAAGCTGCTGCTCTGCAGCCCACTTCGATCGCGCATACGGAAGCTCAGGGCGTACAGGCGAACTGGCACGCAATGGCGTATCAGCGCCACTGCCATGCACCCCCAACGTGCTGACGAACACAAACCTCCGAACACCCGCTGCGTGAGCGACCTTGGCGGTGGCCAGGGCGAGTTCACGGTTCTCTATGTCAAACAGGTTACGGCCATTTGCGTTGGCCACGGTGGTGTGCGCGCGGCCGGCCAAGTGGATCACGGTGTCGCAATCTGCAAAGTTGGCCTCCGACGGGGAAGACGGGCCAGCGATACGCCATTGCACCGCACCGGGCACCTGGACGGAAGAGCTTCGACTCACAGCGGCGATTGACAACCCGCGCCGGGACAGTTCAGCCACGACGGCACGGCCGATATAGCCTGTGGCTCCAGTGACGGCAATCATGTCTTGCCTGGCGCCAGCAGGCGCAGATAGTTCTCAGCGAGTTGCCGATAGCCGTGCCGTTGCACAACGTAAGTGCGCCCTCGTTCGCCCATTGCCAGGCGCGCATTCTCGGTCAACATGGCCAGCTGCGTAATGCCAGCCGAGATCGCTTGCGGGTCACCTGGGTCAACCGAAACGCCGCATGCCGCCTCAGCCACTGGATCGTTACCCGCCCTCACCGCGAATAAAACGGGCAGGGACGCGAGCATGTAGTCGAAGAGCTTATTGGGACTGACGCCAAAACGGAACAGTGGCTCAGGTCGAAGAGAAATATAGCCAGCGCTGGCTTCGCAAAGCAGGCTCAGCACGTCCTTCTTGGGAATTTGATCGAACATCGCTACCCGATCATCCAGCCGCAGTTGCGTGACAAGCTGCCGTAAATACTCCACCCGCTCACCGCGGCCAACGATCACCGCTGCCGACTGTTGCCCCGCATCGCGCTGTAAAGCCATGGCCTGCACTAGTGACTCTACTTGGTTGGGTCGGCCCAGCGCACCGGCATAGACAATGACAGTGCGGCCCTCGGCGCGCCACTGGCGGGCCAGGATCGTACAGGCTAGGCCCTGGCTGGCGGCTGGCGCCGGGGCGTCTTCGATGCCGTTGGGGATGAAGTGCCAGCGGGCTGGATCCAGGCCCAGGCTGCGCATGTGCTCCAGTGTGTTGGGCAGCAAGGAGACCACGGCATCCGCACTGCGGTAGGCATGGCTCTCCAGCCAGCCGGTCACGCGGACCAGCGGGTGCCTCGGGCTTACGCCCGCCAGTTCAACCAGGCTGAGCGGCCACAGGTCGCGAACCTCAAACACTGCGCGAGCCTGGAAGCGGCGCGCCAGATGGTGCACTGCCAGCCAAGCGTACGGATGCGGGGAGGAAGCAATGATCATCGCCGGGTGTCCATGCCTGCGCACCAGCCGGTCGCCCTGACGCGCCAGCTGCAGCGTGAAGGCAGCCATGTTGCGCAGCCGCCCCAGTCCGTTGCCGACATACGCAGGCGTGTCGATGAAGTCGTAGGTGACACCAGCGATCTGCTCCACGCCGTGTGCCCGAGGTGTATCCAGCAGATGGTGCTGCGCCGCGGTCAGGACCACGCAACGCCGACCCAGGGCCTGCCAGTGTTGCGCCAGATAAAAGGGCCTGTCGTACCGCCCCACCCCTGGCCCGCCAGCGTAAGGGTGGACGTACCAGATGCTACCGTCGAGCGACACGACCGCACTCCCAGATGCCGGCAGTCCGGTAGGCCTCGACCAGACGCTCTGCCTCTGCCGACCATTGCAGAGTGGCCTTGGCCTGCGCCACGCCTTGCACCCGCTGAGCCAGCGCCGCACGGTCAATGGAGCGAACCATGACCTTCAGGTCTTCGTCATCCGTGGGTGCAACCCAGCCGCAGCCCAGCGACTCGACCATGGCCTGCTGCTCGGCCAGAGGGTTCACGATAATCGGCAGTCCGGCATGCAGGTACTCGAAAATTTTGTTGGGCAGCGAGTAGAAGTGCGACAGGCAAGAGTTGTCGGTCAGGCAGATGCCCGCATCGGCCACCAGCGACCAGGACAGCACTTCATGCGGCGGCACCGGCGGGATCAGGATGATGTTTTGGTGCTCTGCGGCGGCTTGGGACACCAGCGGCTGCAGGGGGCCGCTGCCCATGCACACAAGATCCACCTCGGGCACCTGGGCAAACACGCGCAGCAGGCGCTCCATGCCCCGGCCGGCAATGAAGCCACCTTGGTAGATGAAGGTGATTCGGTCGGGGCTCAGGCCGATCGAGGCACGCCGGGCCTCGCGGTCGACTTCGACCGGAGCTGAAAACTGCGGGATGTTGCGCACCACCACTGGCCGGCGGATGCTGTAGGTCGTGGCGTACCAGTCGGCGATGGCGCCGCTCACTGCCACCACCAAGTCGCAGCGTCCGATCAGCAGGCGCTCGATCGCCTTGCCGATCCTCTGCCGCACGCCCTTGTAGCCGGAGGTTTCGGTCTCCAGCTCGTGTGTATCGTAGACCAGCTTGGCACCGGTACTCCAGGCCAGCAGAGTGCTCAGGGGCAGCACCGCAAGGCTGTGTGCGTTCACGCAGGCCAGAGATCGGTTGCGGTAGGCCGCTCGCACGCGCATTGACCACTCCAGCGTGCGCATCAGTTTGCCGGCGAAGGTATTGCGGTTGCCGAACATGCGCCGCGGGACCCTCACCAGAGTACGGTGGTCATCGACCGCCTCACGCTCGGGCAAGCCGTAACGCCCGACGCCGGCGACCTCGATCTGCGAGAAGACGCCCGCGCGCACCAGCGCATCGGTGATGCGCAGGATGCGGCTCTCGTGCGTCAGCGGGGACGGATAGATGTGCAGGTTCAGCATGCACTCAGACAGCCTTGGCGCGGTTGCGGACGGCCGTGCGCAGACCGGAAAGGCCTTCTATGAAGCTGTTGCGGTTGGGGTAGTCGGTGTGTTTTCGATTGGGCGCGTCGATCAGCGCCTGAAGCGTCTCCTGGCTGATACCGAACTTCTTCAGCACGAAGTTGGTGTCGCCGGCCAAGTCGTTGTCCGCGTAGGGGTTGCGCTCCAGTTCGGCCAACCCTTGCTCGCGGGTCATCTGCCCGGCGCATACCAGAGCCGACAGGTGGGCACGGCGCTTGTCAAAGCCGAACTTGGTGGGTAGGTAGTAGCCCTGGTACCACCGGGTGTAGATGGACTCGTAGTGTTTGCCACCGTAGTACTGCCAGCCCAGCTCATCCTTCATCGTCTGCACGGCCGCAGCCTTGTCGTAGTCTATGTAGTTGAGCAGGTTCACCATGCGGTAACGGCCCGCAAGGATACGGGTGGTGAACGAGGCCAGCGAGATCGACGGGAAGGTCTTCAATGGCGCTGTACCGAACTGGCTGTGGATTGCGCGGATGTGGTGCAGATCGTGGCTGTAATAAACCCATGAGATCGGCAGGATGCCCTCGGTGACCACATTGCTGCCGTTAATCACATAGCGGGTGCTCGCCATGCGCGTCCCCTTGACCAGCGTGGCGGTGATACCGTGGTCGGTGGGGATCTCGCAGTTGGGCACGGACGCCTTGATGAAGGAGAGTTGCAGGTCCTTGAACTCCTCCCAGTCCACCACGTCGGTGTGCAGGTCGATCTTTAGACGGTCCAGCGCGTTCTTGATGTTGGCCACCGCCAGTTCGGAGTTCCAGCCGTTGTCGAAGTGCACCGCCAGCGGGCGCAGGCCCAGCTGCTTGAGCTTGTAGATGACAAAGGTGCTGTCCACGCCGCCGCTGACGCCGGCGATGCAGTCGTAGTCCTTGCCGCGGCCTTCCTGTCGAATGCGCTCCACGATGGCCTCGAGCGCTCGTGCGCCTTCGGCACCGCCCTTGACCTCAGTTGCTACCCGTGCAAAGTAGCGTGCACAATGGTTGCAGTGGCCCTGCGCATCGAACTGGATGGCCGGGTCGGAGGTGTCCATCAAGCAGCGCCTGCACTGAAGGTAGGGTGTCGCATGCATGCAGTGGCCTGTCATCTTTGTCGACTCGAACGGAAGAAGATGATGAAGAGGAGGGTCATCACTAGCCAGCCGGCGCCCGAGTTCACTGCCGTCATCAGGTTGCTTTCCATGGACACCACGATCAGCGGGAGGTTCATGGACAAGGCCAGGGGGTGGTGCCGGTAAATCAACGCGACCAGAGCAAACAACAGGCCACCCATCAAGGCCGACACGGCCAGGCCAGCGTAGCCCCAGTTGGCGAAGTCGGTCATGAAGGATGCCGCATTCAGGCTACCCTTCATCCCCTGGGAGATGTTGTCTTGGTAGAAGACGGCGTACAGCTTAGTAGGTATGTGGACGTATTCGCATCCCATCACCTTGGCCAACACACGGTAACCGCAGCCATGCTCGAGCCGCTCCCTGCGGTCGTAGTAGTGGAACCATTGGTCTAGGACCTGCCCCGGGACGATCAGCGCCCTCTCGTAGAGCGCGTACAGGGCCGAGGTCCGGCGCCAGTCCTGCTCAACCTTGGGCGCCGAACGGTAGCTCTTGCCCACCGAGCGCGCCTCCTCGGTGATCACGATGGCTTCGGTGGCTGTCTCCACGATGGCTTCGGCGGCTGTCTCGCGCAAGTCCTCGCGGATGGCGATGGACGAGACCGATGTCAGACCGCCCACCATGAGGGCCAGCAGGCCCACCACCGCCGTGGCCTGGAGCCAGCGCCGAGACAACAGCATGTAGACCAGCAAGGGGATCAGCAGGATCAGCGGCAGCAAGCGTGCGAACAGCGCCATGCTGTAGAAGCCGCCGATCATCAGCACCACCCAGAACAGGCGTGAGCGCAGGTAGTAAGTGATCAGCAGCAGCGCGGGCCCCACGGCCTTGAGGCTGTAGTCGCTGGCGTAGCGCATCAGTGGTGGCAGATCGAAGTAGCCGGCCTGCCGCACCAGGCTCACCCCGATATCCGAGCTGGAGCGAAGCGCGGTGACGACGGGGATATAGCCGATCAGCAGGAAGTGGGACACCACCACCAGTCCGTAGATCGCCACCAGCCCGAACAGCCAGCGCTGGCGGCGCGAGTCCAGCGGGGCTGCTGGTTGCGTGGCCGCACTGCACTCCGCCAGCGCAGGCCACAGCCGTCGGGCCAGCCACAACGCCGCGGCGTAAACCGCCGTGACACCTGCAGCCAAGGTGCAGACAACCCAGAACCCTGTGGGAGCGCGACCCACACTCCGGGCGAACAGGAAGGCAGCAACCGCCAACCACGCCAGTGAAGCCAGATAGACGACGAAGACCCTATGCCGGGCAAGTGACGCGAACACGGCGGGTCAGAGCCTCACGAACGCCCGCTTGACCTTAAGCCCAATAATGAATAGCTGGGCATGGGAGGCGTAGGCCGTGTATTCCTTGTTCGGGAGACGGAAGATCTCCTCCAGCTCGGTCTGGCTAACGCCGAGCTTCTTGGCGACGAAGGCCTTGTCCTGCTGCTGCAACTCGGTGTCGTACGTTGGGTGCGCTAACTCCTCCAGCGCCTGCTCGCGCGTGAGCTGACCCGAGTTGATGACGGACGCCAGATGAGCGCGCCGCTTGTCATAGCCGAACTTGACCGGCAGGTAGTAGCCCTGGAAGAAGCGGGTGAAGACCGACTCGTAGTGCTTACCGCCGTAGTCACGCCAGTCCAGCTCGCGCGTGATGGTCCGCTTGGCCTCAAACTTGTTGTAAGGCAGGTAGTTAAGTAGCTTGACGGTATTGATGCCGCGCACGTACGGGTACCAGATGTACTGCGCAAAGAAGCCGATGGTGGGATAGGCCTTTAGGGGAGCCCGACCGAACTTCGCGTGGATATCCATCAAGTGCCGCAAATCCCCGGACTGGTAGCCCCAAGCCGAGGGCAGGATGAACTCGGTGGCGTAGTTGCTGCCCGACAGGATGGTCTTGATGCCGTGACGGGCCGCCTCGCGGTACAGGATGGCTGGAAAGGCGTGGTCGGTAGGGATGTCGCAATTCGCCACCGAGGCCTTGAAGAACGCGAGTTGCAAGTCGCGCATCTCCTCCCAGTCCACCACGTGGGTGTGTAGGTCGATGCGCAGTTTCTTGACAATGTTCTCGATGTTGTTGACCGCCAACTCGGAGTTCCAGCCGCTGTCGAAGTGGACCGCCAGCGGCCGCAGTCCGAGCCGCTTGGCCTGGTAGGCGACGTAGGAGCTGTCGACGCCGCCGCTCAGGCCCATGATGCAGTCGTACTCGTCCTTGCGGCCTTCCTCCTTGATGCGCGCGACGATCTGCGCGAGTTCGCCCTCGCGCTCGCCGCGAGCGGCGCGCGAGACTATGTCGCGCACCATGGCATCGTAGCGCAGGCAGTGATTACACACGCCGTCCGAGTCGAACTGAATGTCCGGGTCGGAGGTGTCCATCACACACCGGGTGCAGATCTGGTAGGGTCGCATCGCGGTAGTTGGAGTTTGCACCGTCATAATTTCTCGAGTTCTCCTGGCGTCGGATAGTTGATCAGCACGGCCTTGTGCTTGCCATGGAAGACGAACAGGCTGCCCGCAGCCGTGGCCGAGACATGGGCCTCGGTGATGGCCTGGCGGATGTGGTCCAGCGACCCGGCGCCGCCGCAGGCGATGACGGGCGTGTCGACTGCAGCCGAGATCTTCTTGAGCAGGGCGATGTCGTAGCCGGACTGAGTGCCGTCACGGTCGATTGAGTTCACCAGGATTTCGCCCACGCCTAGTCTGGCCAACTCCTCAGCGTACTTCACCGGGTCCTGCTTAGTGTTCTTTCGGCCGCCTTCGATCCAGACCTCGTACTTACCCAAGAAGGTCTTCTTCACATCGATGGCGGCCACGATGCTGGAACTGCCGAACATGTCGCAGGCCTCTTTGACCAGGCGCCTGTCGCTGTAAGCGGCGGTGTTTATGGCCACCTTCTCGACGCCCATGCGGTGCAGCTTGCGCACCTGCTCAATCGAGGTGACTGCGCCGCCGTAGCCTAGGGGCATGAAGCATTCACCAGCGATATCGCAGATCAGCTCGTAGTTAGGCTCGCGCTTTTCGGACGTTGCGGTGATGTCCAGCAGAAGAAGCTCATCGACCTCCTTCTCGTTGAAGATCTTCACGGCGTTGACCGGATCGCCGACGTACTTGGGGTCTCCGAACTTGACAGTCTTGTACAGCCCGCGCCCGCGCAGCAGCAGACAAGGAATGACGCGCGGCTTCAGCATGATTCGAAGCTCTCGACGAAATTGCGATAGACCTGCAGCCCGTATTTGTGGCTCTTTTCCGGGTGGAACTGCATGGAGATGATGTTGCGCGAGGCCAGAGCGCTGGCAAACGGGTAGCCGTAGGT
>Ga0255085_1000231_pt1 | contig 16602 bp, 9 predicted proteins | sample Colum_Cont_RepB__FD_188442 | JGI IMG/M metagenome (GOLD analysis project Ga0255085, IMG submission 188442) | Freshwater microbial communities from Columbia River, Oregon, United States - Colum_Cont_RepB_8d | ecosystem: Environmental > Aquatic > Freshwater > River | place: USA: Oregon | collected... | reverse complement strand
ATTGCACCCAGGCCCAAGCCAGTTGCGGCGACACATCGCCCGCGTAGCCCTCAGCGGGCTCGGGCTGGGTCAAGGCACGTTGATTCATCACCCTCTCCACCATCATTGAACGATGCGAACGCTCAGATTGGACAAAACATCGATATGCATCACGATCACATCGCCATGCACCAACGGGTCCACGTGCTCGGATGTAAGCCCAACGATGATACCGCCCGGTAACAACTCATCACGGCACACCCCCGACCGCACCACTTGTGCCAACCTGAAGGGCATACCGGCTGACGCCTTGGAGACACCAACGGCGGTGTCGCAAACCGCCAACCTTGACGCCTGGGTTTGCTCCGGTGATGGCACCGCAGCTTTGATGCCGTACACGATGACCGTGATCCTGATTGTGATCGTGTTCATGGTGCCAAGGCATGTCCGGCCCCAGCTACCCTTGTGATTGCCGAACTATCTGTCCAGGAAGTAAGCTGATGGGGTGCCCCTGCGGGGGCGCCAGAGGTCCGGCCGTCAGCCGGATGCCAGCCAGACTGTCGTATCATTCGCCATTGACGTTTACGTAAACGTCAATGGCACATCCCAGGGCCACGCATCAGGCTTGGTCAGGGGAGCGCCGTTCGCAGGAGACTTCCATGACCGACCTGTCCGCCGAATACCTGGCCCTGGCCCAGTACCGCCCCCAACACAAGGTGCGCTTTGTCACCGCGGCGAGCCTGTTTGATGGTCACGATGCCGCCATCAACATCATGCGACGCATTCTGCAAAGCATGGGCGCTGAGGTGATTCACCTGGGTCACAACCGCTCGGTCGATGACGTGGTCACCGCCGCCCTGCAAGAAGACGTGCAAGGCATTGCGGTCAGTTCCTACCAGGGCGGTCACGTCGAATACTTCAAGTACATGGTGGACCTGTTGCGCGCACGCGGTGGCGAACATATTCAGGTGTTCGGCGGCGGCGGCGGGGTGATCGTGCCGGAGGAAATCCGTGAACTGCATGCCTACGGCGTGAGCCGGATCTACAGCCCAGAAGACGGTCAACGCATGGGACTGCAAGGCATGATCGGCGAGATGATCATGCGCTGCGATCAGGACCTGAGCGCTCACGCCCCGCAGAAAGTTGCTGCCATTCAAGGCCACGAAGACGCCGCCTGGCGCGCGCTCTCGCAACTCATCACCGCGCTCGAGAACGGTCTGGTCGAGCCCGCGCTGGTCCAACAGTTGCATGAGCAGGCATCCAAGACCCGTGTGCCCGTGCTGGGCATCACCGGCACCGGCGGTGCTGGCAAATCCTCGCTCACCGACGAGTTGGTGCGCCGCTTTCGCCTTGACCAGGATGATGCGTTGCGCATCGCGGTGGTGTCCATCGACCCCTCACGCCGCAAAAGCGGTGGCGCCTTGCTGGGTGACCGCATCCGCATGAATGCCATCGGTCCGTGGCGGCAAGGCGCGCGGGTGTTCATGCGCTCGCTGGCCACCCGTGACTTCGGCAGCGAGATCAGTGCAGCCCTGCCCGATGTGGTGGCCGCGGCACGCTGCGCCGGCTTTGACCTGGTGATCGTCGAAACCTCGGGTATCGGCCAGGGGGATGCCGCCATCGTCCCGCACGTGGATGTACCCCTGTATGTCATGACACCCGAATTCGGCGCAGCCAGCCAACTCGAAAAAATCGACATGCTCGATTTCGCGCAGTTCGTGGCGATCAACAAATTCGACCGCAAGGGCGCGAGCGATGCATTGCGCGATGTGGCCAAACAGGTCCAGCGCAACCGCGAAGCCTGGACGGTGGCGACCGAAGACATGCCGGTATTTGGCACCATGGCCTCACGCTTCAACGATGACGGCGTCACGGCCCTGTACCAGGCACTCAAACCGCGCCTGGCTGAGCTGGGCTTGCAGCTCAGTGCCGGTCGGCTGCAACAACCCGCCACCCGACACAGCACGCACCAAAACCCCATCGTGCCTGCTGCTCGCACCCGCTACCTGGCCGAGATCAGCGACACCGTGCGCGGCTACAAACAACGCGCGCACCAGCAGGCACAGTTGGCCCGTGAAATCCAGCAACTGCGTGCCGCCTCTCGCATGCTCCAAGCGGACAAGCCCGATCGCGCCCGAGCCGCTGAAGCGGCCAACGACCTGGCCTCCTCGCGCGAGCAGTATCTGGGTGCGGCCGAGCGCAAACTGCTGGCCCAGTGGGACGACATGCAGCGTGCCTATGCAGGGGATGAATACGTGGTCAAGATTCGCGACAAGGAAATCCGAACGGCCATCACCACGACCACCCTGAGTGGCACCAAGATCCGCAAGGTCTCCCTGCCTCGTTATGAGGATGACGGCGAACGCCTGAAATGGCTCATGCTGGAGAACGTCCCCGGCAGCTTCCCCTACACCGCCGGCACCTTTGCCTTCAAGCGCGAAGGCGAGGACCCCACCCGCATGTTCGCGGGCGAAGGCGATGCCTTCCGCACCAACCGCCGCTTCAAACTGCTCTCTGAGGGCATGCCGGCCAAGCGCTTGTCCACCGCCTTCGATTCGGTGACGCTGTATGGCCACGAACCTGACGAACGGCCCGACATCTACGGCAAGGTGGGCAACTCGGGCGTGAGCATCGCCACCCTGGACGACATGAAAGTCTTGTACGGTGGCTTTGATCTGTGCAACCCCAGCACCAGTGTGTCCATGACCATCAACGGTCCCGCACCGGCCATTCTGGCGATGTTCATGAACACAGCCATCGACCAGAACCTCGACAAGTTCCGGACCGACAACGGCCGCGAACCCACCGACACCGAAACCGCCAAGATCCGGGAGTGGGTGCTGCAAAACGTTCGAGGTACCGTGCAGGCCGACATCCTCAAAGAAGACCAGGGACAAAACACCTGCCTCTTCAGCACCGAGTTCTCGCTCAAGGTGATGGGCGACATCGCCGAGTACTTTGTGCACCACCAGGTGCGCAATTTCTACTCAGTGTCCATCAGCGGCTACCACATCGCCGAAGCCGGTGCCAACCCGATCAGCCAGCTGGCCTTCACACTGTCCAATGGGTTCACCTATGTGGAGTCTTACCTCGCACGAGGCATGCACATCGACGACTTCGCACCGAACCTGAGCTTTTTCTTCAGCAATGGCATGGACCCGGAGTACACGGTGCTCGGTCGCGTGGCGCGCCGCATTTGGGCGGTGGCGATGAAGGAAAAGTACGGCGCCAACGAGCGCTCGCAAAAGCTCAAATACCACATCCAGACCAGTGGCCGCAGCCTGCATGCGCAGGAAATTCAGTTCAACGACATCCGCACCACGCTGCAGGCCTTGATCGCCATCTACGACAACTGCAACAGCCTGCACACCAACGCCTACGACGAGGCCATCACCACGCCCACCGAAGAAAGCGTGCGCCGTGCGATGGCGATTCAGCTCATCATCAACCGTGAGTGGGGGTTGGCGAAAAACGAAAATCCCAACCAGGGCGCCTTCATCCTCGACGAACTCACCGAACTGGTGGAAGAGGCCGTGCTCTCCGAGTTCGACCGCATCGCCGAGCGCGGCGGCGTACTGGGCGCCATGGAAACCGGCTACCAGCGCGGCCGTATCCAGGACGAGAGCATGCACTACGAAATGCTCAAGCACACCGGCGAGTACCCCATCATCGGCGTCAACACCTTCCGCAACCCCAAGGGTGACCCGACCCCCGAGACGCTGGAGTTGGCGCGCAGCACCGACGAGGAAAAGCGCAGCCAACTCGCGCGACTTCAGGATTTCCACACCCGTCATGCTGAGGCGGCCGCCCAGCAACTGGCCCAGTTGCAACAGGCTGTGCTCAACAACACCAATGTGTTCGAGGTGCTGATGCAGGCCGTGCGCCACTGCTCACTGGGACAAATCACCCAAGCCTTGTTCGAGGTAGGCGGTCAGTACCGCCGCAACATGTGAGCGCGGTGTGACGGCTTGGGTGGCCCAGTGATGGGACTTGCTTAAGCCGTGCCGCGCTTGCCGCGGCTGAGGTCCACGCCCAGCTGCTTGAGCTTGCGGTAGAGGTGGGTTCGCTCCAGGCCGGTTTTTTCGGCCACACGCGTCATCGAGCCGCCCTCCTGGGCCAGGTGAAACTCGAAGTAGGCTTTCTCAAAGGCGTCTCGCGCCTCGCGCAGCGGTTGGCTGAGATCGAAGGTTTGCTCGTGGGGCGCGAGCACCACAGCGACGGGCTCTGCCAGGGCGGCCTCCGAGCCGATCATTTCCACGCTCAGTTCGGCGTTTTGCGCCGACGCCGCACTGCTGCCGGCATGGGCCGTGGCGGCGGGCTTGCGTGCCAGTCCTTGCTCCACGGCTTTGAGCAGCTTTTGCAAGGTGATGGGTTTTTCCAGGAAAGCTTGGGCGCCGATGCGTGTGGCCTCTACGGCAGTGTCGATGGTGGCGTGGCCGCTCATCATGATGACCGGCATGTTGAGCAAGCCTGCCGCTGACCACTCCTTGAGGAGACTCACGCCATCGGTGTCAGGCATCCAGATATCAAGCAATACCAGGTCCGGGCGCGACTGCGCACGCGCCGCTCGGGCCTGCGCCGCATTCTCGGCGAGCTCGACTGCATGACCTTCATCGTTGAGGATTTCGAACAACAGATCGCGAATACCCAACTCGTCATCGACCACCAGAATATTTGCCATAGTGAAGCCCGGGCTCCGTGAATTTATAGGTCTGCTGCCTGGAATGATAACGATACTTGAGCGCCCACCACCTGGCCCTCGTCTTCGATGTTTTTCAGGTCGATGCGCGCCCCATGATCATCGGCGATTTTCTTCACCACGGCCAAGCCCAGTCCGGTACCCCGCGCCTTGGTGGTCACGTAGGGCTCGAAGGCCCGCTTCAGAATAGCCTCGGGAAAACCGGTGCCCGAATCCCGCACCACCAGACGCACGCGCCGGCTTTGCGGATTCCAGACTGTGGAGAGTTGCACATGCCGCACCGGCAAGCCTTCACTCGCGTCTTGCGCGTTCTGCAGCAGGTTGTGCGCCACTTGCCGCAACTGCTGGGCATCGCCCATGATGGGTGGGCAGGCGGGATCGAATTGCGCCGCCACGGGCACGGTGGCGTTCTCGGCTGAGTACAACTGCAGCAACTCCTGCATCAACGCATTCAGATCCAGCCGCTCGAGCTCCGCCTTGGGCAGGCGCGCGTAGTCACGGAATTCATTGACCAATCGCTTCATCGCGTCCACCTGGTCCACGATGGTCTTGACCGACTTGGTGAGGATGGCTTGCTCTGGCTCGTCCAGCTTGCCGTCCAGTTTCATTTCCAGTCGCTCCGCGGAGAGCTGGATCGGGGTGAGCGGGTTCTTGATTTCATGGGCCAGTCGGCGGGCCACCTCACCCCAAGCCTGGGCGCGCTGCGCTGAGACGATCTCCGAGATGTCATCGAACACCAGCAAGCGGGCCTGGTTGGGCAGCACAGCACCGCGGGCCACCAAAATGGTGCCATCCGAGGCCTTCTCCAACGCCGAGGTGTAGTGGGTACCCGAAGGGTTTTGCAATTCGAACGATTGCTGCCAGTGATCCAGTCCGTGCTGCATGCGCTCAGCGGCCAGGTGATCGAACTGTTGTTGCACCTGGTGTGCAAAATCTGCCAGCCCCTCCAAGTCTGCGAGCGCGCGCCCCTCGTACGCCGCCAGGGGGGCTCGCAAAATCCGGGTGGCCCCCGGGTTGGACGAGACGATGCGTCCTTGAGTATCCAGCACCACCACGCCGGTGGTCAGGTTGTCCAGGATGGTTTGCAGATTGGTCCGCGCGAGCGTGACTTGCTCCATGCTGCGCTCCACCGTCGAGCGGGCATCGGCCAGCTGCTGCGTCATGGCCGCAAAAGCACGCGTCAATCCGTCCAGCTCGTTGCGCCCGCTCAATACCGGTTTGGGCCCCAGGTCGCCAGCGGCCACTTCGCGCACACCGTTGAGCAGCATCAGCAAGGGCCGAGCCAGCTGATTGCCCAACAACACAGCCAGCAGCACCGCGCCAAATACCGACAAAAACAAACTCAGGGTCAGCGTGCCGATGTACATGCGCCTGAGACCATCGCGCGCCAACGCGCGCTCCTGGTATTGCAAGTTGGCTTGCTGAAGGGCCAAGGAGTCGGCGACCAGTGTGGGGGGGAGGTTTTGGGTGACTTGCAGCACCCGCGCCTCCGACAGCAAACCCAGTCCTGGAGCCGACATCGACACCAGCACCTTCACCCGCGGTCGGGTGGTGCCTGCGCCCGGCTCGTCCTCCAGCCCCTCGATCTGGGTGATGACGGGTTGGGTTCGCAATTGGCGCAGCTGCAGGCTGCTGGGACGGTCTTGCAGGGACGAGAGCAACGAGTTACCGGCGCTGGCCAACGGCGCTCCCGAGCCAGACCATAGGACCAGTTCTTCCACCCCCAATTGATCGCGCAAGCGCTCCAGAGCCACCCCGCTTGACACCCCTTGTGCATCGGCCAGTTGCACCGCCGCCTGGCGTGACTTCTGCCCCAGATCGCTGGCCAGTGTGTCCAGCGAGGTGCGGCCCAGGTTCAAACCCGCTGCCAGGGCTCCTTCCACTTTGGTATCAAACCAGGCCTCGATGGAGCGGGACACAAACTGGTAGGAGACGCCGTAAATCAGCAAGCCCGGCAAAAACCCCACCAGCACGAAGATAAACGCCAGCTTGAGCAGCAACCGGCTGCCGAATCGGCCCTCGCGCACACGCGCCAGCAAGCGCACCACAATCCAGAGAATCACCGCGAGCAACACGCCGGCCACCACCGAGTTGAGGGTGAACAGCACCGTGTAGTACTGCTCGTACAACTCCCAGCGCTGCGTGGCCTGGGTCAACAAAAAGAGGAGCACCATGCCCAGTCCCAGCATGGTGAACAAGCCCACCCCCATCAGCCAGCGCAAGCGGCGTGATCGTGCCTGGGCGCTGTCGGCGGTCATTTGGCGTCGGACGTCAGCTTGAGGGTACGGCTCACGCCCAGGTTCCAGTCACTCTCGCCCAGAATGCCCAGTTGCAGAGGGCGGGGCAACTGGGTCAGGTCCAACCGAAAGCTGAAGTCCACACGATGCTTGGCATCGACCTCCACCTGGGCCAATTCAGCCACCTTCCAGCGGTTGATGCGACCCAGAGCCGACAAGGCTTCGCTCGCGCTGTCAAAACTTTGCCCCAATGACACGCCCAGTCCTGTGTTGCCAATGGGCTGGGAAGACACCAGCAAACGCCAACGCCGGGTCAGAGGTTGGTAGCTCAGGCGCATGTAGCGTTCCTGGCGTGCCACCTCGCGGTCGTACCAGTACCAGCGCTCGCGCAGGATGTCCGCACGAGCCACGAAATGCAGGGGAACGCCTTTGCTCAGCGCCTCGTCCACGGCAGTGGGCCATTCAATCTGCATGCTGGCGTTGATGTAATAGCCATCCTCCAGGCGTTGAACTTGCAAATCCTCGAGTTGGATGGGTTGGCCTGGCGGAGATTGGGCCTGGGCCGCACCGGTGATCATCACAAGACTCCCCAGTACCCACACCCGCACTGCACGGCAGGCCCTCAGACCCCACGCACCGCCCCCCACGTCAGCCCAGGGACTTCTCCAGCACCGCGTAATAAAAACCATCGTGATCACCCAGCCAATTGTCCGGGAGGCCGGGCTGATTTCCCGGAGCGAGGGGCATTAAATGCCCTGGGGAGGGGCGCAAACGTGCATCAGTGTTGTGCGCAAGAAACGAATCGATGCGGTCCTGACCTTCGGCCCGAAAGACCGAGCAGGTGCAATAGACCAGCACGCCTCCAGGCCGCAGCAACGGCCACAGCGCCTCGAGCAAGCGGCTTTGCTGCTGCGCGAGTTCTGCGATGTCCGACTCGCGGCGCAGCCAGGCGATATCCGGATGGCGGCGCACAATGCCTGAGGCGCTGCAGGGCGCGTCCAGCAACACGCCGTCAAAGGGCCGTCCATCCCACCAGGTGGCGGGTTCGCCTGCATCGGCGCAACGTACTTGAGCTTGCAATCCGATGCGCTGTAAATTCTCCTGAATGCGGGGCATACGGGTGGCGTCGATCTCAAGCGCCAGCAACTGCACCGAGCGCCCCCCTGCGGGTGCCGCTTCCAGCATGTGCGCTGTCTTGCCACCGGGTGCTGCGCAGGCGTCGAGCAGTCGCCAAGCCGAATGATCTGCCGCTCCTGAAGGTGATGTCATGGTCTGCAACAAGCCGTCCCATAACAACTCGGCGGCCAACTGGGCAGCGGCATCCTGCACCGAACAATCCCCCGCATCAAAGCCCGGCAGTAGGTGGACATCCATCGGTTTATCCAGTTGCAAGCCCGTTCGCCCAACCGGCTGGCTGGTGATGCCCGCCGAGTGCCAGCGTGCCTGCAAGGCCTCGCGGGTCGTGTGCCGCCCATTGACCCGCACAGTCATGGGAGCCGGGTGCTGGCCCAGTTGCAACAGGGATTGCCATGCCAGGGGGTGATCGCGCTGCAAGCGCGCCACCCACCAGGGCGGTAGCGGGGTGAGTACCTTGGGATCGGCCTGCACCGCAGCCAGCAAGGGCACTCGCTCGCGCAGAAATCGGCGTAGGCAGGCATTGATGAACGCGGCCTGCCCCTGCGTGCGGCGGTTGCGCTTGGCGGCTTCGACCGCTTGATTCACCAGCGTGTGCCCATCGTAGGGCGCTTGGTCCTCGTCCCAACACAGAGCCAGGGCCGTGCACAAGAGTGCGTCCACGGCCGGGGCTGGCGCACGCGGCGCCAAGTGTTGGCGCAATGCCTGCGCCATGCCCAGCTGTCGCAACACCCGAAACAACAGCGACTGCACAGCCGCGCGTCGCGGCGCCTCGATCTGAGGCAGCAAACGGCTGGTCGACTGGCCTTGACGCACCGCTTGCAGCGACTGCGCCACCGTCTGCAACAACTGCCACAGCGGCGGCGAAACGGCGGATGGCTTCTCACCAGTGCCTGGACGGTTCCCTGCCATGGACGAGACACTGGCTGACCGTCCCGGCTCGCTCACAACACAAAGCCCGGCCTGAACTTGAACAGCCGCGCGAGCAATACCGCCGGAAACTCAGCAATGGCCTGGTTGTACTGTTCAACCGCTTGGTTAAAACGCTGCGTATCGGGCTGCACCAAGAGCCGTTGGGCCTGCCAGCGTTGCTGCAGTGCATCGGACACGGCCACGCGGTACGCCGACGGCGCCACCAGGCTGTCCCAGGCGGCTTGCAACTGCGCTTGCGACTCGCGAACACGCACCACCGAGTCCGCCCGCAACGGATGCTCTTGCATGTGGGCCAGCTCCATGGCGAGGTGACGAGCACACTCTTGCAACCGGCTCCAGTGACTGGCGCCCTGATCAAGGTTCAGTTCAGAACGCCATGGGGCAGAAGAGATCACTCCCTCGCTGAGCACCTGCTGCACCAACTCGGCGAACTCGAGCAGGCGCAATTCCAGCGCGTCAAAGCTCTGCTGCACTTGCGACTGCAAGCGCACCAGACGGTTGTAAGCCCCCAGGGCCCAAAACACCCCGATGGCGATGGTGAGCCAGAACCAACCCGCTGTCAGCATGACATCCTCCGCTGAAACGACAAAGGCCCGCGAGGGCCTTTGTGTTTACTCGGCTGCAGCAGCGCTTTCGCCATCCACCGACGAGGCCACCTCGCCCGGGACTTCGCCGGCCAGTTCGGCCGCCTCCGCCTCTGCAATGGCGCGACGCTCGGCTTCGTCCATCGCGTCCTTGACCTTGCGAGCCTGGTGGTAGGCCATGCCGCTGCCCGCCGGGATCAGACGACCCACGATGACGTTTTCTTTCAGGCCACGCAGCTCGTCGCGCTTGCCCATGATGGCAGCCTCGGTGAGCACGCGGGTGGTCTCCTGGAACGACGCCGCCGAGATGAAGCTGTCGGTGGACAGCGACGCCTTGGTGATACCCAGCAACAGGTTGCTGTAGGTCGCCGGCAATTTGCCGTCGGCCTGCAACGCCTCGTTGGTGTTGAGCATCTCCGAGCGCTCGACCTGCTCACCGCCGATGTAACCGGAGTCGCCCGCGTTCTCGACCACGACACGACGCAGCATCTGGCGAACGATCACCTCGATGTGCTTGTCGTTGATCTTCACGCCCTGGAGTCGGTACACGTCCTGCACTTCGTCCACGATGTAGCGCGCCAGCTCTTCCATGCCCAGCAGGCGCAGGATGTCCTGCGGATCGGCGGGGCCGTCGACAATGCTCTCGCCCTTGTTGACCACCTGGCCTTCGTGCACCAGGATGTTCTTCTCTTTCGGCACGAGTTCTTCCCAGACCTTGCCTTCCGGATCGGTGATTTGCAAACGCACCTTGCCCTTGGTTTCCTTGCCGAACGACACGGTACCGGTCATTTCAGCCAGGATGCCCTTGTCCTTGGGTGAGCGGGCTTCAAACAGCTCGGCCACACGCGGCAGACCGCCGGTGATGTCGCGGGTCTTCTGACCTTCCACCGGGATACGGGCCAGCACTTCGCCGGGGCCCACGTCCTGGCCGTCACGCACCTGGATCAGCGCGCCGACCTGGAAGCCAATCGTCACCGAGTGATCGGTGCCGGGAATCTTGACTTCCTTGCCCGCTGCATCGATCAGTTTGACCTGCGGGCGCACCACCTTGGCGGCGCCACGACGCTTGGGATCGATCACCACCAGGGTGGACAGGCCGGTCACTTCGTCAACCTGCTTGGCCACGGTCAGGCCTTCTTCCACGTTCTCGAACTTCACCTGGCCGGCGAATTCGGTGATGATGGGTCGGGTCAGCGGATCCCAGTTGGCCAGGATGGTGCCAGCCTTGATCTGCTGATCGGCCTTGACCGTGAGGGTCGCGCCATAGGGCACCTTGTGGCGCTCGCGCTCGCGGCCGTGTTCGTCGTGAATGATGATCTCGCCAGAACGGGCAATCACCACCAGTTCGCGCTTGCTGTTGGTCACATAGCGCATGGTGGCATTAAAACCGATCACGCCGTTGGACTTGGCTTCCACGCTGGAGGCCACGGCCGCCCGTGAAGCCGCACCACCGATGTGGAAGGTACGCATGGTCAGCTGGGTGCCGGGCTCGCCAATGGACTGCGCGGCAATCACCCCCACCGCCTCACCGACGTTCACCAGACCACCACGGCCCAGGTCGCGGCCATAGCACTTGGCGCACAAGCCAAAGCGGGTTTCGCAATTGAGGGCCGTGCGGACCTTGATTTCGTCCACACCGGCAGACTCGAGCTCATCGATCAGGTCCTCGTCCAGCATGGTGCCGGCCGTGGCGAGCACCGCACGGTTCTCGGGGTGCAACACATCTTCGGCCGCGGTACGACCCAGGATACGGTCGCGCAGCGATTCGATGACTTCACCGCCTTCAACAATGGCGCGCATCAGCTGGCCTTCATGGGTACCGCAATCGTCTTCGGTCACCACCAGGTCCTGCGTCACGTCCACCAGGCGACGGGTCAGGTAACCCGAGTTGGCGGTCTTGAGCGCGGTATCAGCCAAACCTTTACGGGCACCGTGCGTCGAGATGAAGTACTGCAACACATTGAGACCTTCACGGAAGTTCGCCGTGATGGGGGTCTCGATGATGGAGCCGTCAGGCTTGGCCATCAGGCCACGCATACCGGCCAGCTGTCGGATTTGTGCGGCAGAACCGCGGGCACCCGAGTCAGCCATCATGTAGATGGAGTTGAAGGATTCCTGTTCGACCTCGTTGCCGTGGCGGTCGATGGTCTTTTCCTTGCGCAGTTGGTCCATCATCACCTTGGAGACGGCGTCACCGGCCTTGCCCCAGATGTCCACCACCTTGTTGTAGCGTTCGCCCGAGGTCACCAGACCCGAGACGTACTGCTGCTCGATCTCTTTCACCTCGACCTCGGCATCGGCAATGATGCGGTGCTTCTCTTGCGGCACCAGCATGTCATCGATGGCGATCGAGATGCCCGCACGGGTGGCCAGACGGAAGCCGTTTTGCAGCAACTTGTCGGCAAACACCACGGTCTCTTTCAGACCGCACTTGCGGAACGAGGTATTGATCAGACGAGAGATTTCCTTCTTCTTCAGCGCCTTGTTCAGGTTGCTGAAGGGCAGGCCCTTGGGCAGGATCTCGGAGAGCAGAGCACGGCCGGCGGTGGTGTCCACCAGCGAGGTGCTGGGGATGAATTCGCCTGTGACCTTGTCTTTGTTCCACTCGGTCAGACGCACGCTGATCTTCGCGGTGAGCTCGACCTCACCCGCGTCGAGTGCGCGCTGCACCTCACCCACGTCGGCAAACACCAGGCCTTCGCCCTTGCCGTTGATACGCTCGCGGGTGGTGTAGTACAGACCCAGCACCACGTCCTGCGAGGGCACGATAGAGGGTTCGCCGTTGGCGGGGAAGAGCACGTTGTTGGAGGCCAGCATCAGGGTGCGAGCTTCCATCTGCGCTTCCACCGACAGCGGCACGTGCACGGCCATCTGGTCGCCGTCAAAGTCCGCGTTGAACGCCGAGCACACCAGGGGGTGCAGCTGGATGGCTTTGCCTTCGATCAGGATGGGCTCGAACGCCTGGATGCCCAGACGGTGCAGCGTGGGCGCGCGGTTGAGCATCACCGGGTGCTCTTTGATCACCTCTTCGAGGATGTCCCACACCACCGGCGTGCCGGATTCGACTTCCTTCTTCGCGGCCTTGATGGTGGTGGCAATACCCATGGCCTCCAGGCGCGAGAAGATGAAGGGCTTGAACAGCTCGAGCGCCATCAGCTTGGGCAGGCCGCACTGGTGCAGCTTGAGGGTCGGGCCCACGGTGATCACTGAACGACCGGAGTAGTCCACGCGCTTGCCCAGCAAGTTCTGGCGGAAGCGACCCGACTTGCCCTTGATCATGTCGGCCAGCGACTTCAGGGCGCGCTTGTTGGCCCCCGTCATGGCCTTGCCACGGCGCCCGTTGTCCAGCAACGAGTCGACCGCTTCTTGCAGCATGCGCTTCTCGTTACGCGCGATGATCTCGGGCGCCTTGAGTTCGAGCAGACGACGCAGACGGCTGTTGCGGTTGATGACGCGGCGGTACAGGTCGTTGAGGTCGGAGGTGGCGAAACGGCCTCCGTCCAACGGCACCAGCGGACGCAAGTCCGGGGGCAGCACCGGCAGCACCGACAGCACCATCCACTCGGGCTTCAAGCCTGACTTCTTGAACGCCTCGAGCACCTTCAGGCGCTTGGAGTTTTTCTTGACCTTGACTTCCGAGCCGGTGAGGTCGCCACGCAGTTTCTCGATCTCGAGGTCGAGGTCCATGCCCTCGAGGAGATCTCGCACGCCTTCAGCGCCCATCTTGGCGATGAACTCGTCGCCGTATTCCTTGCGCTTCTCGTCGTAGTCGTCCTCGGACATGATGCCGAATTTCTTCAGCGGGGTCATGCCGGGATCGGTCACCACATACGCTTCAAAGTACAGCACGCGCTCGATGTCGCGCAGCGTCATGTCCAGCACCAAGCCCAGACGCGACGGCAACGACTTCAGGAACCAGATGTGGGCGCAAGGTGCGGCCAGGTCGATATGACCCATACGCTCGCGACGCACTTTGGTTTGCGTGACTTCAACGCCGCACTTCTCGCAGATCACACCACGGTGCTTGAGACGCTTGTACTTGCCGCACAAGCATTCGTAGTCCTTGATCGGGCCAAAGATCTTGGCACAGAACAGGCCATCACGTTCGGGCTTGAAGGTGCGGTAGTTGATGGTTTCCGGCTTCTTGACTTCACCGAAAGACCAGGAACGGATCTTCTCGGGCGAGGCAATGCCGATCTTGATGGCATCGAAATGCTCATCGGGGGTGAACTGCTTGAACAGGTCGAGGAGTGATTTCATGGCTCAAATCCTTAAATTTTGATCAGTGGTGGACAGAGCAAATTCGCTTCGCCAATTGGGTCTGTCCCGCCATGCCTCAGGAGCGCTCGAGCTCGATGTCGATGCCGAGCGAGCGGATTTCTTTGACCAGCACGTTGAACGATTCGGGCATGCCCGCATCGATGGCGTGCTCGCCCTTGACGATGTTCTCGTACACCTTGGTGCGGCCTTGCACGTCGTCGGATTTGACGGTGAGCATTTCCTGCAGGGTGTAGGAGGCCCCATAAGCTTCCAGCGCCCACACCTCCATCTCGCCGAAACGCTGACCACCGAACTGGGCCTTGCCGCCCAGGGGTTGCTGCGTGACCAGCGAGTACGGGCCGGTGGAGCGAGCGTGCATCTTGTCATCGACCAGGTGGTGCAACTTGAGCACGTGCATGTAGCCCACCGTGGTCGGACGCTCGAAGGCGTCGCCAGTGCGGCCATCGTACAGGTGAGCCTGCGTGCGCGTGGCGGTCAGGCCCTTGGCCTTGGCGATGTCTTCCGGGAAGGCCAGCTTGAGCATGGCGCGGATTTCATCTTCCGAGGCACCGTCAAACACCGGCGTGGCAAACGGAATGCCCGTCGAGAGGTTGTGCGCCATTTCCAGCAGTTCGTCGTCGTTCAATTGCTTGAGCGATTCCTTGCGGCCGGTCGAGTTGTAGAGTTCTTCGAAGAACTTGCGCAACTCGCTCACACGAGCCTCTTGCTGCAGCATGTCACCGATACGCTGACCAATCCCTTTGCCGGCCCAGCCCAGGTGAACCTCGAGCACTTGACCCACGTTCATCCGCGAGGGCACGCCCAGCGGATTGAGCACGATGTCGCACGGTGTGCCGTCGGCCATGTAAGGCATGTCTTCCACGGGCACGATCTTGGAGACCACACCCTTGTTGCCGTGACGACCGGCCATCTTGTCACCCGGTTGCAGGCGACGCTTGACGGCCAGGTACACCTTGACCATCTTGAGCACGCCCGCGGGCAGCTCGTCGCCTTGTGTGAGCTTCTTGCGCTTTTCTTCAAACGCCAGGTCAAAACTGTGACGAGTCTGGGTGAGCGCGTTCTTGATACTCTCGAGCTGAGAGGCCACGTCCTCGTCAGAGGGGCGAATGTCGAACCAGTGGAACTTCTCCACGCCGTCCAGGTAGGCCTTGTCGATGGTCGAGCCTTTGGCCAGCTTGTTGGGGCCGCCGTTGGCTGCCTTGCCGACCAGCAGCTTTTCAATACGGGCGAAGGCATCGGCTTCCACGATACGCAGCTGGTCGTTCAGGTCGAGGCGGAAGCGCTTGAGTTCATCGTCGATGATCTGCTGGGCGCGCTTGTCGCGCTGGATGCCCTCGCGGGTAAACACCTGCACGTCGATAACGGTACCCTGGGAGCCCTGGTCCACGCGCAGCGAGGTGTCCTTCACGTCGCTGGCCTTCTCGCCGAAGATGGCACGCAGCAACTTTTCTTCCGGGGTCAGCGTGGTCTCGCCCTTGGGCGTGACCTTGCCCACCAGCACATCCCCAGGCTGCACTTCGGCACCCACGTAGATGATGCCGGAGTCGTCCAGGCGGTTGAGTTGCTGCTCGGACAGGTTGGGGATGTCACGGGTGATTTCTTCCGCGCCCAGCTTGGTGTCACGCGCCATCACCACCAGTTCCTCGATGTGGATGGAGGTGTAACGGTCTTCGGCCACCACGCGCTCGGAGATGAGGATGGAGTCTTCGAAGTTGTAGCCGTTCCAGGGCATGAAGGCCACCAGCATATTCTGACCCAGGGCAAGCTCGCCCAGGTCGGTCGAGGCGCCGTCGGCGATCACGTCGCCTTTGGCGAGCACGTCACCGCGCTTGACGATCGGGCGCTGGTGGATGTTGGTGTTTTGGTTGGAGCGCTGGTACTTGATCAGGTTGTAGATGTCCACGCCCACTTCACCAGCTTGCGTCTCGTTGTCATTGACGCGAACCACGATACGGGTGGCATCGACGTAATCGACGATACCGCCGCGGCTGGCGGTGACCACCGTGCCGGAGTCAATCGCGGCCACGCGCTCAATACCGGTCCCGACGAAGGCTTTCTCGGGACGCAGCACCGGCACGGCCTGACGCTGCATGTTGGCTCCCATCAAGGCGCGGTTGGCGTCGTCGTGCTCGAGGAACGGCACGAGTGAAGCGGCCACAGAGACGATCTGCGCAGGCGACACGTCCATGTACTGGATACGCTCGGCACCGCACAGGATGGACTCGCCCGTTTCGCGGGCCACACCAGGGTGTCGGTCAGGCGGCCGTCTTTGTCCAACGTGGCGTTGGCCTGGGCAATGACGTACTTGCCTTCCTCGATGGCAGAGAGGTAGTCGATTTCGTTGGTGACCTTGCCGTCGGCCACGCGACGGTACGGGGTTTCAATGAAACCGTACTCGTTTAAGCGGGCATACAGGGCCAATGAGTTGATCAGACCGATGTTCGGACCTTCCGGGGTCTCGATCGGGCACACACGACCATAGTGGGTGACATGCACGTCACGCACCTCAAAGCCAGCACGCTCGCGCGTCAAACCGCCCGGGCCAAGCGCCGAAACGCGGCGCTTGTGCGTGATCTCGGACAACGGGTTGGTCTGGTCCATGAACTGCGACAGCTGCGAAGCACCGAAGAACTCCTTGAGCGCCGCAGAAATGGGCTTGGAGTTGATCAGGTCGTGCGGCATCAAGGGCTCTTGCTCAGCCTGACCCAGACGCTCTTTCACGGCCTTCTCGATACGGGCCAAACCGGTGCGGTAC
>Ga0255085_1000230_pt1 | contig 16623 bp, 11 predicted proteins | sample Colum_Cont_RepB__FD_188442 | JGI IMG/M metagenome (GOLD analysis project Ga0255085, IMG submission 188442) | Freshwater microbial communities from Columbia River, Oregon, United States - Colum_Cont_RepB_8d | ecosystem: Environmental > Aquatic > Freshwater > River | place: USA: Oregon | collected... | reverse complement strand
CGTCGGGAGGGTGCATGACTGTGGATTATGCGGGGCGCCCCTCCCGATCGTCGGCGGTATTGCGGTACTGCAAGGCTTCAGCCACATGCTCGAGCTCGATGGTGTCGGCGCCGCCCAGGTCGGCAATGGTGCGTGCCACCTTGAGCATGCGGTGCGATTGACGGGTGGACCAGGCCCAGCGCGTGGCGGCTTGCTGCAGGCACTGACGCGCCTCGGGGCTGATCGCGCTGGTGGCGAGTTGTGCGGGCGTCAGCGCCTGGTTGCTGCACGCTTGTCGGGCGGTCGCGCGCGCACGAGCGGCGATGCACCGCCCCTGCACTTGGGCGGTGGATTCACCCGCTGGCGTTTCCAGCACGGTGTGCGCAGGTTGCCAGCCCACCTCCACATGCAAATCGATCCGGTCGAGCAAGGGGCCGCTCAGGCGATGTCGGTAGCGCGCGACCTGATCCGGTGTGCAGCGGCACAGCCGGTGGGTGGAGCCCCGGTACCCGCACGGGCATGGGTTCATCGCTGCAATCAGCTGAAAGCGTGCCGGGAACTCGGCTTGCCGCGCAGCGCGCGAGAGGGTGATGACGCCACTCTCCAAGGGCTCGCGCAAAGCCTCCAGCGCGTGACGCGGAAACTCGGGCAACTCATCCAGGAACAGCACGCCGTGATGCGCGAGAGAAATCTCGCCCGGCCTAGGCGGTGAGCCCCCGCCCACCAGCGCGACGGCGGTGGCCGTGTGGTGCGGGCTGCGCGTGGGGCGTTGTCCCCAGCGCTCGATGCCTGGATGGCCCGCCAGACTCCACAGGGCCGCGCTCTCCAGCGTCTCATGCGCCGTTTGGGGTGGCAGCAAGCCTGCCAAGCGATGGGCCAACATGGACTTGCCCGTGCCGGGCGGGCCAACCAGCAGCAGGCTGTGTCATAGTACCCGGCGATTTCCCTGCCATGAATGTACGTGTGGGGGGGGGAGGGATGTTCTTTAGTGGCGTTGTTACGGGAGCCTATGTCGTTCGTAAAAGTGTCAAAATTGAAAGTGTTTAGATGTGATCGATGCTGAACAGAAAGTTCTACTAAGACATCAAATCGAATAACACTAAATCGAATCGTTAGTCATTAACAATTGAAACGTAGAAGTCATGTCAAGCTCAAAAACTTTATTGATAGTTCTAAGGCCACTGATTAAGGCCATGTTGTTTTTACTTTGTACGATGAACTCATCAGCATTTGGGCAGAATGAAAACGGATTTTTCTCTCGGTTGCAATTTGCACTTTCGAGCAAGGCGCAGCAAGTAGAACAGTTGATAGAGGCTAAAGACTTAGATGGAGCCATCAAAATATTTCAAGAGAACTATGCTGAAATTCGGAGTGAAAAACAACAAGAACTAAAGGCAAAACTTCTGCCGATTGTTGAATCATCGATGCAGAGCTGGATAGCTAAAGTGGACTCACTAGATGCGAGTTCAGGTTACCTAGATGATGTTATTGGAGAATACAAAAAGCTTGAAGGACAAAACGAATCATCAGCGAAGAAATACGATCTTTTTGGAATAAGCAGAACTCAAACATACAAATATTTGTACGAGAAGAAAGTCCAAATTTATGATAAAGCCATTGGGTCATTTGCCACAAATCAGCAGACATCAGAAGCAATAAAAGGGTTCTTACTATCGCAACCCCGCCTGTTAATAAGCAGATGCAAGTTAAACATTCTTTCGAGCGATGAATCAAATATACAAAGCCTAAGAACACAATGTAAAAAGCTGCTTCCCATAGCGAACTCGAGTGACATTGATGAGGCTATGGCAGATCGAAAACTCGCTCAACTGGACACAAATCTATATGCATACCAGAAACTGTTAGAAATTAGCAAAATCTTGAAATCTGAAGGTCTGTCTGGTAAAGACTACGAGCTTGCATTAAAGAAATATAAGCCAACAGTTGTGTACCTTGATCAGGCGGCTATTAAGGATTGGTTGCAAGAGAAAAGACCCGATCAAATAGCTGTATTTTTCCGGCAAGTTGAACCTACACAAAAGGTAAATAAAGCACAAAGAAATAGTTCGTACGTCTCAGCTACTGAGACTATCCCGAATGCCCAGTATTTGACAGCTCAACGTAACTATCAAGCAGCATTTATTGAATATCAAAACTGTCAAGCGAACTACAGAGTGCAGGCCGCAACAAACCCTTACGCAATGAACTTTTGTGCATTTTCTGCGGCAGCTGCTAACAACGCTAAAACTGCACTTGATGCTACGCCACCCACGGTGAGGAATGAAATTTATAGCACCTACTCATTTGAAGTTAATTCAATTGAAATTGCAAAAAATGGCGAGACTAATGTATTTGCATACTTGCCAGACAGGAAAACGTTTATACAAAGCACAACATCAGTAACTAAGACGAAAAAGTTTGAGATTGCCATAGGCTTGCATCCTCAAGATAGACACGCACAAGCTTCAAGGTATCAGTCCGAAGTAGACATAAGAAACTTTCTTGAAGAAAAGATAGAGGCTCCTCAGGATATTGAGGCTCTGAACGCACTCATGCAGAAAAGTCAACTGATGGATACGCCGGAAAAATCTATCGCAGTCTCTAGTTCAGGAGTTAAGAGCTTAACTATTTCTGAGCCTAAGGATGCAAAAGGATCAAGCGAACTTTCCGACATTCTGAGTAGCTCAATCGTAGTAATAAAAAGCAGGAGTGGGCTGGGTACGGGATTTTATGTTCGTTCAAAATCTTTACTTACCAATCATCATGTGGTTGAAGATCAGGGATTGGTTCAAATTGAGTTCAAAGACGGCAGAACTGCAAGTGGTGTAGTCATTCAAAGTGATCCAGCTTTAGACCTCGCTTTGATCGCTGTTCCAACCGAAGGGAGCCCCTTAACTTTGTTAAACAAGGAGCCCTCAGTAGGTTCTGAAGCATTTGCTTTAGGACACCCAAAGGGGTTGACCTTTTCCGTTACGAAGGGAATTATTAGCGCTGTTCGAGATATGCCTACAACAATCGGCATTCCCATGCAGCTTAGATATGTTCAAACGGATGTGCCAATTAACTCAGGAAATTCTGGTGGGCCATTACTTGTAGGAAACAATGTTGTTGGTGTCAACACCTTCAAACGTGTCGATAAAGGCGTCGAGGGCTTGGGCTTTGCACTATCTTCCCCTCGAGTAATCGATTGGTTGAACAAGGTAGCGCCAAGGTAACAGAGCCTGTTCTACATCGATTTCTGAGCCATATAAATGGACGGCGGCAGCTTTTTCATGCTTAACCTAACTGTAACTACTTACATAAAAGGTGACGTGAAATGATGAAAAATGGAACCTGTAGACATTGTGAAATAAGCTTTTTACCCGTGCGTTCAGGGCATTTTTACTGCTCAGATACGTGTAGAAAACTTGCGCACAAAGCCAAAAAGCGCAAAGCAAACAACATAAAAGCTTCCCGAAAAATTGCTCAAAAACTAAGGAAACTAGGTTCAAGTAGTTATGGACGTTATTTGATAGCGGAGCTTAAACGAGCAGGTACGGTACAGGTGCTAACGGGCCATACACATTCAAGTTTGGAGGCGCTTGTTGAGCTGCGCAAACAGTGCACTGGTAACGCTGGCTATCAGGGTGGAAAAGCGGAGTGGACATATGAGCTGAGTCACATTAAGCCTCTAGCTGGTGAGGATGAGATAGGGCTGTTACACCCAGACAATCTTGTGATTGCCACAAAAAAATTCAACAGAACGCTTAGGAACACCCCGCCTAAGATAGAGGGTAGAGGCGTTGCTCTTCATCGGTCAGAGCTCGTGAAAAAGTGGGAGATCAATCAGAGCCTAAGTGGAAAGCAAGTATTGAAGTTGGCGAGGAGGTTTATTGGGGCCGAATTTGATTTGTGGCTAAAAAGTTATGTTGTCGAGGCAAGCCAAAAGGCTAAATTGTTCACCAAGCTAAGGAAAGCTGGGATTGATAAAAAATCTGTTGCGGATAAGAGCTTCCGTGAATTGATGGCTATTGATCGAGCAATCGTTACAAAGGATAAAGATGCAAGCTACTGGTCTTTTACTCGGTTGCCTAAAGATAATTATCTGGCAGTACTCGAAGAAGTTAAACGATTTAAGTTGGATGGGGAGATTAAAAACGCCTTGCTTATGGTTGAAGCTGAAGATGATTCAGTGTTTTATCCCTTATATTGGGAGTGGATGTTTAAAGGGAAAGACTACCCAAATTATGTTGAGACATTGGTAGAGCAGGCCGAGTTGATGTTACATGGTCAAACGTTCAAGGAAACATGGGAAGGTAGTAAATTCCTAAGTTGGTGGGAGCATACACCACGTATTAAGCCGGAGGCTAGTTCTAATGAGGATGATGAAGACATCCTTTAATAGTTGGAATTATTCCATTGCCTCAAGCGAGTCTAGCCAAAACTTGGACTTTCTTTTTGAAAGACTCGTAATTTCAACAAAGTCATTCAAAGAGTCCCAAAAGCAAGAGGAAATCACACTACTGGCTGCCTCTATACCAGCTTGATGTTTTAGCAACGCTTGGTCTTCCATGTTCAACACGATGGTCATGTTTGAGCTGCGAAGGTCAGTGATTGCCTTTGTTGTTTTTGAGAGGTTAACTAATGCAGTTTCATATCGTTGTTTTGATTCTGTAGTTTTGATCCGTTTATAGGTCTCAAATGTGTCCTCAACGTCCTCTTCGTAGGCATGCAGTTGCAGCTCTAGTTCTACAAGTTCTTGGGTTTGCGTGTTGTCAGCTTCTTCGATGCTTGCATATTCAAGCCCACGAAGGGCCAGTTCGACAGCGTTAAGCATGAGGCTGTAGGGTTTAGACACTTTGCAGTGAATGCATGAGAGTTTGATGGGGCCTCCTCTTGAACCTTTGTTAATGCGGCGCATAACCTGACCACATTGAAGGTGCTTAACCAGCCCCGTTAGCGGATGTCTCTTAGAAACATCTTGGCCTTTTACGGTTGGAGTGTTCATTAAAGCTCGAACCTTTGTGTAGGTCACATCATCAATTACTTGGGGGTAATAGCCTTCAATTTCTAAGCCATGAACATTCACGAAAACCCCGGCTGGAGCCTTAGATGAAAGAAGCTTATCGACAGTAGATGCATTCCAGAGCTTTGTCGCACCATTGGGAAGCATTTTTCCTTTTGGAGTGGGGGTTTTGTTCAGATTCAGGTAGTTGGCAATCGCTGTTTTACCCCAACCGGCATTAGCCCTTTTTTCAAAAATTTCTTTGAGAATGGCCACTTTATTGGGAATTGGAAACAAGTTTTCATCTAGCCAAAAAGGGCGGATTTTTGTAAGTAACTTGGCGGGTGTGCGACCAGATTCCACATCCGAACGCAAAAGCTGCCATTTGTTTGACCATGCAGCCGCTATACGTTTACCTTTATTAACTTGCTCTCTGTGAGCACCCTCCATCGCAATGAATGCACCCATAAAAGAGACTAAGCCTTGAGTACCGTCAGCAAAGTCGGAAGCTTTGTAAGTTTGCTCGTTATTGAGAGTGACAACAACAATGCCTCTATTGACAAGATTAAGAAGGTCGCCAGCCGCTATGTTTGCTTGTTGCCTACTAAAACGGTCAAAACTCTCAATTAGCAAATAACTTCCTTGGGGAATGTGTCCTTGAAAGACTGCCTCCAAGAATCGCCCAAGTGCTCCCGAGTTGATGTTGTCACCCTTAAACGCAGAAACGCCTAGGTCTGTCATCTTTAAACCCGTATCAAGTACCAGGCCAAGTTCTGGATGGTTGTCTATATAGCGCTGCGCTAGTTCAGTCTGCCTTCGCAGGCTATCGCCTTGGCTTTGAGCATCGCTACTAAAACGTTTGTATGAATAGGCTAAGGGCATAAAGATAGTGCCTTGAGAAAAGCATCGGGTTACTATATCCCACTTTTAACAGGCTGTGCCCACCCGCCGCAGCGATTTCCAGCGCGCGTCGTGCCAGCGGCTGGCCCCTGACATCGGCCAGGTCGGGCCCCTGAACCGTGGCGGGGCTGTGGGTGGGTGGGGCGAGACGGCACCACCCGCCGTGACCAGGTTCGACGGGACTGTCCGCCGACGGGGTCATGAACTGCGACGCCACGTCGTTCAGGTGAGAAGCCCGGTACACCGCCAACTCCGCGACCCGCGCGGCTTCTTCGGCGCTGCCCGGCGGCAGCACCAGGCGCCCCGGGTGGCCGCTTTGCTGCAAGGCCAGCGCCATGGCCAAGGCGCCTTTGACCGGACGAACGTCACCGGCCAGCGACAACTCGCCCGCCCAGCGATAAGCGTGCAGCGCTTGTGCGTCCAGACAGCCACTGGCAGCCAGAATGCCCAGGGCGATGGGCAAGTCGAAGCGCCCCGAATCCTTGGGCAGATCGGCCGGGGCCAGGTTGACGGTGATGCGTCGGTTGGAGGGAAATGGCAACCCCGCATGGGTGATGGCGCACCGCACCCGCTCGCGAGCCTCCTTGACCTCGGTGTCGGCCAGGCCGACCAGCGTCAAGCCGGGCAGCCCATTGCCCAGATGGACCTCCACCGTCACCGGGATCAGCCGCAGACCGAGCATGGCGCAGCTGTTGATGGACGCAAAACCCACGACGCCTCCTTCTGGTGCATAACGTGGCGCCAATGCCTGTTTTCGCACTGAAACGCACCGACTTGGTGCTCACAATTGGCGATTTTGGGAGGATTGCGATCAAAATGGGGGAGTTCTGCTCCTGTTGGCGGTGAGTCTGCCTTGGCACGGAACCTGCAAAAAGCCTTAAACCCTATCTTGTAACTGGAGTTCCCCCATGAAAAAAATTCTCGCTGCTTCTGCCTCTTTGATGATGTTGGCCGGTGCCGCTCAAGCACAAACCGCCGCACCTGCCGCCCCCGCCCCCGAGTGGACGGTGGCTGGCAACGTTTCGCTCAACAGCGACTACCGTTTCCGTGGTTTCACACAGACCAACTACGGCGCTGCCCTGCAAGGCGGCATCGACATCACTCACAGCAGCGGTTTCTATCTGGGTAACTGGAACTCCAATGTGGCCCAGGACCTGTACAACGGCGCGTCCCTGGAAATGGACTTCTACGGTGGCTTCAAGGGTGAAGTGGCCCCTGGACTGGGCTATGACATCGGTGCCATTTATTATCTCTACCCGAAGTCGGGTGTGGATCGCGACCCGGGTTTGAGCTATGCCAGCAAGAAAATCAACAACCAGGAAGTTTACTTGGGGCTGAGCTATGGCCCTGTTTCAGCAAAGCTGTACTACGCAACGGGCGACTACTTCAAGACCGCTGATTTAGCAGGAAAGCCCCTGTCTACCAAGGGCACTACTTATCTGGACATTTCCTACAGTCAAGAAATTAACGGCGTCATTTTGGGCGCGCATTATGGCCTTCTTACGGTTAAAAACTATGACCAGTTTTCCATGAGTACGGACGTTGGCGGGGACACTCTACCCAAAACCGTCGGCGACTACAAACTCAGCATCGGTAAAGACATTGGCGCTGGATACATCCTGACAGGCGCCTATGTGGGCACCACCAAGAAGGGCTACTTCGCTACCGACTTGGGCGCAGCCACTGCAGCCGGCAAATCCGCCGTCGTGGTCACTGTCGCCAAGACGTTCTAAAGCATCCCGAGAGCTAGGAGTCCCCATGAAACTCATCACTGCCATCATCAAGCCCTTCAAGCTGGACGAGGTTCGCGAAGCACTGTCGGGTATCGGTGTCCAAGGTATCACGGTCACCGAAGTCAAAGGCTTTGGCCGACAGAAGGGCCACACCGAGCTGTACCGCGGCGCAGAGTACGTGGTGGACTTTCTTCCCAAGGTGAAGATCGAGGCCGCCATCGATGATGCGTTGGTCGACCAGGCGATCGAGACCATCGAGGCGGCGGCCCGCACCGGCAAGATCGGCGACGGCAAGATTTTTGTTTACGACTTGCAACAAGTGGTGCGCATCCGCACCGGCGAGACCGGGCCGGAAGCCTTGTGATCGACCTGAAGATTTGACTCCCTGACCTGAAAGGCATTGACATGAAAAAACTGCTAGCCACCTTGTGGCTGGGCATGGCCCTTCTTTGCGGTTCGATGACTGCAATGGCACAGCCCGCCACCCCCGCCGCTGCTCCGGCAGCCACCGCAGCCGCTGCGCCCGCAGCAGCGCCAGCCGCCGCTGAAGCAGCCCCCGCTGCTGAAGCCACTGCACCGGCACCGGTGCCCAACAAGGGCGACACCGCCTGGATGATTGTGGCCACCGTGCTCGTCATTCTGATGACCATCCCGGGTCTGGCGTTGTTTTACGGCGGCCTGGTCCGCAGCAAGAACATGCTGTCGGTGCTGATGCAGGTTTTTGTGGTTACCTCGATGATCTATGTGCTGTGGGTCCTGTATGGCTACAGCGCGGCGTTCACCGCGGGCAACCCATTCATTGGCACGCTGGACAAACTGTTCTTCAAGGGCATTACCCCTGACAGCGTGGCCGCTACCTTCAGCAAGGGTGTGGTGATTCCCGAGTACATCTTCGCAGCGTTCCAGGCCACTTTTGCAGCCATCACGGCCTGTCTGATTGTGGGTGCTTTTGCCGAGCGTGTTCGCTTCTCGGCGGTGCTGCTGTTCTGTGCGCTGTGGTTCACCTTCAGCTACCTGCCGATCGCTCACATGGTGTGGTACTGGGACGGCCCGGATGCCATCACCGACGCTGAATCGCTCGAGAAGGTCACTGCTGCGGCCGGTTGGTTGTGGGCCAAGGGCGCGCTGGACTTCGCGGGCGGTACCGTGGTGCACATCAACGCCGCCGTTGCGGGTTTGGTGGGTTCATTTGTGGTGGGCAAGCGCATCGGCTTCGGTCGCGAGTCCATGGCGCCGCACAACCTCACCCTGACCATGGTGGGTGCCGCCATGCTGTGGGTGGGCTGGTTTGGTTTCAACGCCGGCTCCAACCTGGAAGCCAATGGCGTGACAGCGCTGGCCTTCATCAACACTTTGGTCGCGACCGCCATGGCCACGCTCTCCTGGATTGCCGGTGAAGCGCTGACCAAGGGCAAAGCCTCCATGCTGGGTGCTGCCTCCGGTGCGGTGTCAGGCTTGGTGGCGATCACCCCGGCGTGCGGTTTCGTGGGCCCCATGGGCGCCATCGTGATTGGTTTGGCTGCTGGCCTGCTGTGTCTGTGGGGCGTGTCGGGTCTGAAGCGTCTGCTGGGTGCTGACGACTCACTCGATGTCTTCGGTGTGCACGGCGTGGGCGGCATTCTGGGCGCGTTGCTGACGGGTGTCTTTGCGGCCCCGTCACTGGGTGGTACCGGTGTGTTCGACTATGTGACCAACGCGGTGAACCCCGAGTACTCTATCGCCGGTCAGGTCTGGATCCAGTCCCAGGCGGTCATCACCACCATCGTGTGGTCGGCCGTGGTGTCCTACATCGCCTACAAGGTGGTGGACCTGGTCTTGGGTCTGCGTGTCAGCGAGGAAGACGAGCGCATGGGTCTGGACATCAGCTCCCACGGCGAGTCGGCCTACAACCGTTGATCCGGTTCTGACGCGACACAGCCCAACAACGACGGATTTTTTCCTCTCCTTGGACTTAGACCCGCAGGCGTAAGCCTGGCGGGTCTTTTTTTTGGGTAGTCCCACCGAATTGGCTTTCACCGAGAATGCAGACGACACACCTGAGGAGACCTCATGACTGCACTCGAGTTGCACAGCGGGAATTTGCGCTGTGCGTTACGCCCCGACCTTGGGGGCTGCCTGGCGGGTCTGTGGCTGGGTGACGAGCCAGTGCTTCGCTCGACCGCGGCGCAGGCACTGAAGTCGGCCCGAGAGTCCGGGTGCTTTCCTCTCGTGCCGTTTTCCAACCGCATCGCACAGGCCCGTTTGCAGTGGCGGGGCACCAGCCATCCGCTGGTGCGCAACAATGCCGATGAGCCGCACGCTATTCATGGCGTGGGCTGGCAACGGGTGTGGCAAGTGCTCGAGCACACAGAGAGTTCGGCGTTTTTGTCGTACGAGCACCGCGCCGACAGCGGCTGGCCCTTCGCCTTCGATGCGTCACAGATGATGCAAGTGCAGCCGAACCGCTTGACGCTCACCTTGTCCATCACCAACCAGGCGCACACGGCGGCTCCCGTGGGGCTGGGCTGGCATCCGTATTTCGTCAAGCGCGCACACAGCCAACTGGGTTTTCAGGCCAGTGGGCGATGGGAAATGGGGGCGGACAAACTGCCCACGCACCACACGGCGATCACAGGACTCTCGGCCGATTGCGACACGCTGGATGTTGACCACTGTTACGACGGTTGGACTGGCACGCTGAGCCTACACGACGCGGTGTTGCAGGTGCATGTGCAATCCAGCATGCGCCGACTCGTGGTGTTCACCAACCCGACCCGCGACACCGTGGCCATCGAGCCGGTGAGTCATGTCAACAACGCGCTACACCTGGTGCGTGAAGGCGTCGCGGACGCGCAGACACTGGGTCTTGTGGTGCTCCCCCCCGGCGAGTCCATGAGCGCGACGATGGACATCAAGGTTGAGCCCGCTTAACGGCTCAGTGCAGACGCATCATCGTTTGGAAGAGTGGTGGCCTTGGGCACCAGGGTTTACAGCTGGGCCAGGCAGTCATCGAACTGGGGGTCAAACCGCGTTTGAAAAACGGTTGGGGTCATGGTGCGGGGTGTTGCCTGGCAGGCACAAAAAATCCCAGCGAGCACTGGGCTGGCTGGGATGATGGCGAAAGCATGCTGTGGCGGGGTGTCAGAACGGTATGTCGTCGTCCATGTCGTCAAAGCCGGTCTTGCCTTTGGGGGACTGGCCCGGTGCTTGTGCCTGCGCGGCGGCGCGGGGGGCGGCCGCGCGCGGCGCCTGAGCGCCTCCTTCGTCACCGCCTCCCATGCCACCGCCGCCCTCACGCCCGCCCAGCAGTTGCAGCTCGGTGGCGATGATGTCCACGGTGTTTTTTTCGACGCCGGCCTGGTCGGTGTATTTGCCGTATTTGATGCGGCCTTCGACGTACAGCGGACGCCCCTTCTTGACGTATTCGCCGGCGATTTCGGCCAGGCGGTCATAGAAGGTGACGCGGTGCCACTGGGTGTCTTCGACCATCTCACCGCTGTTGCGGTCCTTGCGGCGGCTCGAGGTGGCGATGCTCACATTGGCCACAGCCTGGCCGGAGGGCAAATAGCGCACCTCGGGGTCGCGCCCGCAGTTGCCCAGCAGAATGACTTTGTTGACGGATGCCATGGTGTTCCTCTCAAGAATATGTCGATTATGGGGCCAGTTGCCGACCGGTTCAGCCCACTTGTGGCCTGTGCGCAGTGATGCGTTAACGTGCCGAACTGTCGGCGGTGGTTGCCGTCACCGCCGACCCGCCGGGGCTGGCAGCCTCTTGTGTCGCAGGCATAAAACGCATGCCCCAGGCCAGCACCAGCCACAGCGCCATCAACGCGGCGCAGCCCATAAACAGGCCTTGGCTGCCCAGCTGCTTGACCACCCAGCCGCCAGCCGCGCCGCCGGCAAAAATACCCAGCGATTGCAGCGTGTTGTACACCCCCAGCGCTGCGCCGCGAACCGAGGGCGGAGCCAGTCGGGACGCCTGGCTGGGTTGGCTGGCCTCCAGCACATTGAAGCCACAAAAAAACAGAAACAGCAGCACGCCCAGCGACCACACATCTGGCTGTCGACTCGACACGAACAGCAAGCCCAACTGCACACACAGCACCATCGCAATGCAGCTTAAAAACAAGGGGCGCAGCCATCCTTTGCGCTCCATGCGAAACAAGGACAGACCCATGAACACAAACGACAGCAACACCACCGGCAGATAGAGCCAGCTGTGCTGCCCCGTGGACAAGCCGGCCTGCACCAGCAACGCGGGCACAGCCACCCAGGTGGCAATCTGCACCGCATAGAGAATGAACACACCGGCGTCGAGCCGCAACAGCTCTGGCGAAATCAGAATGCGCCAGGTGGCACGCGCGTCCTGCGGGGACGTGGAGGTTGCGGGCCGGTAGGTTTCTGCAGGCGTCCACCCCAGCACCACCGCCACACCGCCCAGGGCCAGACCACACGTGACCCAGAAAATCGCCGGCAAGCCGCCCCAGGAGGACAACAAAGGACCCATCACCAGCGACAACGCAAACATGAGTCCGATGCTGCCACCGATGAGGGCCATGCCCTTGGTTCGCACCACGTCGCGCGTCTGGTCCGCCAACAAGGCCGTGACCGCGGCAGAAATCGCCCCGCCCCCTTGCAAGGCCCGGCCCCAGGCCAAACCGGTCACGCTGGTGGCCAAGGCGGCGATCACACTGCCCAGGGCAAAGATCAGCAACCCCAGCACGATGACACGTTTGCGCCCCCAGCGGTCGGCGGCCAGACCGAAGGGAATTTGCAAGCAAGCCTGCACCAGACCATACAGACCCATGGCCAGGCCAACCCGGGAGGCGTCTGCGCCCCCGTCGTAGTGCCGAGCCTCGATCATGAAGACGGGCAGCACCATGAAGAGCCCCAGCATGCGCAGGGCGTAGATCATGGCGAGCGACACACTGGCGCGGCGCTCGAGGGGGGTCATCAGGGTGGGGGAGTCGGCTGACACGGCGAAGGAAACAAAACGAACCCTATTGTCGCCCAAGGCGAGGGGCGCACGGCTGGACGGTCTGTCGCACTCGGTGTGCGGCGTGTGTCGGCGGGCTGGTCGGCGAACAGCCAGGTTGGCTATCATGGCAGGTTGCTTGTGACTCGCCCAACCCTGTGAACGACTCTATTGCCGGCACCTACCTCGCCCAGACGCATGGCTGCATCAGCGTGAGGGGTGCGCGCACCCATAACCTCAAGAACATTGACCTGGACATCCCCCGGCATCGGCTGGTGGTGGTCACGGGTTTGTCCGGTTCGGGCAAATCGAGTCTGGCCTTTGACACGCTGTACGCCGAGGGTCAACGGCGTTACGTAGAAAGCCTCTCGGCCTACGCTCGCCAGTTCCTGCAACTGATGGACAAGCCCGATGTGGACATGATCGAGGGCTTGTCGCCAGCGATTTCCATCGAGCAAAAAGCCAGCAGCCACAACCCGCGCTCGACCGTGGGCACCATCACCGAAATCCACGATTACCTGAGACTGCTGCTGGCGCGCGCGGGCACGCCCTTTTGCCCCGACCACCACCGACCCTTGCAGGCGCAAAGCGTGGCGCAAATGGTCGATGCGGTGCTGGCCCTGCCTGCAGACACCCGCGTGATGGTGATGGCACCCCTGGCGCGCGACCGCAAGGGCGAATTCAGCGAGCAACTCGCCGCCTTGCAGGCGCGCGGCTTTGTGCGCTTTCGCATTGGCGGACAGCTGCTCGAAGCGCAGGACTTGCCCGACTTGAAGCGCCAGGAAAAGCATGACCTGGATGTGGTGATCGACCGCCTCAAAGTGCGCCCCGATGCCCAGCAGCGCCTGGCCGAAAGCCTTGAAACCGCCATGCACCTGGCCGATGGCCGCGCGCTGGTGATCGAGGTGGACTCGGGCACCGAGCACCTTTTCAACGCGCGCTTTGCCTGCCCGCTCTGTAGCTACACCATTGCGGAACTCGAGCCGCGTCTGTTCTCCTTCAACTCGCCCCAAGGGGCTTGTCCGTCCTGCGACGGATTGGGGCACCAGGAGGTGTTTGATCCTGCTCGCGTGGTGGCCTTTCCTTCGCTCAGCCTCGCCAGTGGTGCCATCAAGGGATGGGACCGACGCAATGCCTATTACTTCGGCTTGCTGGAGGGCGTGGCCAAGCATTACGGCATCGACCTGGAGACGCCGTTTGAAGACTTGCCGACAAACGTGCGCCAAGTGATCCTGCACGGCTCGGGCGAAGAGGCCATCAAGTTCAACTACCCCTCGCCCGGTGGAGGGGGGCGCAAGCTCAGCCGCAAGCATCCGTTTGAAGGCATCCTGCCCAACATGACGCGGCGTTACCGTGAAACCGATTCGGTGATGGTGCGTGAAGAACTCGCGCGATTGCGCAGCACGCAGCAGTGCACCGATTGCGGCGGCGCGCGTCTGCGACGCGAGGCGCGCCATGTCCGACTGGGCGAAGGCACGTCGGCGCTGGGGCTGCACGAGATCAGCCAACTCACCCTGCGCGAGGGCTGGGACTACTTCAAGGGCTTGCGTCTGCAAGGCGCCAAGGCCGACATTGCCGCCCGGGTGGTGCAGGAAGTGTCGGCGCGCTTGAAGTTTCTCAACGATGTGGGCCTGAACTACCTGACGCTGGCGCGCAGCGCCGACACCTTGTCAGGAGGTGAGGCGCAGCGCATTCGCCTGGCTTCGCAAATCGGCTCGGGACTCACCGGCGTGATGTACGTGCTCGACGAGCCCAGCATCGGCCTGCACCAGCGGGACAACGAACGCTTGGTGGGCACGCTGCGGCATTTGCGCGACATCGGTAACAGCGTGATCGTGGTGGAGCATGACGAGGACATGATCCGCGCCGCAGACCACTGCATCGACATGGGGCCGGGCGCGGGTGTGCACGGCGGACGCGTGCTCGCCCAAGGCACGCCGCAACAACTCGAACAACATCCCGATTCCCTCACCGGCCAGTACCTGGCCGGGCTGAAGGTCATCACCGGACCGGACAAGCGGCGCGCCTGGCGACCGCTTGAGGGTGCGCCCGCCCCAACCCCCAACGCCTTCACGTCGCGCGCAGGCCAGACTGATGCGAGGTCGCACGACCCGGTGCTCGGCCCCGACCCCGTCCGCTTTCAATGCCTGCAGGTGCGTGGCGCATCGGGCCACAACCTGCAGCAAGTGAACGCGAGTTTTCCGCTGGGCCTCATGACCTGTGTGACCGGCGTCTCCGGTTCAGGCAAATCCACGCTGGTGAACGACACCTTGTACGCGGCCGCTGCGCGGCATATCCACCGCGCCCATGACGAGCCCGCCCCCCATGAGGAAATTCTGGGGCTCGAGCAAATCGACAAAGTCATCAACGTCGACCAGTCGCCGATCGGACGCACGCCCCGCAGCAACCCCGCGACCTACACGGGCCTCTTCACCCCGATCCGTGAACTCATGGCCGAAGTGCCCATGGCACGCGAGCGCGGCTATGGCCCCGGACGTTTTTCGTTCAACGTGGCAGGCGGCCGCTGCGAGGCCTGTCAAGGCGATGGCATGGTGCGCGTGGAGATGCACTTTCTGCCAGATGTGTACGTGCCGTGCGACGTGTGCCATGGCCAGCGTTACAACCGCGAAACCCTCGAGGTGCAATACAAGGGCCGCAACATCGCGCAGATGCTGGACCTCACGGTCGAGGCGGCGCTTGAATTTTTCAGTGCCGTGCCTGCCATTGCGCGCAAACTGCAAACGCTGATGGACGTGGGCCTGAGCTACCTCAAACTGGGTCAGGCGGCCACCACCCTCTCAGGGGGCGAAGCCCAGCGGGTGAAACTCGCCCTCGAGCTCTCCAAGCGCGACACCGGGCGCACACTGTACATCCTGGATGAGCCCACCACCGGGCTGCACTTTGCCGACATCGACCTCTTGCTCAAGGTGCTGCACCAACTCTGCGAGGCGGGCAATACCGTGGTCATCATCGAGCACAACCTGGATGTCATCAAGACGGCCGATTGGGTGATCGACATGGGCCCCGAGGGCGGTGCCGGCGGCGGTCGCGTGCTGGGCGTGGGCACGCCTGAGCAGATCGCGGCCTTAGTGCACAGCCACACGGGCCGTTACTTGGCGAAGCTGCTGTAGCGTCTTGAGAGGCGCGTTGAGCTGAGCCCTTGCACGCTGTGTCCCGTCACCGCCCTGCAGCGTCTGAACACCTCAACCCTTGGCGCGCTCCAAGGTCTCTCGGGTTTCTTGAGCCACTCGGCGCGCGGCTTGCGCAAAATCCTCACCCCCCGAGGCATACAACACCGCCCGCGACGAATTCACGATGATGGGACCCGTGGTGACCCCCGCGGCATCGTGGCGCCAGCCGGCCTTTACCGTGGCCACCGCGTCGCCGCCTTGCGCACCCACGCCCGGAATCAACAAGGGCAACGTAGGGGCGAGCGCTCGCACCCGCTCGATTTCAGCCGGGTAGGTGGCACCCACCACCAAGCCCAATTGCCCATTCAGATTCCAGGGGCCTTGGGCCAGTTGTGCCACATGCTCGTACACACGCGGCTGCCCCTCGACGCTGGCGAGGCGCTGATTTTGCAGATCGTCACCGCCGGGGTTGGACGTGCGGCACAGCAAGAACGCGCCCTTGCCCTCGTACTTCAGATACGGTGCCACCGAGTCCCAGCCCATGAAGGGGGAGAGCGTGACTGCATCGGCGTTGTAACGCTCGAAAGCCTCGCGCGCGTACTGCTCGGCCGTGGAGCCGATGTCACCCCGCTTGGCGTCCAGGATGACGGGCACGTGAGGCGCTTGGCGGTGCATGTGCTCAATCAATCGCTCGAGCTGAGCTTCGGCGCGGTAGGCAGCGAAGTAGGCAATCTGTGGTTTGAACGCAATCACCAGATCGGCGGTGGCGTCCACGATATGGGCGCAAAAATCAAAAATCTTGGACGCATCCCCCCGCCAGGCGCCTGGAAACTTGGCGGGCTCAGGGTCCAGGCCCACGCACAGCATCGATTGGTTGCGCGTGCCGGCCTCGCGCAGCTGGTCCAGAAATGTCATGCCAGGATTGTAGGTGGCACCCTCGGG
>Ga0255085_1000184_pt1 | contig 18466 bp, 12 predicted proteins | sample Colum_Cont_RepB__FD_188442 | JGI IMG/M metagenome (GOLD analysis project Ga0255085, IMG submission 188442) | Freshwater microbial communities from Columbia River, Oregon, United States - Colum_Cont_RepB_8d | ecosystem: Environmental > Aquatic > Freshwater > River | place: USA: Oregon | collected... | reverse complement strand
GTCATGGGACGCCAGTGAGGTGACCCTTTATGGGGCGTTGTGGGCTTTCTCCGCATGCCAAAAGAGAGGGCGCATCGAGCTTTTGACGCCGCAAAGGTGACTGGCTATGGGAGGTGCTGCGCAGCCGGCCCATCCAAGTCGGGTGGGCACGCCCGATCCAGGTGGCGGGCGTTTAGGCGTTTTTGGCCCTGGTTGTGGCCCAGAGGTGACCACCTATGGGACCGATTCGGCCTCGGAAGCTACTTCTTGGGCCCTATCCGCCGCTTGCCCAGTGGCGGAGGTGACCGGCTATGGGACAAGGCCCGTGCTTTTTGCCCGTTTTCCCATAGAAGGTCACCTTGGCCGGTGCTTTCGCGGGGAGTTCCCCCAGTTGCTCGGGGCCGCAAAGATGCGCCGTCGTGCTAGCTCCATCGCGCCGTAAGCGAGTGCTTACAGTGCAAACGCGGACCGGGTCAGTCCTGTCCAGAATCTTGCACCCCAGCGGACGGTTTGTCGCTGCATGGTGACCAGTTGTGGGACCGTGCCCCTGACCCCTCAGCTGCCGGAGACGCCCTTCTTGGCCATGAAGTCCTCAAGGGCCTTCACCAGCACCGTGCGGACCTCCGGCATATCGACCTCGGTGAGCCCGCCCAAGGTGAGGTCGATCTTCCCCTTGCGGGTGAACATCTTGATCTGACCCCTGTGCGAGCCGAAGGCCAATGGGTGGACGGTGCTGCGGTCGCGTGACTTGGGGCCCTCGAGCTTGGACTTCACCAGGGCGGTTATCTGCGCCTTGTTGAGCTTGCGCTTCTTGATCTCCTCGATCACTTCGAACGCGAGTTCCTCGCGCTTCTCAAGCGTGACTTCATCCATGCCGTCATCGAACATGGTTGCGATGGCGTAGAGAGCCGCTGCGGTCGAGGTGTCGGCCGAGCCTGCCATCACGCGTTGCACCTTCTCGGGCATGCGCGCCATCCTCAGGTACTGGCTGACGGTGCCTTCTGAGAGCCGCCCTCCTCCAGGCGCCTCGACCTTCTCGATCAGCTCGCGCTGGGACGCCACGGCTCCAGCGTTGAGCAGCGTCTGCAGGCTCAGCGCGTAATCCAGAGCGGTGGTGTCGGAACGCTGCTCGTTCAGCGCTCGGGCCCGGGTGAAGAGCGCCACCATATCGGCCGGGGGTTCCTCGATCTTGACGTCCAAGTAGGAGCGGTCCGTTATCTTGGCTGCGCGGAAGCGGGTTCCACCATCGATGAGCTTGATCCTGCCATCCGACACATAGCCGTGCGCGGCCACGTCCTGCCCGCCGGGGAGCGTCTTGGCGATCTTGTCGATCTCCTCGCTCGTGTAGATCTGCCGTGGGCTCAGCGGGTTCGTATCGATGAGGTAAAGCGGGACTCGCACGATCGCGCCAGGCACGCACGCGCTGAGATCGAAGGTGGCCACCGTGGTCACCACCGCAGCAACGGCCGGGACAGGTGCAGCGGCAGGCGCAGGGACCACCACCGCGGGGGCGGCAAGACCATTCGGCTGGACCTTGGTGATCGCCTCTGCAGCGGCGAACTTGTCCACCGCAGCGGAACTGGCCGCCGCTTGATGGGCCTGCATGGCCTGGGCGTTGTCGAGCTTGAGTTTTCGAACGGGCTTCATGTCAGGCCTTCTTCTCTGCAGGGATCTTCAGGAGCTTGGCCACCGCATCAGCCAAGGCGTCGATTTCGAGGATTGCGTCCTTCGCATTCGGCATCGAGTGCACGGTGGCGCCATAGAGCATCGACCGAGTGAACGCGACACGGTCACTGAGTACCTGCTTCATCGGCGGGTAATCGGGGAAGTTCTTGTCGTGGGCGATCGCCTCCAACGCCGCTTTCTCGTCTGCGCGATTGCGCCGATAAGCCGTGGCGACGATGCGCACCGGGTAATCCAGTCCGCTGGTCTGCTTCGCCTTTTTGGCAAGCCCCAGCGCAGCCGGTAGCGCATCGGTATCTGCCGGACTGAGCTTGGTCGGGACGAGAGCGAGATCACTGACCAGCAAGGACGCCCAGGTGCCGGGCTGATCCACAGCCGGAGCGCAATCAACGAATATCAAGTCGTATTTGCTAGCCAGCTTGCCGAGTTCGGCAGCGGTGTTGTCCTTGTAGCGGAACCCGCTCCACAGCGTGGCAGGAAAGTTCTGCCCATTCATTCGCCCCAGCCAGGATGCGGCCGTCTGCTGAGCATCCAGGTCTGCCACCAGCACGTCGTACCCGCGATGGCCGAACGTGCCCGCGAGCTGGCAAGTGGTGGTGGTCTTGCCGACCCCGCCCTTCTGGTTGAAGACAGTCACGATTTTGCCGAGCGAAGCTTTCGTCATAGACATTCCTTAATCAGATTTGAATTGTCTGATATTTGTCGCACAGAGCGCAATACTTTCAAGCCCTTCCCATCACTATTTTTTGCGACAACCGCAACGTCCTGTCGTATCTGAACGCAGCCCCTCACCAAAGTCATAGGCAGGGGCGCCTCGTTGCGTGTCCAGGTATGGGCCGGCCATGCGGCGATTAACGGCTTAGCGCATCTACCCCGGGAGGCTCTGGCCCGACGAACTTTGCTCATTGCAGTAACGGAAGATCGCGCCAAGTGACCGGGGTCTGGGGTGCGACTTTTCCCGGGAAAAGGCGTTCCCCCGGTGCGATTCGCTGCCGGCGTCCTGGACTTTTCCCGGACAAAGGTGCGGATCGTGCAATGACAGCATGTGCCTTCTCAGCGCAGCATCAGACTTTTCCAAGCAAAGTCCCTCTCTGTTGGCGAAGAGAAACCACTAATGTCTTCCGCCGAAGGTCTTCCCGGCTTTTTCCGGGAAAAGTTTTCCGGGCAGGCCAGTTCATGCGACGGCATCAAGGCTTCAAGGGGTTCACCTTGCGCAGCGCCTTGACCATCGACGACATGTCCTGCTTCAGGTACATGCCGGTGGTGGCTATCGAGGCGTGCCCTAGCGCCTGTTGCGCATGCTTGAGCCCCGCGCCATCGGGGTTGTGCCGCAGAACCTCTTTCGCAAACGTGTGCCGCATCCAATGTGTGCTGAATGCCATGCGGCGCCTCGCCAGTGCGGCGTCCTGCTCCAAGCGCTTGATCTCGACATTCAGGCGGACCACGGAATGGGTGTCGCCGACCTTGGTGGCCCGGTCCAGCTCGACCTTCACCTTCTGATACGAGCGCTGCGCGGTCCGCAGGTCACGCCCGGCGGCCGTCCGCAGAAAGGCCTTGAGCGTTTTATAGATGCCGTGCTTGCCCAGCCCGAAGCGCCGTTTGCCTGTGTTTAGCTCATTGCTTTTGGTGTTATTCGCTAGACCACCGAGTGAGGCCACGAGCGGTCGCTCAAGCTGGAACGAGAGAAGGCGAGGACTGTTACCGCCGTCAGCGGCAACGATGAGGCGCTCCACATCGTTGTGGTGTGCTTCGATGAGGTCGTGAACGGCCGCAGGGATGTAGATGGTTCGGACCTTCTTGCCCTTTCCGACGATGCGCAACGCGTACTCGCCTTGGACTGACTGGCCGTCAACCTGTGCGGGGGTCATGCCGGTCAGGCTCGTCGTCGCCACCTCTTCAAGGCGCAGGCCCGTGGTGAGCAGCAGGTTCAGGATCAACTCAATGCGCCGCGTCCGCGCCTGCATGAGGGTAGGGCAGGGCGATGGTCCAACAATGACTGCGGGCGGCTCTTGTTCATCGACGCCGAACGCGGTTTCGTTGCGCTGTGCCAGCAGCCCGCGCACCCACTCCAGATCGCCCCGATCGAGGGAGCGCGAAGTGTCCATTGCCCGGTCCACGGTTGCCTCGGACTTGAGGCTGGAAAACGGATTGCCAGTGAGGTAGCCCGTGTTGACCATCGCCTGAAACATCAGCTTCATCACCGTCAGTGCGTACGCCTGGCTCCTCGGGCTGAGTTGCCCACGCCAAGGACGCCAGCCCGGGTCCTCACGCGTAACCCGAGCCTCGCCGATGAACTGAGGAGGGATCCTTTTCAAGAACAGCTGGTACTGCATTGCGTGGGAGACCGACACGCTGGACATGGCCACCTTGGCCACGGCGTAGCACCAGATCAGGAAGCGCTCCGCTTCACGGCGATAGGCCTCCAGAGTGCGCATCTTGTTGGCGGCACGAAACGACCCCAGCCACACAGCAACGGCATCGATGTCTCTGGAAGCGCCCAGGTGATTCGCGGTCACAGCGCGGAAGGTGCCGCTCGTGCCGTCAAGATGGCTTGGGACGACCAGGAGCTCCAACGGCGCCACACTAGACCCTGCGCTCGCCGGACCAGGCAGCGCCAGTCTCCCATCAGGCTGGGGCACCAACTCCAGCACCTCGACGGTTCGCTCCAGTGGTTTGAGCGTGCTCTTGAGCGGAGCGTAGGGCGCCCACTGCTGGCCCACCGTCGCCAGGCGCCCGAGGGTGTCCGCATGATCCTCGATCCAGGCCTGCAGCCGCTGTGCCCGCACCGGCCCGAGGCGGGGGATATCACGGTGCCAGTTGCGCCCAGTACGCTCGATGAAGCGCATCAACTTGCCGAGATCGGCAATCTCCATACGCGACAGCACACGGCTCAGCGGTGCCGCCAGCCAAATCGAGGTTGCCGAGTTCGGTCGAGGGCGGTAGGCGAGGGCGGTCTGCAGCTCGTTGATCGCCTTGACCTTGCGATCAATCATCACGGCGCGGCTGACCTCGGATGACATCTCCTGCTCGACCTGTATGCCGTTCTCGCTGAGGTACTGCTGGAACATCCCAGGAAGCTCATCCTCCCTGTAGAAATCTTCGTCCAGGCTGTCGAACCAGGCGTTGTAGATATCGTTGATGTCCTGCTTGGCCTGCGCGCCAGCTTCCTTCGGTAGTGCCATAGCCACCGTTTCCGCGGCCGCGTTCAGGCGCTTGTCGTCGGCTGCAGCGCCTGCAAAGGCGATGCGCCGCTCCAGCTCCGCGAATCGTGCGTTCAAGGTCAGCCCGTGCGGCACCACCGAATTGCCGCGCGCGTCGAAATGGATGTTGCGATAGAAGCGAGTGAACGCTTCGTGGGGCGTCAACCCGTTGATGACGCCGCGCACGAAGGAGAAGTCCTCCACCGTGAGTTCGTCCAGGTCGGCGAACGTCGGCACGCGGTAACCGACCGGGCGTCCCTTGGGCATCTTTGGCTTGGCCACAGGCGGCAACGTCTTGCGCGGACGCCCGCGCCTGCGCGGCAGGGGATGCGATGCAGCTGCTGCTGGCTGCACCTCGAGGTCAGCGGAGGGCGCACCGAAGGGCGATGAATCCGTGGGCTCAGGCACGTGGCTCCTCCTGATGGGAGGTATGAGGGAAACCGCTGCGGGCTCCTGTCCACAGCGATCGCGCGATGGCGGTGGCAAAAGCGGCAGCGAAGGAGGTCATCAGGCAGCGCCTCAGCCCTGATCCGCCGGCGAACCCGTCGACGCAGCGACAAGGACCTCGCGGGCAAAGTCGCCAATGAGCCTTTGCCGCGTCAGGATCTTCGCCTCCGCTGTTGCAAGCACAGCCTCGCGCTGATGCGGTGCCCAGGTCTGCACGGCCTGCAGCCAGCGATCGTTCTCCTGCACCTCGGCCAGCACCCGGGAGGCCTGTTGCATCCAATGATGCCGTTGGGCCTCAGGCATCGCGGCCAGGGCACGACGCACCGGCCCCATGGGTTCCAGGAACGCGTCGATCTCCTGCGGAGAGGGCGTCGCTGGGGTGCTGGCCCTGGGCTGCTCGGTGCGTTGTGGCCGCCGCTTGAAGAAGCCGCGCTCGGAGCACTCGATCAGCATGCCGCCGACCACGATGAAGAAGAGCAGGGCGCCCAGGCCCTCGAAGAATCCGTTCACGACGACCCCTCCGGATGACACTCCACATGGGCTGACCCAGCCGCGTAGCGCTGCAAGTTGTTGATTTTCAATGCCCAGCCTGCCTCTATACGAATGCGTCTCGTTCGTGTTGGTTTATTGCGCTGTTTTCATTATTTTAGAGGTTTATTTTTACGGCGTCCTAATGTTAGTTAGTGATACGCCGCTAGTAAATGTGATTTGGCTTACTTGGCTTATTTGGCCCGCAAGCGCACAATGCAGGGCTGCTGCCGATGGCCCATCGCCCCCGAAGGGCCCAGCAGCACCGCGAGGCCGTGCCGCCGCGGGAGAAGGAGTCGTCATGGAATACCTGTCCTACGTCTGGAGCTTTGGAAGACCGCAGGGCTCAGATGAAGAATCTGCGCGTGCGCTCCCGAGTGATCAGGCGCCCGAGCAACTGGCCCATTGGCTGACGAACCCCTTGCTGGACGAGGGCGGCGTGTATGAGCACCGCGAGCGAAGTGCCGGAGAAACCGCGCCCGAGGGCGAAGTGTTCGTCCTGGTGTCAAGGTCGACACTCAAGCGCTTGGGCGTGTGGGAGGCGGTGGCGCCAATGGCTCTCGGCGCATCCTTGCCTTCCCAAGCACATCAGGGCAGCTACACGACCTTCAAGGCGACATGGCCACGCAGTGTTCATCTCGAATCCTGCGAGACAGTCCTTAGCCGCAACGCCGCACGCATGTACTCGCATAGCTTGCTGTCGAGTTGCAAGCTGATTCAGGCGGATACGCTGCACAAGAAGACGTCGACCAAAGATCCCTGGGCCCACGCCCCAATCGTGCTTGCGATGGAAGGAGGGCTGCTCTCCGGGGAGCTACGCGCCCTGCAGGGGGAGTCTCGCGATACCGAAAGGACCTCCACGTACATCTTTATGGACGCCTTCAAGCGGGTGAACGCCGTGATCGAGGGCCTTGTTCGTCAAGACCCCGAACCCGAAGTCATGGGGGTCGACGAGTCACCTTACGAGCTGCTCGACGCCAAAACTTTTGCCGAACGCATGGGCGTGGCAGACCAGACCGTCTACAACCAGGAGAAAGCTGGGCGCCTGATCGCTGTGCTGTCTCCCGGCAGAGAGAGGGGAAGGCGGTTTCCGAGTTTTCAGCTCAGTCCCAGGCTCAATCGGGAACTGCACCAGACCGCGATCGCCATGTACGCATCGCGTGGCCGGGACACGACCTTGTACTGGGACTTCCTTCGCACGCGCCACGAAGCCTTTGGCGGCAGCACAGGCGTGGATTTTTTGCTCAATCGGGTTGCGAATCCCGCGCTCCAGGACCTCGAGCCGGACGACCTGGCTGGGCTATTCCTTGAGGTGGCGGAAGAGGACTTGCATCGGGCGGTGTCGTGACCTGGCTGACAACCGCCACCTCGTTTGAGGTCCCGACAAGCCATGGCCCGCTTCCGGGCTATGCGCTTGTCGCAGGTGCGCGGCTGTACCGCATTTTTCGCCACCAACCCGATGGCGACTGGATGTCTCCGCCGGCGCATCTGCGAACCGGCCGAGTGGACCCCCCGATGACCAGCCCCGGGGCGTTCGGCTTGCTCTACACGTCCGATTCAATCGTGACAGCGGGATTTGAGGCTCAGATACTGCGCCCTACGAAAGACGCCACTGGCAACAACACCGTCGAGTTGATCGATGAGCCTGTCGATCCAGCGAGCGGAGCACCGATCAAGCAACCCCCATTCGAGGCGGCACACGCGACGACGGCCGCGGTCGCGTTTGTGGATATCGAGGCACCTGAACTTGCGGCTGTGACGGGTATTCACATCGGTGCCCCCGTGCCGCGCATATCCAAGTGGCGTGAACTGAGTCACTGGGTTCATCGCGAGTTGATCTCCAAGGGCGATGGCAGCGCGCTCATTCCGCTGATTGGCATCACCTGGGTTTCCACCATCAAGGACTGCACCGGGCGAAACTTTGCGATCTATGAAGAGCGGCGCGACGCGCATATGGCACGCGCTGCGGCACCGACCGATAGACGCCCGCTGGATCGGATCGAGCTCCAGCGGCTCTGGTCGATCGCCTGATGCCAAGCCCGGTGCGATTGGCTGCACGAGGCTCCAGGAGTAGGGGGTTGGCCACCGAGGAACAAGGCTGGCCATCTTCAGCGAGGAACAGCGAATTGAGTTCGGTGCCGTGAAGCGGCGTGGCCCTGGCTGCGACTGCCGGCAGTTAAGCCGTCATCTCGCCGGGCTGCTCGCCCCTCGCTACTCTTGCCGCTTCCCTCAAGCGCGAGATGCCTCACGGCGCGATTGCGGCGGTCGTTCCCGCTTCACCAAAACTACGTGGTTTCGGTGAAATTTGATGGGTGCCCCGGCGGCCACCCAAAGTGCTCCACTTATGGCCACCCAAACTGCTCCACCCTGGCCACGGTGATCTGACGCATTGAGCCCGGTGCGTCGGGCGCCGTGAGGCCCGACAGGCAGGACGTTACTTTCTGCTCCCTTATCCCGAGGGAGCCCGAGGTTGAACGTCTTGAAGCCACATCTACAAACCACCATCTGGACGCTGCTCAAGGGCGGCGCCACACAGCGCGAGATCGAGCGCGTTACCGGCATCTCGCGCCACACCATCCGCTCGTATCAGCAGCGCTTTGCCGCCGACCCTGCAAACTGCCCCGGGGTGGCCACCGACTCTCCCAGTCAAACTGCTCCACCCTGGCCACCGACTGGCCGGGCGGTGTCGCCGCTGGTGGCCACCTCCCGGTGCGAACCCCACCGCGCCTTCATCGACGCCCAGTTGCGCCTGGGACGCAACGCCACGGCGATCTACCAGGACCTGGTGGACCTGCACGGCTTCGATGGCGCCTACAACTCCGTCAAGCGCTTCGCAGCACAACTGCGCCGCAAGGAGCCCGAGCAGTTCGATCGTCTTTCGTTTGCTCCCGGCGAAGAGATGCAGGTCGACTACGGCGAGGGCGCGCCCACCCGCGTGCCAGGCACCGAGCGCTGGCGCAAACCTCGTCTGTTTGTGGCCACGCTGCGTTACTCGCGGCGCAGCTTCCGCCGTGTGGTCTGGAATTCCGGCCAGCAGGTCTGGGCCGAGCTGCACGAGCAGGCCTGGCGCTACTTCGGTGGCTCTGCCCGGTACGTGGTGCTCGACAACCTCAAGGAAGGTGTTTTGAAGCCCGACCTGTACGAGCCCGCCCTCAATCCGGTTTATGCCGCCACGCTCGCCCACTACGAGGTGGTGGCCGACCCGGCTCGGGTGCGTGACCCCAACCGCAAGGGCACAGTGGAGAACGCTATTCAGCACACTCAGGCCACCGCGCTCAAGGGCCGGCGCTTCGAGACGATCGAAGAGCAGAACGCCTTTCTGGAGCACTGGGAAGCGAAGTGGGCGGCCTCTCGCATCCATGGCGCCGAGCGCCGCCAGGTGCAGGCCATGTTCGAGGAGGAGCGCAACCACCTGCAGCCACTGCCCGTGACCGGCATGCAGTACTTCACCGAGGTGCAGCGCACGGTCTGCGACGACAGTTGCGTGCGCATCGACCACAGCAGCTACGCAGCCCGCCCGGCGGTGATTGGCACGAAGGTGCTGGTGCGGATCTTCGAGCGGCGCATCGAGATCCGCGACCTGCGCACCCAGGCTTTGCTGCGCACCCACGCCCGCGTGGAGCGGCCCGGCACCGTGGTGTTGCCCATGGCCGAGCGTGTGTTCAACCCCTCGCGCGAGACCCGCTTCATCCTCAGCCAGGCCCGGGCCATCGGCCCCCAGGCAGCACGACTGTGCGAGATGCTGTTCGCCATCGAAGGCCGGGTCGGCCAGCGCAAGCTCTGGGGCGTCGTCAACCTGGCGCGGCGCTACCCGCACCGGTTCATCGACGCGGCCTGTGGCGCTGCCATGGAGCAAGGCGTTCACAGCTACCGCCACGTCAAGGCGCTGACCGAGCGGCTCGTCGCCGATGCCCTGGCGGCCCTGGAAGCCGTCTGCCCAGCACCGTCGGCCTCGGCATCAACGCTGACCCAGCAACACGCACTCATCCGCAGTACCGATGAATACGGCGATCTGTTCACGCACGCCGCCACCGCCACCCAATCCTGCGAGAGCACCCAGCCATGAACATGAACGAGATCGAACGCGCCCTGCGCGAATTGCGCCTCTCCGGCATCGCCGAGACATTGTCCACCCGCGTGATGCAGGCCCAGGCCGCCCAGCAACCCTTTCTGGAGACCTTCGCCGCCATGCTTCAAGATGAGTTGGACCGGCGCCGCTCCCGCCTGACCGAGCGCCGCTTCAAACGCTCGGGTCTGGATGATCGCCCCTCGCTGGCCGACTTCGACTGGCGTTTCAACCCGAAGCTGCCGCGCAGCGCCTGCTTCGAGTTGCACACCCTGAAGTTCATCGGTGAGGGCGCCAACGCGCTGATCATCGGCAAGCCCGGCACCGGCAAGAGCCATGTGGCCAAGGCCGTGGCCTACCAGGCCACGCTGCAAGGCTACGACGTGCGCTACGTGGAGGCTGACACCGAGTTCGCCCGCTACGGGCTGGCCAGCACACAAGAGCAGGCTGAGCAGCTCAAGGCCTGGGTCGAGCCGGACCTGCTGGTGCTGGACGATCTGTTCCTGGCCCGGCGCATCGCCGACATCAGCGCCGAACTCTTGCAGGTCATCGTCCACCAGCGCTACAAGCTGCGCCGCGCCATCGTCATCACCTCCAACCGCGTGGTGCAGGACTGGGGCAAGTACCTGGGCGATGCCACCATGGCCACCACCATCCTGGACCGACTCATGCACCGCTGCGCGATGCTGGAGTTCGAGGGCAAGAGCTACCGTTTGAAGGAGGCCGCCTCACGCATCGCCGTCACGCCCGTATAGTCACCATCCGACCGTCCTGCCTGGAGCAGTTTGACCGGCCAAAAGTGGAGCAGTTTGGGGTGGCCATCGGGGACCAGAAAGCCTTTGCCACACTCCGGGCATAGCTCTTCGTCCCGCACTTCACCGTCCAGATCCCGCATCGCCACATGGTGGTCCTTCACGAGTTCCATCACAAAGTCGGATTCGCGCTTGTTGCATGTGATCAGACGTACTGAGCGTCTGGCCCTTGTCAGGGCGACATAGAACAGCCGTCGCTCTTCCGAAAACACATATCCATCGCCGCCGGGCATGGCCAGGGCCATGACGGGATCATCTTCAATGCGCGACGGGAAACCCAGGGTCTCGGATGTCATGCGAGGCAGGATGACGAGGTCGCACTCAAGCCCCTTGCTTGAATGGGCCGTGATGAACTCCACGTCCAGCAACGGGTGCTTGAAGTCAGCAGGGCAATAGACCCGATCCTTGCGATAGCGACCCATCACGAAGACTTTGAGTCGCTGGCCGGACTCGGCTGCCTCAATACCAATAGCCTCCAGCTGGCGCCGGACGGCGGTGACGATCCTGCGGTCATCGTCCACTTTAATGATCTGTACCGGATCGATCACGTTGGGTCTGATGGATCGCACGCTCTTGCGCAACTGGACTGGGTTCTTCTGAACAAAACCGCTGCTGATGTCGCACAGCGATTGTGGGCACCGGAATGTCGTCTCCAGCTTCAGGGTTCTGGCGGGCCCAAAGATCTCTGCAAACCGGGTCATGACACCCAGATCCGCACCAGCAAAGCGGTTGATGCTTTGCCAGTCGTCCCCGACGGCGAACAGACACGCGTCACGATGGCTCACCAGCGACTTGGCCAATCTCGCACGCGCCTGGCTGGCATCCTGGAATTCGTCAACCATCACCAGTTCATACGGCGACGCCCAACGCCCTTGCTCAATATGCTCGGCTGCCTGGTTGAGCATGTCCTCGAAGTCGATGTACAGCCCCTCTCGTAGCTTCTGCTCCCAAGCCTGGTGGATGGGCTCGAAGAGATCGAGGAACATCTGGTGGCGGAACCGGAAACGCCCTGCACTGTCACCATCCAGACGACGGCGCACATCTGCGATGCTCAGTCGGTTGTTTTTGACGTGGGTCTGGAACATGCGGATAGTCCGGGCCAACCGCGGGTTCTCGATCGGTTGCCGCCCAGGCACCGGCCGATCTGGATTGGGGTCTAGCGCAATACCCAAGTCGGTCAGCTGCCGAGCCAATTTCTCGAATAACTGACCAGACCACAGATCCGCCATGGTGGTCTCCAGCAGCCGCGTGTCGTGCCTAGCGTGTAGCGCCCGTTTCCAGGCCATGCCCTCCTTGTAGCCCACGAACGCGGCCGGCGGATTGCCTTTCTCATCAACGGCCCAGTGCTCCAGATAGGCCTGCACATCCGGAAAGTAGAAATCCGGGTTGTACCGGCGGTGCTGGGCATCGCCAGTGTCGTGTTCGTACGGTCTCTCGTACTCGTAGTTCACCCCGTTGTAGAAAAGCCAGTTGGCGATGATCTGCTCGCCGCGGCTCTTGACCACCTCGTTGTTGAGCGTCCAGAACCCTTGGCGGTTGGTCTCTCGACTCCAGGCGTCAGGCGACTCCTCTTCCTTGCCAAATGCCGGCAGATCTTGACCCAGCACGATACGGAACAAGTCCCATCGGGTCCTGAAGACCAGGTCTCGGTCCTTGATCTCATCGATCAGGGTCAGGAGCATCTCCAGGTCCTGACCACTCTCGACCCAAGGCGCCACCGATGGCTTCTTACCTGTTGCCTGGCCGATCACGTCCAGTCCGAAGGCATGAAAGGTTTTGGCAGTCACGCGTTCGGCGGGCAACCCATGTGGGTTCAGACGTTCCTTCAGGCGTAGGCGCAACTCGGCTGCCGCGTCGTTGTTGAAGGCCAGCATCAAGATGCGCTCCGGTTCGAAGAAACCTCGCTTCAAGGCATAGGCGGCCTTAGCCACCATGGTGGATGTCTTGCCAGAGCCCGCCGATGCGACCAGAAGCACGCGCGAGTCAAAGCATATGACTGCCTGACGTTGCTCATGGGTAAGAGGGGACTTTTCGATCTGCTCGAAGAACGCCTTGTCAGCATCCAGGCACCAGGTTTGGTACTTGGTGTTGAGGTCTTCGAACCATGGTGGCAACCGTTTGCCGTAAAGAGCGATGGCCCGCTGCACACCTTCTGGCTGAACTGAAAGGAGTGCCTTGACTTCCGGGTCACCGAGCCAAGCCTCAAAGGCTTGCGGTTTCGCTTTCGATTGCCTTTCGATGAAGTCGTGATCAAGCCAGCCGCGTTGCTTGAATCGGCTTTGCACGGCGCGCTCGACATCCCGCTCCCATTGCACCAAAGGTGCAATCCTGTCCGGGAAACTCTGAGCAAGCTCAGCTGCTCTGCGTTGACGATGTATCCGAGAGATGCCTTGTTCAATCGATGAACGAAGTTCATTGCCCCTGCTGTTGAGTAGCCCACCCAGCATCACTGACTCACCGGAACGCAAAGGTACAACGAGCCTGCACCACAACAAGCCCTTTGTGATGGCGAGACCGTCAAGGTCCAGCAGACTTCCTCTGGAGATTTTTCCCTCGACCGAAAGCTCGTATTGATCACCGCTGATCGAAAGCTGCCATTGAGGGCTTGGCGCGAGAAGACGCCCGATGGTAGTGGGGTACCAGTTCATCCGATGCGATGCTCTTTGCAGGTGGGCCAGTACGACTTATGGGCGAGGTTCTGCATTCTTGAATGCGATGCGCCAAGATTGCCGCCTGACATTCAAAGCATCCCCAATATGGGGGGCTCTTCGTGCTTGTGAGACACGCCTACTTGAGAGGACTTGGCTTTAAAGGCGCATTCTCAGGTCATGCGGAGCGAGTGAGGAGGATAACCAGATGGGCTGAAATGCAGCCCCCTGTTGCTGCCCTTGGGATTGATCGTGCTTGCGCAGCATCCCAGGACGCGGCTGTTTGATAGCCTCAAACATACTAGGCTGTTAAGCACCATCGCAGGCTGCTGCTCGGTTGCCCGCCTGGCAGTTCTACGAGATGAGAGCTCAGCAGGAGTTGCGCGCGGGCCGGCGTGACAGGGCCGAGCAGATCATGGAAGAGGGCTGCCAGCGCTTCGGTGGTGCAGTTGCGCTGCGACCACAACTGATTCAGTTCTACGAGAAGAGCGGGCGCAAGGACAAGGCGAATGCGATGATGCTCGATTGCAGCTTCAAGCCGCCAGGTCAGCGCGACGAGTGCATGAAGGCTGGCGGATCAGCAAAATGCCACCTAAGAAGAAGTCTCGGAAGGATTTGAGAGCTCGCTTACGCAAAGGGCGAAACTCAATCCATCTTTGATCTAGACCCAGCGCCCTCGCAACCGCCCTGGCCCTAAAGACCCAACCCCGGGAAGAATTCCACTCCCGTGCGGTGGACTAGTTCACGATAGCCGATCGGTCTGCCGACCCGCGCGCCCTCCCGGTTCTCTTGCCAGTGTGCCCAGGCGCGATTTGTCGCCTGGTCGTACACCAATTTGAAGAGGTAGGTTGGAACTCGGACGCCGTTTTGCCCGATGCTTGGGCTGCCTTGTGTGAACACCGGCCCGGTGATCACGAACACATCGCCCTTGGCCCGGCGCACGTAGCGGCGGGTGTCCTGCTCAATCTTCGCCCAGGCGCCGCCGTTGTGCTGGATGTCTTGGGGCACCATGTTGGCCAGACTGAAGCTCTGCGCCATCGCGGTCGGTGTGGGCATGTCGCCTGCGGGCGCCATGTGACCCCGGGAGTAGCCCGAGCGCTTGTAATCCTCCAATTCCGCGCGCTCAGCGCTCGGGAGTCTGGCGTCGGCGAAGAATTTGGTCGCTCGCTTCTCATCGGCATCCTCGATGCTGCGGCGGTTTAGGCGCTGCGCTACATAGACAGATGTCTTTGTTTCGCCGCTATGCAGGATGGCAAAAGCTTCGTAGCACAGCTCTCGTAGCTTGGGCCGCGGCGCGACAGCTGGCGGCGTACCGTTAGCGAAGAACTCCGGGCACTGCGCAAAGCTTGTCGGTTGCTGTGATGGGATACCCAGAGCCTCAAAAACTGAGACTCGGGCCTGCGCGGCTGCGGCCAAGCTCAGCGTGAGGATGGCTATCAGTCGCAGCAGGTGCGACCAGATAGTGGGCGGTTTCGATTCGATCATTTTGGTGGTCAGGGGACTAGCGCTGCATCTGATAAGGGTGCGGGGATCCAGAGGGGAACTGTCATGAGGTTTACGAAGCCCAACCCAAGGTAGCAGCGCCGCTGCAGTCCAAAGATGGTGTCATCTGGGTTTGTGACTGGCAATGGCGGTGCTGGCCACGCGGTATTCGAGGCTGATGATTAGCGGCAGGGTTTTCCCTCGGCTCAATCGTCTATCTCGTGACGGTTGCCAAATGGAGGCTTTCGCATGATCGGAGCGTACTTCACGCGTTGTGCGCTCCTTTTTCATCCAGCTTATGCGAAGCGAAAACTTTCTGTCTGCATCTCATGCCTCTGTTGAACTTGGGCATTTGCTCTGGGAACCTTCCGAGCCTGAAAAGGCCGCCACACGCATCGAACATTTCAGGGCTTGGCTGCAACATGACCGGCAGGTTCACCTGGCGGACTACAGAGAGCTCTGGCAATGGTCGGTCGACAACGTCGAGTTGTTTTGGGAGTCCATCTGGGACTATTTTGAGGTCATCGCCGAAGGTAAGCGGCAGCCGGTGTTGACCTCCCGTGAGATGCCGGGCGCCAACTGGTACCCCAATACGCAGTTGAACTACGCAGAGCACATCTTCCGCATGGCGAGCGATCAAAGGCCGGCCCTCATTGTTCGCAGCGAGACAGGTTCGGTCCGTGAGGTCAGTTGGAGGGAGTTGCAGGACACGGTGGCAGCCCTGGCGGCAAAGCTGAGGCAATTGGGGATCCAGCGTGGAGACCGGGTGGCCAGCTACATGCCTAATCGCGTCGAAACCGTGGCAGCGTTTCTCGCGTGTGCGAGCGTTGGGGCGATTTGGTCCAGCTGCGCTCCAGACATGGGAGTCTCCGTTGTGCTGGATCGACTCCAACAAATCGAGCCGGTGCTGCTCTTTGCCACCGAGGGTTACTCGTACGGCGGCAAGTTGCACGACCGTACGGGCGCCGTTTCTCAGTTGCTGGAGGGACTGCCCAGCGTCCGTTCCGTCATCCACGTGCCGGGGCCTGCCGCTGACGCCTCGCCAGTTGGCTGGCGCGATCGTCTTGGTTGGAACGATGCGGTGCGAGAGCCCGCCCAGGCCCAGTACGAGCGAGTTCCGTTTGAACACCCGCTCTGGATCGTCTATTCGTCGGGCACCACTGGCCTGCCTAAGGCGATGGTGCATGGTCATGGCGGTATTGTGTTGACGCACCTGAAGACCATGGCGCTTCAACATGATCTGCGTCCTGGCGACCGACTGATGTTTCTCGGCAGCACTGGTTGGATCGTGTGGAACTTGCAGATCGGTGCGCTGTTGACGGGTGCCACCGTCGTTCTGTACGACGGTAACCCAGCTTGGCCGGACTCGGCTGCCTTGTGGCGATTCCTGGGCGAACAGCGTGTCACTCTGTTGGGCTGCGGTGCCGCGTACCTCATGAACTGCATGAAGGAAGGGCTGCGCCCCGGCGACCTGGCCGACCTGACCCATCTCAGGGCCATCAATTCCACTGGCTCACCGTTGTCTGTCGAAGCGTATCAGTGGGTGTACGAGGCGGTGAAGCCAGAGGTCTGGCTGGCCTCGATCAGTGGGGGCACGGACATCGCGTCAGGCTTCGTGGCGTGTGCCCCCACGTTGCCGGTTCACGCCGGCGAGATCCAGTGCCGTGAGCTGGGCGTGGCCGCCTATGCCTATAACGAGCAAGGGCAGGCGGTGATCGACGAGGTTGGCGAGTTGGTGATCACCACCCCTATGCCGTCCATGCCTGTGTGCTTCTGGGCAGATGAGGGAATGCGGCGTTACCGGGACAGCTACTTCGATGTGTTCCCGGGTGTTTGGCGCCATGGTGACTGGATCCGATTCACGCCGCGTGGCACCTCGGTGATCTTTGGTCGCTCCGACAGCACTATCAACCGCTTTGGCATTCGCATCGGCACCGCCGAAATTTACCGAGTGGTGGAGGAGATTGCAGAGGTACGAGACAGCCTTGTGGTTGACCTGGAGTACCTGGGACGACCGTCCTTCATGCCTTTGTTTGTTCAGTTGATGCCCGGACAAGTGCTGGATGCCGCGTTAACCAAACGCATCCTTGATCAGATCCGCATCAAGGCATCGGCCCGTCATGTGCCAAACGAGGTGGTGTCTGTAGCCGACATCCCGAGAACCCTCAGCGGCAAGAAGATGGAAGTGCCAGTGCGCAAGATGCTGCTTGGCATTGAGGCCACCAAAGTGGCTAATCCGGATGCCATGCAAAACCCGGCAAGCCTTGATTTCTTTGTTGCTTACGCAAGCGAACTGAGCGCGCGAGGCCTGGCCTGACGCGCGCTCATCGAGTCACTCGTGACGATGTTCGAGAGGGCGTGCGGTGCCCTCAGAGGAAACATGTTTGCCTTTGGCGAGCCACTTAGTACATACCCCGCACCGAATTGTCGTTGCACGTACAGAAGCCTTTTAGCTTCCCCGAAAGAATCTATCCCATCCTCCCGAATGACGGGGGGCCACGCAGCAACAGGAGACAGCAAATGGACATCGATTTTGCAGAGCTAGCCTCACTGGTAGCACTGCTGAAGGAAGCCGATTTTTCAGAGTTTCGTTACGAGAAAGGCGACGTGCGGATTCAGGTGAGGAGGGGCGCACTGGAGACCGAGAGCACTGCCCCTGTCGTTTCGATGATCCCTTCGCCAAAAGCCGCTGTTCACGTGGCCCCTGCCGCCCCCCTGCCCGCGAGCCAGCCCGCGGCCGCTACCAGGGTGTCTGCTCAAACCGTACCAGGTGCATCGGTAATTCAGGCCCCCATGCTCGGTACTTTCTACGCCGCCCCCAAGCCGGGTGAGCCCGCTTTTGTGCAAGTGGGTGACCGTGTTGAGTCTGATGCCGTGGTGGGCATTGTCGAGGTCATGAAGCTGATGAATTCGGTTCACGCGGGCATTCGAGGCACGGTGGTGGCGGTGCACGTCAACAACGGTGAACTGGTCGAGTTCGGACAGGCCCTGTTCAGCGTTCAGGAGGATTCGGCATGACACAGCGCCACAAGGTGTTTGTGGCCAACCGAGGCGAGATTGCGCTGCGTATCGTGGAAGCCTGTGATCGCCTAGGCGTTGACACCGTGCTAGGTGTCTCAGAGGCCGATCGCGACACGTTGGCGGCGCGTCGGGCGGGCCAGACGGTGGTGCTGGGGCCAGCCCGCGCGAATCAGAGCTACCTCAGCATGGAAGCTGTCGTGCACGCCTCCGTGGTCACGGGCTGCACGGCGGTTCACCCCGGTTATGGATTCCTGTCAGAGCGGTCGGCGTTTGCGCAACTCTGTGCCGACAACGGTCTGATCTTCGTGGGCCCTCGCCCAGAGCACCTGGATGTGCTGGGCGACAAGCTGAGTGCTCGGCGCGTGGCGGAGGCCGCTGGCGTGCCAGTCTCTCCCGGTGGCCCCACGACCAGCGGCGAAGAAGCGTTGGTCCTGGCAGAGCGAATTGGCTATCCGGTGCTGGTGAAGGCCGCGTTTGGCGGTGGTGGGCGCGGGATGAAACTGGTTCACAACGCGGCTGATCTGGTAGCCGCCTGGGACCTGGCTTCGTCTGAGGCCGCAGCATCGTTTGGAGACGGCACGGTGTTTGTCGAGCGGTTCG
>Ga0255085_1000174_pt1 | contig 19017 bp, 16 predicted proteins | sample Colum_Cont_RepB__FD_188442 | JGI IMG/M metagenome (GOLD analysis project Ga0255085, IMG submission 188442) | Freshwater microbial communities from Columbia River, Oregon, United States - Colum_Cont_RepB_8d | ecosystem: Environmental > Aquatic > Freshwater > River | place: USA: Oregon | collected... | reverse complement strand
CTATGTCGATGAACGATGGGTGAGGTTCTTCGAGGCGGCCGGCCACGGGGATCTGCTCAAGCAGGAGCGCTTCATCGACAAGCCCACCCGGCGAGCCAACATGTCGCAGATGTTTGTCGAGATGGCCCGGATCTCGCCCGAGCGCACCACCGACGAATGGCTCGAGCTCTGTCGCAAGGCCAACGTGCCGGCCATGCGGGTCAATGCCATTCATGAACTGCCCGACAACGAGCAATTGAAGGCCAGCGGTTTGTTCCGGGAGCGGGAGCACCCCACCGAGGGCCGCTATGTCGAGGTCGGCCTGCCCGTGAAATTCTCCAGTGCACCCGAGCGGCGCGAATTGCGGCATGCGGCCAGCCCGGGCCAGCACTCGGAAGAAGTTGCACGCGAACTCGGCCTCACGTGGCCCCTGAACCCCTGAACCACTGAATCGCCGACGCTGGGTGAAGGTCACCTCGAGCAGACCATCCTTTGATTCCAGCTTTTCGAACGCCAATCCCGCTGTGGTGAAGTCTGCACAAGTGAACCTCCACCACAAGTGACACGCCGAGCGATCCCGCCTGGACATCCCGCACATGACACCCGATTCACCTACGCACTCCGTTTGTCGCTTCGCTGCTGATTGCAGGCGAAGGCTGGTCGCCAGCACCCTGGCCTGCGCCACATTGGTCAGCGCCTTGATGCTTGCGCTGCCCTCTTCAGCCCAGGCTGCCTTCCCCGAAAAGCCCATCTCCCTGGTGGTGCCCTACCCGCCCGGGGGCGCGGCTGACATCCTGGGGCGCATCGTGGCTCGACATCTGGCGCTGCAGTGGCCCGGCGCCTCGGTGATCGTTGAAAACCGGGCGGGTGGCGGAAGTGCGGTGGGCGCCCAGCATGTCGCGCAGGCAGCACCCGATGGCTACACACTTTTGATTAGCAGCAACACCACCTGGACGATGAATCCGGCGCTCAAGCTGCGCCCGCCTTACGATCCCATCAAGAGCTTCGAGTCCATCGGCATCATCGGATCGATTCCGCTGGTGCTGATCGCCAACACCACGCAGCCCGCTGCCACCGCCCAGGATGTCATCCGCATGGCCAAGGCCCAGCCGGGCAAGCTGAGCTACGCCTCATTCGGTACGGGCACTAGTTCGCACTTTGCGGGCGAGCTGTTCAAGTCGGTGGCTGGCGTGGACCTGCTGCATGTCCCCTACAAGGGCAGCGCCCAGATCATGCAGGACCTGATTGGTGGACAGATTCCACTGGCCTTCGATACCAATGTGGCCACGGCTCCGCAAAAGGCTGCGGGTCGGATTCGTGCGCTGGCCGTCACCTCCGCGCGCCGGGTTCCCAACCTGCCCGATGTGCCCACGATGGCCGAGATCGGGCTTGAGGGCTTTGAGCTCACGGCCTGGATTGCGGTGGTTGTTCCTCGGGGCACGGCAACGCCCGCCCGTGAGGCCCTTACCCGGGCACTGGCCGCAGCAGTCGCCACGCCCGCCATGCGGGAGGACCTGGGCAAGGCGGGCCTGATGGTCGAGCCTGAGCCGCCTGCCGCCTACGAAACGCGCGTGAACCGGGAACTGCCCCTGATGCGAGCGTTGGTGCGACGTGCAGGCATCACGGTCGACTGACCGGAGTCCATCATGAGCTTCACTGATTTGGTTCGTCTGTCCGCCATCGAGCAGCGAAGACTCATCGGCTCTCGCCAGATCTCGCCGGTCGAACTGATGCAGGCCTGCATCGATCGCATGCAGGCGGTGAATCCGGCGGTCAATGCGCTGGCCGCGACCGACTTCGAGACCGCCCTCCAGCAAGCCCGCAAGGCCGAACAGGCCGTCATGCGGGGCGAGCCGCTGGGGTTGCTGCATGGGCTGCCGCTTGGTGTGAAGGACCTGCAAGACACCGCCGGGCTGCTCACCACCTACGGCAATGTGGGTCGCCGAGCCTTTGTGCCGCAGACCGATATCGGCCTGGTGGCCCGACTGCGCCGCGCGGGCGCGATCGTGACCGCCAAGACCAATGTGCCCGACATGGGCGCAGGCGCCAACACCCGCAATCCGGTCTGGGGGGCCACGGGCAATCCCTTCAACCCCATGCTCAATGCCGGAGGCTCATCGGGCGGATCGGCAGCGGCCCTGGCCACCGACATGTTGCCCCTGTGTACCGGCTCGGATACGGGCGGGTCCTTGCGCATTCCGGCGGCGATGTGTGGTGTGGTGGGTCTGCGCCCGTCGCCTGGCATGGTGGCCAACAGCGCTCGGCCGCTGGGCTGGTCCGCGATCTCGGTGCTCGGGCCCATGGCACGCGATGTATCCGATACGGCCCTTCTCATGGCGGCCATGGTGGGCTTTGATGCGCGGGACCCCCTGTCCTTTGAGTCCCCGCGGTCAGACTTTCTGTCACTCAGACCGACCGATCTCGTCAGGCTGCGGGTCGCCACCACCGAGGACTTTGGCGTGTGCGCGGTCGATGCCGGCATTCGACGCGTGTTTCGTGACCGGGTCGCAGCGCTGGCGCCTCATGTGCACCGCTGCGAGCCGCTGAATGTGGATTTTGGCGACGCCCATCGCGCATTTGACATTCTGCGGGCAGAAGCCTTTGTGGCTGCGTTTGCCGATGTCTATCGCAAGGCTCCTGAAACCCTGGGACCCAATGTACGGGCCAATGTGGAGATGGCCGCCTCGATCAGCCTGGCCGACCGCGCCTGGGCGCATCTGGAGCAGACCCGCATTCTGCGCCGGGTGCAGGCCGCCTTTGAGCAGTATGACCTCATCCTGTCTCCTGTCACGCCAATCACGCCGTTTCCGTGGACAACGCTGTACGCCGAGACGGTTGATGGCGAACGCATGCAGAACTACTACCAGTGGCTGGCCCTGACCTATGTGGTCACGCTGGCCACCAACCCGGCGCTCTCGCTGCCGTGTGGTCTGGATGAGCAGGGTACGCCCTTTGGCCTGCAGATCATGGGGCCGCTCAATCAGGACGCGGCCCTTCTGGGTGCTGCGCTCGGCATTGAGCGGCTGTTTGCCGGTCAGCCCCGATATGCCCGACCCCGGCCCAACGAAGGCACACTTCACACGCCCTGCCCAGCCCTGCGCAGTCTGATCACGGATCCCGCATGACAACCGAACCCATCCGCAGCCTCGAGCAGTTGCGCGAGCTTTATCCCCCGCCCGGTGAGCGCGCCGTTCGCAAGGAACTCCAGGGGCTCGAAACGCACAGCCTGAATTTCATCGCCCGCTCGCCGTTTCTGGTGCTTGCGACCAGCGACCTTGAGGGGGCCCTGGATGCCTCCCCTCGCGGCGGTGACCCGGGTTTCGTCAAGGTGGCTGACCAGGGCCAGCTGCTGATTCCCGATGCGCCGGGCAACAACCGGATCGACTCGCTGCAGAACATCGTTCAGACCGGGCGCGTGGGGCTCATCTTCATGATCCCGGGCATCGATGAAACCCTGCGCATCAATGGCACGGCCCTGCTCTCGCGCGATGCACAGGATCTGAGGCGCTGCGCCGATCCACGGCGCGAGCCCCGGATCGTGATTCGCGTGACCGCGCAACAGGTGTACATGCACTGCGCCAAGGCTTTCATGCGCTCCAGGCTCTGGAGCGATGAAGCCCGCCAGCCTCGAGGCAACCTGCCCAACCTGGGCCAGGTCATCCGCGATCAGACCGGCATCGAGCTCACCCCGGAGACGCAGGAACAGATGATTGAGCGCTATCGCAAGGATCTCTGAGGCGACAAGCTGCACGACACGGCCGGCGAATTTATTGCTGCATCAGCGCCGTGATGTCTCGATCAAGCAGTTCCGGTGATCGGAGGGCCAGAAAGCCCGGGTTGAGCGACTCGGCCTTGCCATAGCGCAAGCGCTGACCGGATCGATCGACCACCAACCCCCCTGCACCTTCCAGCACCGCCTGCGCGGCGGCAGTGTCCCACTCATGCGTGGGCGCAAACCGGGGATAGAGATCGGCCTTGCCTTGGGCGAGACGGCAGAACTTGAGCGAACTGCCTGCATCCAGCGTACTTAGTGAGCGACTCTGACCCAGTGCATCGAGAAAGGCGCGCGTGTCTGCATCGAGGTGGCTGCGGCTGACCATCACGCGAAGGGCTGAATCGCCCGGTGGGCGTCGCTCGTGCTGATCCCAAGTCAACGAAGTGCGGGCTGATTGCCCCTCATCGCCAGTCTGCATCCAGGCGCCCAGACCGAGACCACCCCAGTAGAGGGTCTGTTGCATGGGAACGCCCACCACACCCAAGACGGCCTGGCCATCCTGGATGAGCGCCACATTCACGGTGAACTCGCCATTGCGGGCGATGAACTCACGGGTGCCATCCAGCGGATCGATCAGCCAGAAGGTGCCTGTGTCCTTGCGAAACGGCCAGGAGGCTTCGTCTTCTTCCGACACCACGGGCCAGTGCGGTTGCAATCGAGAAAGCGAGGCGAGCAAGGCCGAGTGGGCCATTCGATCAGCCTGGGTGACCGGGCTGCCATCGGACTTCATCTCGGGCGAACCCTGGGATCCAGATGCACGCCCGCGATCCACCTCAAGGATGGCCTGACCGGCCTGCTCGACGGCCGACAGCACCGATTCGATCAAGGCCTGCGAAATCAGGTTTGAAGCCATGAGGCGGGACAAGATTGGGGGCGGATGGGTGGAGGGCGAATCGGTTGAGGGTCAGCTCAACGCCACGCTGAAGCCCCGGCTCACTGCCGGTCGCGCCATCATCTGCTCGTACCATCGTTGCACCGCTGGAAAGTCGCGCAGATCCACCTGATGCCGTTCATGGCGCCAGACCCAGCCCACGATGGCGAAATCAGCCACCGACACTTCATCGGCAAACCAGTCATGGGCGCTCAGGTGGCGGTCCATCACGCCGTACAGCCGCAGGGTCTCCTTGCGGTAGCGCTCCAGGCCATAGCGCTGGTCCTGCGGGTCCTTGACGCCCAGAAAGTGATGCACCTGGCCCGGCATGGGGCCAAAGCCGCCCATCTGCCACATCAGCCACTCCAGCGCGGCCACACGTCGCCGCGGGTCCTGAGGCATGAAGCGGCCCGTCTTGTCGGCCAGATACAGCAGGATCGCCCCCGACTCAAACACGCTGATGGGCTGCCCCTGCGGCCCTTCGGAGTCGACGATCGCCGGAATGCGGTTGTTGGGGCTGATGCACAGAAAATCAGGCTCGAACTGCCGGCCCTGGGTGATGTCCACCGGATGCACGGTATAGGGCAACTGCATTTCTTCAAGCGCGACACTGATCTTGCGACCGTTGGGCGTATTCCAGGTATAGAAGTCGATGGGCATTGGGTTACCTTTCAAGAATGGAGCGTGCTCAGGTCACTGTCTTGCGAAGACTGAAGCGCGCCTCCCGGTAGACGCCACGCTCCAGAATGTCTTTCAGATGCGCCATGGCGTCCCAGATCTCGGTGAAAGTGCTGTACATCGGGGCCAGCCCGAAGCGAAGAATGTCAGGCGCCCTCACATCACCGATCACACCCCGCTCGATCAGGGCCTGCATCACGGCATAGGCCTCAGGATGCGTGACCGACACCTGACTGCCGCGCTGCTCGGGTGCTCGAGGGGTCAGCACCTTGAGGCCCAGCCCCTGCACCTGCTGATCGATCAGCTGCATCATGAATTCCGTGAGTGCCACGCTTCGGTCGCGCAAGGCCTGCAGGCTCACCCCCTCAAAGACCTCGAGCGCGGCCTGCAGGGCGCGCAGGCCCAGGATGCCCGGGGTACCGGTCAGCATCCGACGGATATCGGCCACTGGCTCGAAGTCGGGCTCAAAGGCAAACGGCCGGGCGTGACCAAACCATCCGGTGAGCGGATGTCGTGCCTCATGCACGTGGCGCCGGGCCACATAGAGGAAGGCCGGTGCGCCCGGCCCCCCATTGAGAAATTTGTAGCCGCATCCGACCGCAAAGTCGACCTGATGCGCATTCAGATCGCAGGGCATGGCACCCGCCGAATGGCACAGGTCCCAGACCACCAACGCCCCAGCAGCATGGGCACGCCGGGTGATCTCGGCCAGATCATGCCGGTAGCCGGTGCGGTAGTTCACCTGCGTGAGCGACACCACCGACACCGATTCATCGATGCGATCGGCCAGTATCGAAGCCTCGCAGACCTGGACCGTCTGCCCTGCCTGCCCGGCCGCACTGGCGGCGATGTAGTGACTGGTCGGAAAATCGCCGGCCTCGAGCAGAAGATGCGAGCGATCGGCGCGCATTCGAAGCGCTGCCGAGAGCACCTTGAAGAGATTGACCGAGGTGTTGTCTGAGACGATCACTTCATCGGCCTCAGCGCCAATCAGCGGCGCAAGTCGTGCGCCGACCTCACCCGCGAGCGCATACCAGCCCGCATCATTCCAGGACCGAATCAGGCCCTCGCCCCACTCCTGAGTGATGCAGGTCTGCACGTGTTCGGCCACGCCGCGCGGCAGGGCGCCCAGCGAGTTGCCATCGAGATAGATGACGCCTGGCGGCAATTCGAAGCGCGCTCTCAGAGGAGCCAGCGGATCATCTCGATCGCGCTGCTCGGCATCCCGGCGGGTGAAGGTGTTCATGGGGTTTTGATGGCCTTCATTTCGCCCCCGCAGCAATCAGCAGGATGCGCAGGGCGGGTTCGTTCAGCACGCCCAGATGGAGCTTGACGAGCCGGCCCTGGGCGTCAAAGACCAGGGTGGTGGGCAATCCGCTCGATCCGACCTTGGCCCCCACCGCGGAGGCCGGATCTCGCCAGACACTGCGCAGATCAAGAGACTCGCGCTGGAGGTAGGCCTCAATGGGCGCCAGCGCCTCACCCTGATTGACGAAGGCGAACTGCACATCCGGGCGCTCGCGCTGCACTTTGGCAAAGATCGGCATTTCGGCGCGGCAGGGCGCACACCAGGTGGCCCAGAGATTGACAACCAGGGGCCGGGGGCTGGGCTGCTGGGCGATCTGCGTGAGCGTGAGGTGCCGATCGGCAGGCGACTGTGCACCGCTCGTGGAATCAGCAGGAGATCGTGCATCAATCGTTGAAGAGGCCTGCTGCGAACCCGTCTCTGCGCCCGTGTGACCGCCTCGAACCCTCTCAAGCGGTGTGGTCAGCGAATTCAGGGGGATGCGACCGGCCGGCCCCATCGATTGCAGGGCCATCGACCCCGCCCACCACAGCGCGGTGGCGCCGATGGCCAGCAAGCCCACTCGCCAGGCGCCGGTCTGAACCGGTGAGGCGGTCTCACTGCTCGCGCGTACCCGGTTTCGCCACACCATCCACGCGAGCACCATCCCGCCAGCTGCCATGCCGGGCATGGCGAGGAACCCGCCATCGCGAATATCCAGGCCACTCAGGGGCTGCATCCGGTAGACCTCAGCATGGGACAGCACATGACCCATGCGGGCCACGATCAGACCCACGAGCGCGGCCGTCCAGACCGCGGTATCAACACCCGATCGCTCCCGCGCCGGACTGATGCGGACAGCCAGCCAGGCACACAGCACAAGGACCATCAGCAACCACAGCGGCGCGGTGGGCAGCGCCAGAGGCCCGATCTGAATACTCATGCGGCTGCCCCCGGGCTCCAGTAACGGTAGGTCCAGAGGTTCTGAAAGCCCATGCGGCTGTAGAGCGCATGGGCATGACGATTGGACGCCTCGACCTGCAAAAAGACCCTTGCAAATCGCTGACTCAGGGCCTCTGTGATCAATCGGCCCATGATGGCCTGCGCGTAGCCACGGCTGCGCCACGCCGGCAGGGTTCGCATGCCATGAATGCTGGCCCAGCCCTCGCTGTAGCTGCCCATGCCCACCGCCACAGTCTTGCCGTCGATCACGATTCGGGCGTAGCGGGCTGAGTGGGCGCGACGCAGGATGGCGGTTCGGCTTGCGCCATCCACGGGATCGAAGCCCTCCCCTAAAAACACCCCGCACCAGTCTGCATCGGGCTCGGGGCTCAGCGTGAGCTCCGGGCTCTGAGCCGCCTGCTTCAGCTCCGGGGTCATCAGATCCTCGCAGCTCGCCCACTGCACCCAGGTGGCCTCACTGCCACCAAAGCCCAGCGCCTTCAGTTGATCGCGCACCGGCTGCAAGGCACTCACGTCCGGCAGGCGAAAGCAGGGCTGAAGACCTGCACGCTGGTAAAGCCCGATCACATCCGTCAGTCCATCGAGCAACGATGCGTCGTGAATCAAGGGAGCCGCACTGTGCGCACGCTGCACGGTGCCATGGTCAATGGCGACCAGCCACCCGCCGGATTCCCGACGCTCCTCGGGCGGTACGGCATCCAGGGTGGCGCGCTCGGTGGCGGTCCATTCCAGGAGTTCACTCCCGGTGAAGGCCCGATCCGGCGTTGAAGTGGATGGATTGTTCATTGACACACCTTACCAAATAGAATCGTGCCCATGACCCCTTTGAAATCCTTCGTGTCACGCACCTCGGGCCAATGGATCCGTACGGTGGCGGTGCTTCTGGTGCTGGTCTGGCTGGCCGTCATCATCGCTGGCTGCGCCAGCCACAAACCGCCGCCCCGGCCAACCCCTACGGCAGCCCTGGCGCCCCAGCCCGGCGGCGCCCTGGCTGCAGTGGAGGAGCGACTCGCAAAGGACCATGGGCCCCAACGCTCGGGTTTCATGCTGCTCGAGCGCAACGAAGACGCCCTGCTGTGGCGACTGGCCCTCATCGACTCGGCCCGCCACACTCTGGACCTGCAGTACTACGTCTGGTTCGGCGATCGTGTGGGGCAACTGCTGATGGCCCGCGTGCTGGCTGCGGCCGATCGGGGTGTGAAGGTGCGCATCCTGTTCGATGACCTCAACTCCATGCTGCATGACATGACCCATGTGGAGCTGCGCGACGAGGCCCTCGCCATGATCGATCGTCATCCGAACATCGAGATCCGGCTCTTCAATGGCTGGCAGGGCCGCGGTCTGGTCGAGCGCGTGATCGAGGGCACCACGCGCTTCACCCAGCTCAATCGGCGCATGCACAACAAACAGATGATTGCCGACAACCGGTTGGCCATCATTGGCGGGCGCAACATTGGCGACGAGTATTTCGGTCTGAACGATGCCTTCAATTTTCATGACCTCGATGTGCTGGGCGCCGGGCCCGTGGCCCGCGAGGCCAGTACGGTGTTCGATCGCTACTGGAATGCCGACTTCGTGCGCAATCCGCCGCCTCTGCAAAGCAAGACCGCCGCATCGGGGATCAAGGCAGCCGCATTGGAGATGTCCGACGCCGGGCGCAAGGCGCTGATGGAGGTCAAGGCCGACCGACGGGGTGGCAGACTGCTCAGCGGTGAGCGAAGCTGGGATGCCGAGTTGCAGGCCCTGCCGGCTCGACTGCTGCCCGGCACCGGGCGGGTTGCGGCTGATCCGGCCGCTCGGGATGAGCGCACGCGCAATCGCATGCCGCAGGCGATTCATCAGCTCATGATGAGCGCGAAGCAGGAAGTTCTGATCACCAATGCCTACATCATTCCCGACGAAGGCTTCATCGAGGATCTCAAGACCCTCACCGCACGCGGCGTGAAGATCCGTATCCTCACCAATTCACTGTCGTCTCACGATGTGCCGGCCGTCAACAGCCACTACGAGGCCTGGCGAATTCCGTTGCTGAAGCTGGGCATCGAGCTGCATGAGTTGCGCTCCGATGCCGCCATTCAGGGCAGCCTGGTGGATACCGCTCCGGTGCGCGGTGAATTTGTCGGCCTGCATGTCAAGGCCATGGTGGTCGATCGGCAGCGGGCGTTTGTGGGGTCCATGAATCTGGATCCGCGCTCCGAGGTCTTCAATTCCGAGATGGGTGTCGTGATCGACAGCCCAGAGCTCGCCGCGCAGCTGGCTCGCAACATGGCACGCGACATGTCGGGGGCCAACAGCTGGCGGGTGAGGCTCGATGAACGACAGCGGCTGAAGTGGCACAGCGATGCGGGAACGCTCGAGCGCCAGCCCGCCCGGGATTTCATGCAGCGCCTGGAGAACCTGTTCTTCAAGGCCTTTCCTCAGTCACTTTATTGACCCCCTGACCCGACTTCAAGACTGACCTTCTGGATGACGACCCGCCGTCTGTTGAATTTTCTGCTGCCTCTGGTGGCCCTGCTGCTCAGCAGCTGCGCCGGCTTTCGTCCGCAGGCCGGCCCGCAGGCGGATCCGCCCGGACGCTATGCTGCGCTGACCGAGCCCATCATCGTGATCGGCGATACACAGGAGCATGAATCCACCGGGGTGCCGCTGGTCGATAACGACAATGCGCTCGATGGCTATCTGGAAGTCACGCAGCGCCCGCCCGAACAACCGCTTTTTGGGCGTCGGATCATGGAGTGGGTCTTTCAGGCGCATCCCGAGGCCGCCTTCATGCATCTGGGTGATGTGCTCGATCTGTCCTGCAAATCCGAAGCCGAGCGCATGCGGCATCTGTTCGAAGCGGCACCGCCCCGCGGCGCCCTGCTGCCCGGCAACCATGACGGTCTGATGTTCGGCATCTATGGCTACAACCTGGTGGGTGCGGCCAATGATCCGGGCGCACGCAAGTGGAATGAGGCATGCCGCCGGGGCGCGGCCTCCGGGCATCTGCGGCATCTTTCGCAGTCCGAGGCCTTCACCAAGCGCGACTTCATCACCACCTATCTGCAGGCCCTGCGCGCGAGCGGCATGGGTCAGGGTGGATTGCCAGTGCCTGCTGAAAAAGGCGACCAGCGCATCAGCTGGCGCAACCCCAAGCCCGGTGCCTACATCGAGGCCATCGAGGCGCGACTGATCGATGGCGATCTCTATGCCGACTCCTATATCGCCCAGCGCCTGCGCCTGCCTGCTGCACCGGGCGCCTCACGTGGCGTGGTGGTGATTGCGCTCGACACCAACCAGGCGGGCGCCCTCACCGGCACCTGGGATGTCATTCGGGGGCACAGCCCCGGCAGCATTGGTCATGTACGCACCGATCAGATTCGCGCCATCAGCACATGGATCAATCAGGCCGCCCGCGACGGCGACATCGTGGTGTTTGCGGGTCATCACAACTGGCAGTCCCTGGGGCTGGGTAGTCGCACGCTGCTGCGCACCCTCATGTCGGCCCTGCCCCATCCGCTGGTCTATCTCTCAGCGCATACCCATCGCGGATTCTGGGCCGTGCACCGTGCGCTCGATCGACGGCCCCTGCTCGAGCTCAACACCAGTTCGCTCTCGGACTGGCCGATTGCCTACCGGAGAATCAGCTTTGCCTATGACGAGCGTGCCAATCGCCTGATGGTGCGTGGCGATCTGATGCCCATGGGGCCGCGCGCCCATCAGAACGATGCCGATCTGCTGGCCGCCTGGGAACAGCAGACCTGTGCCGCGGCGGGCTTTGATCCAGGCACACTGCGTGAGCTCGATGCGGCCTTGCTTGAACGCCAGCGCGCTTCGCGTGGGAGTCTGATCGGGTTGCTGCAGGCCAGACTCATGCCGGGCTGTGAGTCCTGTGAGGTCGATCGCTATCGCCGAGCGAGCGAGTATCAGAACGAAATGCTGCAGTTGCTGCTGCAGACAGGACGCGATCTGGGCGCCGATGCAGCACCGCTGTCACAGCTCGCTCTGCCCGCTTTTTGTTTGGGTCAGCCCTGGCAGACCTGCGCCACCGAGCAGATGACTGCAAAGGGCGATGACGGCCCCGAAGTGATGGCGCAGTATCGACGCAAGGCCGAGCTCGTGGATCTGCTCGGGCGCGGCCTGGACGATCTCAAGGCACGACGCGCCAAGGCCTACATGACCTGCCGAGCCGTCATCGCAGCCCGGCTCGACCTCGACGGCAGCGCCGAGTCGGCCAACTCGCATCGGGCTGAAGCCAATCGTATCTCGGAGCAATTCTTTCGCACCGAAGCCACTGTGGGTATCGATTGAGCGTGCCGGCGCTTCGTGGTCTGGCGATTGCATTGGCGGCAGCCCTGCTGGCAGGGTGTGCACAGAACGCGGTGCAAGGCTCAAGGCCAGGCCACAGTGTTGGCACCACTGCAGGTGAGAGTCGCATTGCGATCCTGTCCCCCACATCGATCGGCGTGCCCTATCGCGATGAGCAGCAGCGATTTCGATCGGTCTTCTGTGCGGTGCTTGCCTCGCATGTGAGCACCGGGCTCGCCAGCGGGCGCTGTGAGGACTACCTGCCCCGGGTGGCCGATACCCCTGATACTCCAGAAACCGTCGCAATACCTGCACCCAAGGCTCTCCTGATCACGGCAGGAGCGATCGATAGACCCGTGCGCCGGCTCAGAGTCGTTTACGTCCTGGGCCTGGCCTCCGACTGCGCCGATCAGCCGGCCCTGCTTGAGCGCGAGATGCGTCCATTTGTGGAGTCGCTCGGCCATGGATTTGGTTTGATTCGCAATCCGAGCCTGGCCAGCAGCGTCGCCAACGCCAAGGCCTTGAACGATGTCCTGATGGCCGAGGCTGCGGTCGATCCCATCGTGCTGATCGCCCACTCCAAGGGCACGGTCGATGCGCTGCATCTGCTGGTTGAGCATCCCGAGGTCCGTGATCGGATCGTGGCCCTGGTGTCACTCGCAGGGGCAGTGGGTGGTTCGCCGCTGGCCGATATCGCACCTCAGGCCTTGCCTCGCATGACTGCAGCACTGCCATTTTTGAATTGTGGTCGCGGGGATCTGGGCGCCATCGAAAGCCTGCGTCCGGCGGAACGACAAGCGTGGCTGGACAACGTGACACTGCCCACCGATATTCTGATGTACTCCCTGGTCACGATGCCCACCCTGCTGCGAATGGCTCCCGGGCTGATCCCGGCCTATCGCTTGCTGCGGCGCTTTGATCCCCTGAACGATGGCAATCTGCTGGCCAGGGACCAGATCATTCCGGGCAGCCGCCTGCTGGGCTTTCTGGATGCAGACCACTGGGCGGTTGGCAGCGATCTGCAATCGAGCCCCAGTGCGATCGTGCGTGCTGCTGCGGGTGATCAGCAATTTCCGCGGCGGGCTCTGATCGAGGCGGTACTGCGGGTCATTGAAAACGACCTGAATGAGATTCAAGGATCCAGGTAACGTGCGAACTGGCCGTCATGAGGCTGAATGACCTACGCTGGGAATGCGGTATGGCGCCTTGCAGTCCGTGGGCCTGCAAGAAAATCGAGCAAGGGGCCAAATTGAGTCAAAAGAATGCCTGGGAGAAACAGAAAAATGGGGTTGCAATTATCCAGGTCGAGATCGCTGTGCAATCAAGCGTCTTTTTTTCTGACCATGCCACGAAGTCGCGCGGCCTCCAGTAATGTCATCAAGCGATCCTCCTGAGTGCCGAAAACGGCTTTTATCAGAGCCTTTGTTTCAGCGCCCAGCCACTGCCTGAGCAACCATGCGGGCGTTCCCAACCCCTTGGATGCTGCGGATTCACTGAGACTGAGCAAGGCTTCTGTGCGACCGGCCGCGTAGAAATAATTCTTCAAATATTCGATTGACTGCCTCTCGCGGGGAATCCAATGCCTGACCTTCGCCGCAGGCACCCACCAACCGTGGTGGCCCTGAGACAAGATCGCGCGGATCACGGAGGTCTCCTCACCAAGCAAACCGCCGGCTCCCGAACGACCGAGACGCGCATCGTACGGATGCTCTCGTTGCACACGGGTACGTATTGCGAAATTGGCACCAAAAGGAATGTTGTGGCGGTCGTCAAGAGCCACTTCATGGCTGCCCAAATCTTTGACGGCATAGGCATTGGAGAACCTCTTCCAGTTCAGCTTCAGCCATTCGGGCGGGTCACCATCGAACCACGGATCGATCGGACCTCCGAAAACCGAACCTGACCGGAATCTATCAAATGCACCTTCGTATGCGACAAGCCAATCTTCATCGACCAGGACATCGTCGTCAGTCCAGATGACATAGTCTCCGGAGGCACAGGCAACCGCACAATTGCGCGCGTGAGACAGACCCTGTTGTTTTTCAAACAAGTACTTGATGGGCAGTTTTTGAAGAAATGAAGTTACGACTTCTTTAGTTCTGTCGACACAATTGTTGTCAATGACCAATACCTCCCAGTCGGATCTGGGCGGCCTGATTTTCGTCATTTCTGCCAGGGTACTTTCAAGTAGCCCTGCACGATTCCAGGTACAAATTGCAACGGTCAGTTTCATTGCGCACCATTCGCCTGAGCAATTCAGGTCAAGAAGTCCGAGCCTGGTTCATTTGATCGCTCTCAATCGATTGGGTCTGCGCTCGTTCTATCTCGACCCAGCGCCCAAACAAGGCGTCGAGCACCGAAATCGAAAAACCACGCTCCACTGCGTGAGCACAGGCGCTTTTCGTGAAGTGACACTGACGCCAATAACTCTACTCGAATCGACCTCATGTCGGATGCCGCGCACCGTTAGGTTTGCTCGAGCGCGTTCGGGCGGGCATACACCCTATTCTCGTACGACAGGTGGGATTTCATGACAATTTTTCGAGACTGAAGCGGCAAATTGAAATGCGAGCGTATGTCAAAAACGTTTATTGAACCTGAGGTTCCGCATCCGCCCCAGCGCCTGAGCGCATCTGAGCAGGCGATTCCCAAGAGAATTCACCAGATCTGGCTGGGTGGCGAACTGCCCGAAGTTTTCGCTCGGTACGCCAAGCGGCTGCAGGAACTGCATCCGCAATGGGAGTACACCCTGTGGCGAGAACAGGATCTGGATTGGCTAACGCACAAGGCTGATTTCGATCGAGTTCCCAAGTTCGCGACGAAGGCCAATATCGCACGCTATGAGGTGATCCATCGCTTCGGAGGTGTTTACTTCGACACTGATTTCGAACCGTTACGCCCCATCGATGAACTGCTGACCGATTGCACGATGGCAGTCTGCCCCTCCCGACATGGCGAACTCAACAACGCGTTCTTCGCAGCAACGCCAGGCCATCCCGTTCTGGGATGGATGCTCGAGCGCATGACCGAAAGCATTGATGCAAATTTTGGCCACAATGGTTCACCGCAGATGTGTGGCTTTCAGTTCTTCACACGATCGGTCGAACGGGCCTGCGCAATCACAGGCGAGAAGGTGAAGTGGCTGCCGCGGCATGTCTTCTATCCGTACAATTTTGACCAGCCTGAGTTTAACGAGAGTACGCTTTTTCCTGACAGCTACGCCATCCATCGATGGGACGGCTCATGGTTCACCCCCCCATCGCAGCCGAAACCTCGCGAGTCTCGTCGTCTGAAGTTGCCGATGAAGGCATGGCTGCTGAGGCTGATCGGCCAGATTCGCAGCAGGCTCATTGGCGATCTGTTTGAGACTCCACCACTGATTCGGCAGGCCTTGCCTGTTGGCAATGGGCGCATTCTGTGCGCCGTCGAAGGACGGTTTTCACTGTTGGTGGCCGCCTCTGACCTGAACCTTTTGCCCAATCTCTTTCTGCATGGTCGTTCGGACCAAAAGTATTTTCGCTTCATCGAAGCCGTACTTCGGCGAAGCGATACGGTCCTCGACATTGGGGCAAATATCGGCCTCACCGTGTTGGCATCGGCTTGGCGGCTCGGGCCTTATGGAACAGTCCATGCCTTCGAACCCAATGCTGACTGCCTTGCCCTGTTACGTGACAACCTGTACATGAACTACAACCTCGGGCTGAAGGCTGAAGTCGTGGTTCACCCTGTCGCGATAGGCGCCCGAGACGAAGCAGGACTGCTGACTGCGTCAAACAGGCATCTGGGGCGGGGGTCTTTGTCTGCGTCCATCGCTGAGCGTGTCGAGAATGAAATCGGTGACACCCGGCAAACTACCGTTCCGCTTCGCAGGCTGCGCAGTGTGCTGCATGGGGTTCAACACATGCGACTCGTGAAGATCGATGTCGAAGGATTCGAGCATGAAGTGCTTGAGAGCCTTCAGCCTTGGCTCGCCACGCAATCGATCGACTTTCTGGACATCGAGATCAACAGCGCTCATTCAGGGCGAAACTGGCCCACTCTGGTGTCTGGAATTCGGGCACTCGCTGCAAACCACGGCATGGAACCACATCGGATCACAGGCGAAGGCAGGCTCATGCCGTTGAGCGTTTCCGCACTCATTGAAGGTCCATCACACGATCATGTGGTCTTCGCCAATCGCCGCGTGCTGAGCGACACGCTGCTGGCCGGCACACCCGCAAATCGGTAAGGCTCCCATGAAGCGCAATCTTGTCGTCGTTCGGGCGGGTCCGTCCTCGCTTCATCCGAACTGGCTTCTTCCTGCCGAGGAAAGGAACTGGGATTTGGTCGTCAACTACTTTGGTGATGACCCTGATCAGTTTCGTGAACCGGGAATGACTCGCATCGACTCCAAGGGACCTAAATGGCCCGCCTTACATGAACTGTTTTCAGGCTCGACGCTTGTCTGGGAAAATTATCAGTATGTGTGGTTGCCCGATGACGATCTGCTGACCCATGGGCAGGACATCAACCGATTCTTTGAGATCGTCTCCAGGCACGGTCTGGACCTATCCCAGCCCAGCCTGACCTGGGAGAGCCACGTGAGTCACCTTGTCACTGTAAATAATCCCGAGTTCCAGCTTCGGTTCACGAATTTCGTGGAAATCATGGCGCCATGTCTGAGCGCTCGGATGCTCAGGCGCTGTCTGCCCTCATTCAAACTGAACCGAAGCGGCTGGGGTCTTGACTACATCTGGCCGCGCTGGGTTGAGCAGATTTCAGGAAGAACCGCCGTGATCGACGAAGTGTCAGTCACGCATACTCGCCCGGTGGGTGGGCCCAACTACGCGAGCCTGAAAGCCGCCGGAATCACGCCGTTCCAGGAGATGCAGTCAGCTCTGGAGCAACACGGTATTGCAGACCTCAAGAAACTTTCAATTGGAGGCATCACCCGGGAGGGCGAGTCATTGCTGCTGCACGGCCCAAAGGGCGAGCTCCTGATCGAAAGACTGTGTATCGGTTGGGGCCCGTTCGGTCACAGGACGCCAGGCAAGCTGATACAGGCGCTAAATGAGCATCTGGCTGCACATCGAAGTGCCGGGCTGATTCGACGTCTGGCACGCGCCGTACGCAACCATGTCTGATCGCTTCCTGATTGTTGGCGCAGGGTTCTTCGGTTCGGTCTGCGCACGCGAACTGACCGACGCCGGCCACGCCTGCACGGTGATTGACCAGCGCGACCACATCGGCGGCAATGCCTTCACTCGATTCGATGAGGCCAGTGGTAGCCACGAGCATGTTTATGGTGCACATATTTTTCACACCAGCTCAGAGCCGATCTGGAGATACGTCAATCGCTTTGCGCAGTTCAACAATTTCGTCAATCGGGTCAAGGTACAGCACGAAGGCCGGCTCTATTCCTTTCCAATCAATCTGCTGACACTGCATCAGATCTGGGGAGTCATCACCCCTCAGCAGGCGCGCGACAAGCTCGACGCCGTGCGCCATCGAATCGAATCGCCTGCCAATCTTGAAGAGTGGTGCCTGTCTCAGATTGGCACCGAACTGTATGAGCGCTTCGTACGTGGCTACACCACCAAGCAGTGGCAGTGCGACCCGCGAGACTTACCAGCCTCCTTGATCAGACGCCTGCCCGTTCGACTCAACTTCGACGACAACTATTTTGAGGATCGATTCCAGGGCATTCCCGTTGGGGGCTACACCGCGCTGTTCGAGCGTCTGCTCGAGGGTATCCCCGTAGAACTTGGGGTCGACTTCCTCAGCGACCGCGACATTCTGATGAATCAGTTCGATCGAATCATCTACACCGGCGCAATTGATGCCTTTTTTGACTACTGTTACGGCCCACTGGACTACCGCTCATTGCGATTCGAACGTGAACACATTCAACGATCAGACTATCAAGGCACAGCCGTAGTGAACCACACCGAGGCGCAGGTACCCTACACCCGGATTCTTGAACACAAGCATTTCGACATGAATTACGGGAAGAACGTCACGCTCATTACCCGGGAGTACCCGGCTGATTGGGCCCCCGGCCAGCCAGCCTTTTATCCCCATGCCACGCCGCGCAGTCAGGAGCGACTTGCACGTTACCGCGCACTGGCCGAAGAACTTGGAAATCGAGTCATCTTTGGGGGACGTCTTGGCGAATACCGCTACTACGACATGCACCAGGTCATTGGTGCAGCGCTGGCCACGGTCAGACAAGTCCTGACCCTGCCATGAGCCTTCCCCGGTTCCTCAGCTGGCGAATCGAAAGACTGACCGCACGGATACTCGATTCGGTCATCCGCAGACTCTACAGACGATTTCCGGCGCGATACCAGGACTCTTTTGATGTGCTGATCACCGCTCAGGCGGATGCCGCACTCACCTCGGCCCGGTACTATCAAGAGCACATGCTGTCTTCGCCGAACCTACCGAGCGATCTGGATCTGCTCGAGTACTCAGTCAGACATGCACCCGAGACCGGTCTGATCCTGGAGTTCGGCGTTGCAACCGGTCGAACCATCAATCATCTGGCTTCGCTGTGTCCCGACCGAACGATCCATGGTTTTGATGTTTTCAGTGGACTGCCCGAGACCTGGCGGACAGGCTTTTTGGAGGGCACCTTTGCGCGCGAGCACCCTCCCACAGTTCGCTCCAACGTCAGATTGGTGCCCGGATTGTTCGAATCGACCCTGCCGGCTTTTCTCGAAGAGCATCGAGACGAGTCTGCTGCGCTTGTGCACATTGACTGCGATCTGTACTCGTCAACCCGTACCGTGCTCGACACACTGGCCCCGCGCTTGCGGCCCGGCTCGATCATCGTGTTCGACGAGTTCTTCAATTACCCCGGCTGGAAGCATCACGAGTTCAAAGCGTGGCAGGAATTCGTCACCAGATTTTGTGTGAGTTTCGACTACCTCGGACTGGTCAGTCGTCATCAGCAGGTTGCCGTGAAACTGACAGCCATCAAGAACGCTTCGGGTAGCGCCATTCCGGCTCCTGATGAACGGCCGGGGCCTGCATCTGCAGTCCAGCCCCATTGAGATCGCTGGTATCGATTGCCCTGACTCAAAACAGCCTTCACCACGACGACCTCGCCTTGGAACCTGGCCCGGGCTGAGCTGCGCTGTCCGCTTTGAGCTATTCATCCCTCGCATCAGGTACGGTTGCCGCAGACTGCGCCAGGGG